>ERZ1740067.1616-NODE-1616-length-15047-cov-6.631137_pt1 | contig 15047 bp, 16 predicted proteins | sample MGYA00581736_ERZ1740067 | MGnify/ENA primary metagenome ERZ1740067 (study PRJEB43018, sample SAMN04849236) | marine metagenome | isolation source: floating plastic debris | place: Pacific Ocean | collected 2008-08-27 | study: EMG produced TPA metagenomics... | reverse complement strand
AGGGACACAGCCTCCAGCCCGACGGCAGCGGCCGCATTACCGACGATATACGGTTTGATCTGCGCGTCGGTTGTTTCAGGCTGATCCGTCTGGTCGTCGTCCGTCGGTTTCTCCGACGCGGTCTCGTCGTTCATGTTCTCTGGTACCTGCTAGGCTGCGCAGTATTGGTCAATCAGCGACAGAAGGGTTCCGGGGGACACGGGCTTGCTGGTGTAGCCGTTCATGCCCAGCTCTTCGACTCGCGCTGTATTGTGGTAGGTCACATCCGCCGTTACGGCGATGATGGGCACCTGGGACGGGGGGTCGCTCTGTTTGCTGCGGATCTGATTTGTGGCATCGATGCCGGACATGACCGGCATGTGCAGGTCCATCAGCACCAGCCCGAATTCCTCGGGCTGTGCGTCCAGCAGCTTGCATCCTTCGATCCCGTTGGAGGCGATCTCGACCTCCGCGCCGAGGCCAGAGATGATCTCGCGCATCATGAAACGCGTGAACTCATCATCCTCGATCAACAGCACTTTGTGCGCGTATCTCATTTTCCGAGGTCCACTCCGCCCGCGTTATCCAACCTTAACAAGAAAACTGTGGTGAAACCATCCCTTATCCGATCCTCCAGATGCAGTGTCGCCCCCATCAGGCGCGCCAGTTCATTGCAGATCGCAAGACCCAGACCCGCGCCGCCGTGCGCGCGCATGATTCCCGTGTCGGCCTGCGTGAAACGCTCGAAAATACGGGCGCGGGCGTCTTCGGGAATACCGCCTCCGGTATCGCTGACGCTGATGTCGATCCCGTGGGCGCCTGCGTCTGTCGCAAATGAGGCCACAGAAATGTTGACCCGTCCTGCACTAGTAAATTTCACGGCGTTGTCGATCAGGTTCGACACGATCTGCGTCACGTGCGCGCCATCCATCATCACCTGCGACGGCAGCGCCGGGTCCACATCCAGCGTGATGTCGATGTCCTTGCCGCGCAGATGCCGCAATCCTTCGGCGCGCGCATGCCACTCGTGCGCCAGACGGGTCAGATCCGTTTCTTCAAGGCTGATTTCGACGGCGTTTGCCTCGAGCCGCGACATGTCGAGCGTGTTGTTCAACAATTCCATCAGCTGGTGCGACGCCTTGGTCGCCGTCTCGGCGTAGATGCGCGGCTTGTCGGGGATGCCCTTGAATGACTCGATCAGGTGCAAGAAGCCCATGATCGCGTTCAGCGGGGTGCGAACCTCGTGGCTCATTGTCGCGAGAAAGCTGGATCGGATCGACAAAGCCTCGTGGGCTTCGGTCTCGGCCTGTTCGCGTACCGTGATCTCGCTGGTTAGCGCGCCCATCTGGTCGCGCGTCCGCGCCTCGTAGCGTGCGACCGCGTCCACGATCCGGTCCAGATCGTCCGGAGCGACCACCTTGCCCCGATCCAGGGCAAGCGGCGTATCGCGGGCGAACTCCGCATCGTCCACATAGGCCGCGATGCGTCGCAGGTGCCTTGAAATCATGCGGTTGACGAGGAAAAGCAGCGCACCTGCAGCCAGGTATGCCTTAGCCAAATTGGTTGCAAAGGTCGTCCAGAACTCAGCCCAGACTCGCGCGCGCACTGACTCTAGCGAAAGATGTACACGCATGGTGCCGACCATCTTGCTCTGGCCATCCTGAAAGTCATGCACCACGTCGTAAGTCTGCCCGACATCCGATTGAGCAGACGCAGTGGGCAGGGTGCCTCGCTGCCAGCTTTCGCCGGTGGTGGTGCGCACCTCGACAAAGGTGATGTTCGGGTCGGATGCCAGACCGTCGAGGATGATGTTCACCTGCGCGAAATTAAAGGTCCAGATGGCCCTCTCCAGTGACGACACCAGCGTTTCCTCGATCCGGCCAAGGACCAGCGTTGCGTCCGAACGCTGCCGGACATAGCTCGCACTCAGTTGCAGCGCGGTCGTGAAGACCGAAAGGACCGAACCCACGATCAGCGATGCAATCACCAGCCGCAGCCCCAGCCGGTTTCCGGGCGAGAGGGATTGCAACACCCGTCTCACCGCATCCCGCCCCGCAGCGCGCGCCTGATCTCTTGTTTCATCTGTGTCATCCCGGACAGGACACCCCAGCGTGACCGTACTCGGCCTTCAATATGACTTTATCTGTGTTGATCGGACCTTAACGCTGCATGGAATTTTTGCGCAACCCATGGTTGGTGTTGGCATCGCGCGCGGGCATGCGGTCCGAAATACCCGGTGCCATCGTGACCAAGCCCCTTGCACCCGGCCCGCGCCCTGCCTAGAAGGGCGCGATTTCTGACGCGCCCCTGGCCAACCCAAGGGGCAATGACGCTATGGGAGCACACATGCAGGTCACCGAGACGCTGAACGAAGGTCTGAAACGCGGCTACGCGATTACCGTGACGGCGGCCGAACTGGACGCCAAGGTCAATGAAAAGCTGGTCGAGGCGCAGCCCGAAGTCGAGATGAAGGGCTTTCGCAAGGGCAAGGTGCCCATGGCGCTGCTGAAAAAGCAGTTTGGCCAGCGTCTGCTGGGCGAGGCGATGCAGGAAAGCGTCGATGGCGCCATGGCCGACCATTTCGAGGCCACCGGTGACCGTCCCGCGATGCAGCCCGACGTCAAGATGACCAACGAAGACTGGAAAGAGGGCGACGACGTCAACGTCGAGATGTCCTACGAGGCGCTGCCCGAGATCCCCGAGATCGACATGGCCGCGCTCAAGCTCGAGCGTCTGGTGGTCAAGGCCGACGACGCCGCGATTGACGAAACGCTGGGTTCGCTCGCCGAAAACGCGCAGGACTTTAAGGCGCGCAAGAAAGGCGCCAAGGCCAAGGACGGCGATCAGGTCGTGTTCGACTTTGTCGGGCGCGTCGATGGTGAGGCGTTCGAAGGCGGTGCAGCCGAAGACTTTCCGCTGGTGCTGGGCTCCGGTCAGTTCATTCCGGGGTTCGAGGAACAGCTGGTCGGCGTGAAAGCCGAAGAGGAAAAGGACGTCACCGTCACCTTCCCCGAGGACTACCAGGCCGAAAACCTCAAGGGCAAGGAGGCCGTCTTTGAATGCAAGATCAAGGAGGTCAAGGAGCCCGTCGCCGCCGAGATCGACGATGAGCTGGCCAAGAAATACGGCGCCGACGATCTGGCCGGTCTCAAGGCCCGCATCGGCGAGCAGCTCGAGGGCGAATATGCCGGTGCCGCCCGTCAGGTGATGAAACGTGGCCTGCTGGATGCGCTGGATGACGTGGTCAGCTTTGATCTGCCGCCAAGCCTCGTCGAGGCCGAAGCCAAGCAGATCGCGCACCAGCTCTGGCACGAGGAAAACCCCGACGTCGAGGGCCACGATCACCCCGAGATCGAGCCCACCGAAGAGCACACCAAGCTGGCCGAGCGCCGCGTGCGCCTGGGCCTGCTGCTCGCCGAGATCGGCCAGAAGGCCGAGGTCGAGGTGACCGATGCCGAGATGAGCCAGGCGGTGATGGCGCAGGCGCGCCAGTATCCCGGTCAGGAACGCCAGTTCTTCGAATTCGTGCAGCAGAACCCGCAGATGCAGCAGCAACTGCGCGCGCCGCTGTTCGAGGACAAGGTCGTCGACCATATCGTCGAGAACGCCACGGTGACCGACAAGGACGTCAGCAAGGACGACTTGCAAAAGGCCGTCGAAGCGCTCGAAGACGACTGAGCGCCGTCGACAGGCACAGGATCAGGGCCGCCTTCGGGCGGCCTTTTTCGTGGGCGCATGGGGGCAGCTCTACCCAAGGTAGTTGACTTGCCGCACGAACTGTCCGACCGTTCCCGCGCGGGGGCACGACCACACCCATTTTCTCAAGACCATTTTTTCAACGGGCCCCCGGTTTTTGTTAGAGCGCGCGATTGCGCGATTTGGAGGGCTCCATGAGACTGAAAACACTCACATATTCCACAGGTGCGATCCTGCTGTCGGCGACAGCGGCATCGGCGCAGATGACCCTGCCCACGGACGCAGACGCGACCTGCCAGGCCGATATCGCCCCGTGGTTCGGCGGCACGGTGACGGCGGACGGGGCGGTGAACCCGCCCAGCTCCGTCACCTTTACCGACGACAACCCGAACAACGGTGAGGGGCCGCAGATCTGCAACTTCTACCAATGGGGCGCGCAGATGTTCCTCTGGCTGACCTCGCCCGAGGGCGGCGGGCTCGTGCTGGATGGCGAGGCGATCTATAACGTGACGCCCGCCGTGGACGGCGTGCGGACGTTCCAGGATGCCGCAACGGCCACGGCGCTCGACGTCGCCCTGCGCGCCGAAAAGGCGTTTGACGAGGTTGGCGAGGTCACGCAGGCGGGTGGCGGCACGCTCATGTCGCAGGCCGGGTCGCTTGTCTACTACGGGGTGCATGCCAACGACATCTACGCCGACTTTCTTACCCTTCAGGTCAACACCAAACCCGCCGATCTGGCGAACTTTCCCATCACCGCGGAGGAAATCAGGATCATCACCGACTATGTCGAGGGGATCGGCCTCGATGCGCCCACAGCGCCCGAAACACTGGCGATGGAGCTCAAGACCTCATGGGTCGATGCCGCGACCCTGCCCAATGCGTCGGCTTACGTGACCATGCCCGCCGTGGTGCCCAGCTATCAGGTCAACGCCGACAACACCGTCTGGACGCCTGACGGCACGCAGCAGGTGACGCTGGCGCTGGTGGGCATGCATATCGTCGGCACGGTGCAGAACCACCCCGAATTTGTCTGGGCCACGTTCGAACATCTCGATAACGCACCGGACGCGGCCTATTGGTATTCCAATGGTGGCGCCGACCCGGTCGAGTGGCCCTACGATTCCAGCGGTTCGTTCACCTTTCTCGCAACCGGCGGCACGCCCGATCAGGCCAATGTCGAATGCATGACCACGGACACCAAGGACGGCAAGATCGAGATCATCGCCGAGATGAAAGACGGCCAGCCCGTCTGTGCCGGCGGCATTGTTCCATCCGATACCGTACGTCTGCGGCCCTGGGGCAGCATCGCCTACACGCCCACGGATGTGAGCAACGGGACGGTGACGCAGGACGTCTTTGACAAGGTTGTCAAGAACAACACCGCACTGGTGTCGCTCAATACGGATGTGCTGGGCCAGATTGCAGCCGGTGATCCGCGCGGCAACTACGTGCAGACGGGCGGCATCTGGACGACGACGCCGGAGGGCGGGGGCGATGCGCCGATCCCGAACCAGGGCGGCGACCAGACAGCACAGATGCGCGGGTCACTCGACCTCTACAATGCCACGATGGAGACCTATTCACAGGACACCGCGCCCAACTGCTTTGCCTGCCACCAGCTCGATGGCGACGCGACCAACAGCTTTGGCGCGTTCCAGCTGTCGCATATCTACTCGCAGATCCAGCCGCTGGTGTCGGAGTAGGCAACGGGGCGGCCCACCGGCCGCCCTAATACGCCCGTAGATCGTCAAGCGTGTAGGTGTCGCGCACCGGAAAGGTCGGATCGGGCCGGTAGCCCGGGTCGGGTATCAGACAGCCCCGCCCGCAGATTTGCCGGGCGATCTGGTTGCGCGCGTCCACATACCAGAACCGCCCGCCGGGCGTGGCGATATAGCCATCCGTGCCGTCCTCGATATCGGTGCGCATATCGTCAAAGGACGGCACCTCGGTCAAAAAGTCGGGGTCCCAGGCCCCATGCGTGTGCCAGGAGGCCAGCACTTCGAAATCGGCAAAGCGTGGATCGGGCGGCAGGCAGCTGGACTTGCGTCCGCGCACCGGTTCCGTTGCCACGAAATTTCCGCTGGCATCGACACCGATCAGGCCGCAAAACTCGCGTTCCTCGGCAATCGACTGCGGCTGTATGTCATTGAAAACACGCGACACAAAGGCGATCTCGCCTTGGGTCTGCGGCTGCGTGCGCGGCGCCATTTCGATGCTGGCGGGATCAGGGGCAAGGCACGCGCCCAGCGTCAGACGAAACAGAGGAACAGCACAGGTTTCATGCCGCGCACCGTGCCGCCACGTGGCAGGACTGTCCAGCCCAACCGACCGCTCCGGCGCAACTTTGCGCCCGAAGCGTAGCGGTCAGGCATCCGAAAAATTGTCGCATTAAGTGGCCGTTAAAGGCCGCCATGCCACGAGACGTTCATGACCAAACCTGTGCTCTGGATTGCTGCTGCGTTCTGCCTTGCCCTGTCGGTCGGGCCGCTGGCGCTGCTGGCCTCGACCGCCAGCAAGGCGGATCCGGCTGATCTGTACCTTGTGATTGATGTCGGTCCAGCGCTGCCCGCCCGACAGGTTGCGGCCCTCGGGGGGCGCGATGTCGGGCCGACGCGCGGGGCACTGGCGCGCATGGTGCACGCGCCCCCCGCCGTCCGGCAGCAGCTGCTGGACGCAGGCCATTTCTTGCTACCGGCCGGTGCGCTGGCAGCCATCTGCGGTGTCGGTGCGGACCGGTTCACCGCCTCTCTCGGGAAGACCTGACATGACCTACCTGAAATCCCTGACGCCCGTGAACATGGTGCTGGCGCTGGCCACGCTGCTGGCCCTTGCGGTGGCTATGACGGCGCTGATCGTGGGCGCGGCGTTGATACCCGTCATTGCGGTATCCCTCGGGTGCCTCGGCTTTGGCTGGGCCATGGCGCGCAGCCAGCCCAAACTGGCGCCCATCGGTGCCGCGGTTGCGCTGATGGGGCAGGCCATCGCCTTTACCACCGCGTTTCAGGGTCATCCGTGGCAATTGGACAGCCACATGCTGTTTTTTGCGCTGCTGGCGTGTCTGACCGGGTTGCGCAGCATCGCCGCGCTGCTGGTGGCGACGGTGATCGTGGCCCTGCACCACGTGTCGCTGTCGGTGCTGATGCCGTCGCTGATCTATCCGCCCGGCGCGTTCATGGAAAACCTCGCCCGAACCAAGTTTCATGCCGTGATCCTGGTGGTGGAGACGATTGCGCTGGCCGCCACCGTACACCATCTCAACCGGGTGGCGCGTGAGATGCAGGCCCAAACCAAGGCGTTGGAAGCCAGCTTGCAGGACGCCGACGCCGCACAGCGACAGGCGCTCGCCTCCAAGGAGCTGGCAGAGACCGCGCAACATGACGCGGTCGAGGCGCAAACCGCAGCCGAGGCGGCGCTGGAGCAGGCGCGCGACGCACAAGAGGTGCGCCGGCTTGCGGAAAAGGAAAAGCAGATGGCCGACGACGCGCGGCGTGCCGCCGATGCGGCCAAGGCGCGCGAACAGGCCGACGTCGTGGACCGCCTGCGGTTCGCGCTGACCCGGCTCGAAGGGGGGGACCTAACGATCCGGATCACCCAGGCCTTCCCGGCCGAATACGAAACGCTCCGCTCCGAATTCAACGCCGCGATGCAGACGCTCGAGGATATGGTGTCGGTGGTGGCGCAACGGTCCGAACAGATGGAGGCGGAGGTGCGCGAGATTTCGAGCGCCACCAATGACCTTGCCCGCCGCACCGAAGTGCAGGCCGCAAACCTGACGCAGACGTCCGATGCGCTGAACAGTCTGACGAGGAGCGTGCAGGAAAATGCGCTGAGCGTGGAAGAGGCGCACCGGTCGTCGCTGGGTGCACAGTCCAGCGCGCAGGCGAGCGGCACGGTCGTGGCCAAGGCGTCAGAGGCGATGCAGGCGATCAAGACCGAGGCCAGCGAGATCGCAAAGATCGTGACGCTGATCGAAAGCATCTCGTTCCAGACCAACCTGCTGGCCCTGAATGCGGGCGTCGAGGCCGCGCGCGCGGGTGAGGCGGGCCCCGGCTTTGCCGTGGTCGCGTCCGAAGTGCGCGGCCTCGCGCAACGCTCCTCCGACAGCGCCACCAGTATCCGTGCGCTTATCGAACGTTCCGGCGCGGAGGTGCAGAACGGATCGGACCAGATCATCGAAACGGTCGGCTCGCTCAAGACGGTCGAAAGCACCATTTCCGAGATCCCGGCCAGGATGAACCTGATCACCGCCAGCACCCAACGCCAGAGCGACCAGATCTCCTCGCTCAACGGCTCCATCGCGGAAATGGGTGCGGTGACCCAAAAGAACGCCGCCATGTTCGAAGAGACGAATGCCGCCTGCACCAAGCTTGCGGACGGGGCCAAGGCGCTGCGCGCGTTGACCCAGCACTTTCAGGTGTCGGACGGTGTCGCGCTGTCGGACAAGGTGGCCTAAAAGGTCGAACCACTTTTGCACCCTGTCGTCAGGATCGTTGAGGCGGTCGTGCGGCGGCACTGCGCACGTTGCCTGTGTGAGAAGTCCCGAAGGTCAAGACGCTGCGCCCTGCTCGGCACCCACGGTCGGTCGTTCCTGTCCCGAACGGGGGCTGGCCCCATTACGGATGCCGGAAAACGAAAAAACCGCGCCGATCACCGGCGCGGTTTTCAAGTGTCATTCCGGCGTCACGCTCAGGTCTGAGGCTCTTCACCTTCGGCGGGGGCTTCTTCCTCGGTGGGCGCGATGCCCGCGGCTTCGGCCAGTTCGTCATCGTCGGAGGCTGCCGCACCGATATCGTCGAACAGCTCCTGGATTTCGAATTCCGCTGCCGCTTCTTCTTCGGCGGCCAGTTCCTGGATCGACTTGCCGGAGGCCTGCAGTTCCGCCTCTTCGGGCGAGCGGGCCACGTTCAGCTGAACCACGACGTCCACTTCGGGGTGCAGCGACACGTGCACATCGTGCAGGCCCAGCTCCTTGATCGGCGCGGGGATCACGATCTGCTTGCGGTCGACGGTGAACCCTTCGGCGGTCGCCACGTCCGCCGCGTCGCGGGGCGTGACCGAGCCATAGAGGTTGCCGCCGTCGGAGGCCTGACGGATCACGATGAATTGCTGGCCATCCAGCTTTTCACCCAGTGCTTCGGCCTCTTTCCTGGTCTCCAGGTTGCGCGCTTCGAGCTGCGCCTTCTGCGCTTCGAAATCGGCGATGTTCGCCTTGGAGGCGGTCAGCGCTTTCTTCTGGGGCAGCAGATAGTTGCGCGCATAACCCGATTTGACGTCGACGACGTCGCCCATCTGGCCCAGCTTGGCCACACGTTCGAGAAGGATCACTTGCATGTCAGGTACTCCTTACTTCACGGCGTAGGGCAGCAGGGCGAGAAAGCGGGCGCGCTTGATGGCACGGGCCAGTTCGCGTTGCTTCTTGGCCGAGACGGCGGTGATGCGCGACGGCACGATCTTGCCACGCTCGGACACGTAGCGTTGCAGCAGGCGCGTGTCCTTGTAATCGATCTTGGGCGCGTTCTCACCGGAGAACGGGCAGACCTTGCGACGGCGGAAAAACGGTTTTGCAGCCATGATGTGCTCTCCTTCTTACCGGCGCTCGCGGCGGTCGCCGCGTTCTTCGCGTTTCTGCATCTGAACCGAGGGCAGTTCGGCATGTGCGTCGACCTTGATGGTCAGCACGCGCATGACGTCCTCGTGCAGGCGCATCAGCCGCTCCATCTCCTGCACGGCGCCGGCGGGGGCGTCGGTGCGCAGATAGGCGTAATGGCCCTTGCGGTTCTTGTTGATCTTGTAGGCCATCGTCTTCACACCCCAGTATTCGTTGTCCACGAGGGTGCCGCCATTGTCGGCCAGAACGGTGCCAAAATGTTCGATGAGCCCTTCGGCCTGCGTGTTCGACAGGTCCTGACGGGCAATCATCACATGCTCGTAAAGAGGCATGGACGTAACTCCACTTCTATCAAGGCGCATTTCAAAGAGCGTTCCATGATCCCCTGCGGAACGCTCACGAGAGACTGCGCGGCAAAAGGTGCTGCAGGGATGCGCCCGTATACACGCCAGACGTCGTGGCGCAAGGCCAAAAACGGCGAAAGCCCTGCCGTAAAGTGCGCACCGCATGACCTCGCTCGCGCCTCAATTGGGTCACGTTTGGCACCGACACTCAGGGTTAACAAAGCGTAAACGTACTGGAACGAGGGACTTGGGACAATGACGGCGACCACAGATGCGATGCTGGGCGATGTGCTGCAACACCGGACGGTGTTTGCGCAGGTGCGGACAGTGGATGGCGCGCGCTGGCTGGCGCGGGGCGCCCAGCAATTCACCGGCGTGGTGCTGCTGATGGCTGTGGTGGGCCTGTGGCTGCAACCGGGTGCCGCATTCGATCAGGAAATCATGCTGGTCAAACTGGCGCTGTCATGTTTTGCGGGCATGGCGGGCGCAGCGCTGATCCGGGGCGGACGCGTGCAGCGCGGCGTCGAGATCGAGATTGACCTGAACGACGAAGAGCTGCGCCTGGTACGGCCACAGGCCTCTGGCCATGGCGCGCCGGACGTGGTGCACCGCTGCGGCTTTGCCGAGCTGGGCCCGGTCGAGATCGTGTCGCAGATGGCCCGCGTGTGGGGTGCCGATGGCAGCCTGCTGGCGGAGGTGCCGATGGCCGATCCGCATACCCGGCTGGCGCTGATGCGAGCGCTGCGCGCGCACGGCAAAATCTGAGCACATCTTGGGAAACACCCCGGGCGGCGATCTTGTTCGCACCTGCGGGTGTTCGGTTTTGCGCACATTCTGTTGAACTCTGTGGAGTTGTCAGACGGGCGGGCTGTGTCACATCTTAGGGTGCACACCCCAACCCAACGGAGCATCCGCTATGAAACCTCTCCTTTTGGCCGCCGCCCTTGCCGCGTCTGCCGGTATGACTGCCGCAGCCGAGCGCTACACCCTCGACAGCAGTCACAGCCAGGTGCTGTTCTCTTACAGCCACCTGGGCTTTTCGACCACATTCGGCATGTTCTCCGGGTTCGAGGGCGAGATCATGTTCGATCAGGCCGACCCCGGCAATTCCAGCGTGAGCGTGTCGATGCCCACCAAGTCGATGTTCACCGGCTGGGAACAGCGCGACGGGCACTTCATGTCGGCCGATTTCTTTGGCGCCGAAGATGATGACCTGATCACCTTCACCTCCACCTCGATCGAGGTGACTGGCGACAACACGGCGCTGATCACCGGCGACCTGACGATGAATGACATCACCCAGTCGGTGGTGCTGGACGCCACGCTGAACCAGGCGGGCGCAAACCCGATCAACCAGAAGGACTGGGCCGGTTTCGATGCCACCACGACGCTCAAGCGTTCTGATTTCGGTCTGGGCGCATTCGCACCCGCGGTGAGTGACGAGGTCGAGGTCGTGATCTCGGTCGAGGCCGAAAAGGCGGGCTGATCCTCAACAGCTGACACGCAAAGGGCCGCGCAGATCATCTGCGCGGCCCTTTTTCGTGGGTATTGCCAAAAGGACGCGCTGCCGCGCGACGTGATTTTATGCAAGGGCACCTGTTCAGGCGCCCTTGCGTTGATACCTCAGCCCTCGGGCTGCGTGGCCCCGGTGCCGCGGGTGGCTGTCAGATCGACATTCACCTCCACCGCAAAGGCGAGCGAGCTTTCGTCTGCCATGTTCGCGCCAATGCCATAATCGCGCCGGTCCAGCGTCAGGCTGCCGGTCATCGACGCCTCATCGCCGTTGACGGACAGGCCAAAGGGTAGGGTGATCGGCACGCTCTGGTCGCGGATGCTCAGGGTGCCTTGCGCCTCGTAGCCGTCGACAACAGGTACGATATCGGCGGCAAAGGTGGCGGTGGGAAAGGTCGTGGCGTCGAAATAATCGGGGCCCATGGCCTGCGCCGTGACACTTCCAAGGGTGAGCGAGCCGATGGCGATGATCACCTCGACATTGCCCGCGACGCCGTTTTCGACGGTTTCGTCAAAGGTGATGGCGGCGGTCCAGTCGGCAAAGGACCCGTCCACCTGAGAGCCCAGCTGCGTGATGGAGATGGCCAGCGTGCCCTCCTGCACTTGCCAGTCGGAGGCGACCTCTTCCAGTGCGGCACCGCCCAGATCGGCACCATGCGGCGCGTAGACGCCCATCGCCGCCCCGCCCGACAGCGCCAGCGCCCAGGCCGCCAGCGCGGCGGTGATGGGAGCGGCGTGCCGGTGTTTGCCCTCGGCGCGGGGCAGGTCGGGATTGCCGAACCACATGCGGCGCAGGGTCATGTCACGGTCGATGATGTGATGCTTGAGCGCGCCTGCGATGTGCAGGAGCAGCGAGGCGGCCAGCACTTTGGTCAGCACCCAGTGGGCCCCGGCCATGGCCGCCGCGACGCTTTCGGATTTGGGCACAAGCGGCAGGTTCTGGCCGAACGGCCACCAGATCGGAGCAAAGCCGCTGGCAGCGGCATGGTGGATCCAGCCCGACAGGGGCACCAGTACGAGGCTGCCATAGAGCAGCCAGTGCACGGTTTCGGCCGCCAGGCTTTCGGCCTTGCGGTCGGGGTGCAGCAGACCGGGCTTGGGTTGGGTAAAGGCCCAGGCGATGCGCGCCAGCGCGACAAAGAACACGGCCACGCCCAGCGTCTTGTGCAGCGAGAACAGCCACGCTGTCCGGGCCAGCAGATCATCGGCCGGGGCGGCGGCATTGCGCAGCTCATAGGCCATGTTGTTGGCGACGACCCCCAGCGGGATCAGGGTCAGGATCAGCAGGGCGGTGAGCCAGTGCAGGGTCTTGGCGACCGAGCCGTAGCTGGAGGCGGTGTTGGCGAGGGACATCATTCATTCTCCGTCAGGGACGACCAGGGCGACACGTCCCGTATCATGGGACACTGGGGCAACACTTAAGGTGCATATGTTATGCGGTGGGCGCGTGAGACAACTGCAAATCGGTGCACAGGTGTCGTGCAGCGCTGTCCGGGCTGACTTGTTTCACGTGCCCGCGCCCATTACACCCGAGCGTAGCCAATAAGACAGAAAGAGGGGCCGCCCATGAGCATCGCATTTGTATTTCCCGGGCAGGGGGCGCAGACCATCGGCATGGGGCGCGATCTGGCGCAGGCCTATCCGGCGGCGCAGGCGGTGTTCGACGAGGTGGACGAGGCGTTGGGCGAGGCGCTGAGTGCGCTGATCTGGGAGGGCGATCAGGACACGCTGACGCTGACGCAGAACGCGCAACCGGCACTGATGGCCACGTCGATGGCGGCGATGCGCGCGCTGGAGGCCGAAGGGATCACGGTGGACAAGGCCGCCTTTGTCGCGGGCCATTCGCTGGGCGAGTATTCTGCGCTGTGTGCTGCGGGCGCGCTGAGTGTCGCGGACGCGGCCCGGCTGTTGCGGACACGCGGCAAGGCCATGCAGGAGGCGGTGCCGGTCGGTGTGGGCGCGATGGCGGCCCTGCTGGGGCTGGATTTCGAGACGGTGAAGGACGTGGCGGCAGAGGCGGCCAAGGGCGAGGTGTGCGAGGCCGCCAACGACAACGACCCCGGTCAGGTGGTCGTGTCGGGTCACACGGGCGCGGTGGAGCGCGCGGTGGAGCTGGCCAAGATCCGGGGGGCCAAGCGGGCGGTGATGCTGCCGGTGTCGGCCCCGTTCCATTGCAGCCTGATGGAGCCTGCGGCGGGTGTGATGGCCGAGGCGCTGAGCCATGTGGACATCGAAACGCCGAAAGTGACCGTGGTGCCCAACGTCTGCGCCCATGGCTGCACGTCGGCCACGCTGTTGCGCAACCATCTGGTGGATCAGGTCACAGGCTCGGTCCGCTGGCGCGAAAGTGTTTTGTGGATGGCCGGTGAGGGCGTGACGGAGATTTGGGAGATCGGCGCAGGCAAGGCCCTGTCGGGCATGATCCGGCGCATCGACCGGTCCATCGCGACGCGGGCCGTAGGCACGCCGGATGACGTAAGGGCCGCGCTGGATGGCTGAGCTGGTCACGCTCGCGCCCCAGACTTTGGGCGGATTGCGCCGCCGCTTTGCCTTTGACACGCGGCTGACGCAGATACCGGGCGTGTTCGACGCGCTGAGCAAGCTGCAACGCGAGGCCGGCCTGCTGGTCTGCGGGCCCGAGACGGCGCTGTACCGGATGGACGGGAGCGAGATCGAGGTGACGGTGGGCGTGCCCATGGACGAGATGTTTCCCGGTTTTGAGGCCTATGAGGTGCCCGGCACCCGTGCGTTGCTGCACCGGCACCGCGGCCCCTTTGCGGGGCTGCCGGAGGTGTATCCGGCGCTGCATGCGGCAGCAGCCGAACAGGGGCTGACGCCCACGGGACTGGCGCGCGAGGTCTACCGGATCATCGCGCGGAACGATGCGCGGAACGTGTGTGACGTGTATCTGGACATAGAATAACTTCAAGAGAGGGGCATAAATGTTTGATCTGACAGGTAAGTCAGCGTTGGTCACCGGCGCATCGGGCGGCATCGGGGCCGAGATCGCGCGCGTTCTGCTTGGCGCGGGCGCCACCGTGGGGCTGAGCGGCACGCGGACCGAACCGCTGGAGGCGCTGGCGGGCGAACTGGGGACACGGGCCCATGTGCTGCCCTGCAACCTTAGCGACATGGCGGCGGTGGAGGCCTTGCCGAAACAGGCGACCGAGGCGATGGGCAGCCTTGATGTGCTGGTCAACAATGCAGGGATCACGCGCGACAACCTGTTCATGCGCATGTCCGACGAGGAATGGCAAAGCGTGATCGACGTGAACCTGACCGCGACCTTCAAGCTGTGCAAGGGCGTGATGCGCGGCATGATGAAGGCGCGCTGGGGCCGGATCGTGAATATCTCGTCCATCGTGGGGGCCACGGGCAATCCCGGACAGGCGAATTACGCAGCCTCCAAGGCGGGCATGGTCGGCATGTCCAAGAGCCTCGCTTACGAGGTGGCCAGCCGGGGGATCACTGTGAACGCGATTGCGCCAGGATTTATTGCCACCGCCATGACGGACAAGCTGACCGACGACCAAAAGTCTGGAATCATGGGGCAAATTCCCGCCGGACGCATGGGCGAGGCGCATGAGATCGCGGCCGCCACGCTGTACCTTGCCAGCCCCGAAGCGGCCTATGTGACGGGGGCGACCTTGCACGTCAACGGCGGCATGGCCATGTTGTAGCCGCACCGCGCCTGAGCCTTGCTATCAATCAAAGATATGCTATAGGCGGCGCAGATTCCGGCGTGGGGCCTTTGTCACGGGCCCGATGCTTCACCGCCCCAAGGGGGCAAGACCAGCGCCCCGGACACCGTTCGGGGACACCACTTGGGGGGCCGCAAGACCGCCCCGGAAACATGAGGACAGTCATATGAGCGACATCGCGGACCGCGTGAAAAAGATCGTTGTGGA
>ERZ1740067.1615-NODE-1615-length-15047-cov-7.763807_pt1 | contig 15047 bp, 13 predicted proteins | sample MGYA00581736_ERZ1740067 | MGnify/ENA primary metagenome ERZ1740067 (study PRJEB43018, sample SAMN04849236) | marine metagenome | isolation source: floating plastic debris | place: Pacific Ocean | collected 2008-08-27 | study: EMG produced TPA metagenomics... | reverse complement strand
CGACACATCCTATGACGTTCTAGGCTTCGCGTAAGTTTTAAAACACGCCCTAGGCTTCGCGTAAGTTTTAAAACACGCCCTAGCCAGGGAGCAACCAGATGGAAGCCCAATCAGTGGATATGGTCTTCCTCAAAATACCCACTGGTCTCTGATTGAGCGCTAATTCAACCTACTAGGAAACCTAGTTTAAGCACAGCCGATCCTAAAGGAGAGCAAGGGAATTTGAATAGCAATTCCCATTCACCTCAAGGTTCATAAGATAAAGCGATCAATTTTTCATCTTTAAAAGCTCTAGAAAAAATTTCCAGAAAAGTCAAGAGTTCTGAGGCATTAGCAGCAAATTCGGCCCGGTTTCACTTCATCAACCCGTAAGCATAGCCTCACCGTAGACCTAAGGAGAAAGACAGAACTGATTGCGCCCCTGTTGTTTTGCCTGATAAAGGGCTTTATCAGCTTGTTCAATCAAAGATTTCGCCGTAACATCTCTCATATCTTCTACAATCGCCACGCCGAAACTGAGAGTAACCAAATCACTGACATCAGAGGATTCATGAAGAATCTTCAGTGCCGCAACTGCCTCTTGGATACGCGTTAGAATTTCTTTCACAACAGCTGATGAGGTCCCACGCAGTACGAGGGCAAACTCCTCTCCACCGTAGCGAGCAGCTAAATCAGATTGTCGTACACCCCGACTGAGAGTTTTAGCGATCGCTGCCAAACAGCGATCCCCCGCTTGATGCCCATAGGTGTCGTTATAGCGCTTGAAATAATCCACGTCACATAGCACCAGCGTGAACGGTGTCTGCTGTGTGATGATATCGCCAATGCACTGATCAAAAGAGCGGCGATTAGGAATCTGGGTAAGTTGGTCAAACGCAGCCAGTCCTTGTAGTTGTTGATTTTGCTGAAGCAATAGCAGAACAGCCAGCAGTGAGATCGAGACTAAAGGAGCCACAACCGGCACCCATAAGCCCATCGTAAATAGACCAAAACTCAGCGCCGTTACTCCCATCCCTAAGCAGGGCAACAGCCAGATAACGGTGAGTAAATACGGTCGGCGATAAGCTTGTCGGCGTTGGATAAACACATAGATAAGCCCCCCAGCTCCATGGGTTGCAAGCACAATCCACAGCCACTCACCCCACCGCGGTATCCCATGTAACACAGGCCGCCCATCGAGCGCAGCGCGCAATAGCTGACTAACGATATGAGCATGAACAAACACACCAGGCATTTCTTCGGCCTGAGTGATGGGCGTGTAGAAAAAATCATTCAGACTGTTAGCTGTTGCCCCAATCAGCACGATGCGGTCTTTCATCTGCGCTGCCGAGACTTGCCCTTCCAGCACTGCTGTCACTGAGACCGTCTCAAAAGACGTCTGGCCGGATGGAAAATTAATCAGCATTTGCGAACCGCCTGCATCAGCATTGGCATAGCCGCCATCGTGAGGCTGCAACCGTTTCAATGTAGCCTTGCCCAACTTCAATCGATGCTCATCGAGAAGCCTGGGATAGATCTGCTCTTGTGTTAAATAGTTGAATGCGAGCTTGGTAGCCAATCCATATTTGTATTTACCCTCTTCTGCCCTCACAATTAATAGGGCCCTGCGAACAGTGCCATCGTGATCGAGAACCAGATCAGTCATGCCGACTTGGTGTTCAGGATCTAACCCTGGCGGTGGGCCAATGGGCTGTCCCACCACTTTTTCTACACCGACCAAAACAGGCGTATTTTGAAAAATCTCGATTAATTCATTCTGCCCTTGTCCCACTGGCAGGTTGCGATACATATCTAAACCAACAGCTCTCGGTTCAGCATCAACGACCTGACGCAACAACCTAGCTAAGGTCTTATCTGGCATCGGCCATTGCCCAACATAGTTAATGTCAGGTTCATCCAGGGTAATAATCAGCAACCGTGAGTCGACTGTCTCAGCGGGCCGTAACCGGAAGAATTGATCCAAAGCAAACAATTCCATGGACTGCAACCAGCCAACGCTAGTGATGGCAATGGTCAGCCCCGAAAGACTAGCCGCAGTTGCAAGTAGTCCCCACTGTGGATAAGTCGGCCATCTGAAACGAAACATCGATCACTTTGAAGAAGCCAAGGTATCACCTCACGATGGGCTCACTAGCTAGGTCTTCTAAATGGTGACGTTCCAAAACGTTCAGCCAAGCATGATGAACCGCATCATCCTCAGGATGCCCAAGTTTCAGCTCAGCCAGCATGGAAATCATGTCGTACCACAGTGCATTATCTCGATAGCGAGCAGCCTGTGCTAAAGACGAAACGTCCGTCGCGGCGCTATCAAGACTATCTTGAGTGTCTATCCAGCCACTGACAATCGGGCTATCGGGTCGGATTTCATCATGACAGATAAATACGAAAGACCACTGGTATTGCTGACCTGCAATAAGATCAGGAATCTCAGCCGGCAAAGGTACGCTGACGATACCAGTGGTCTCCGGCAAACGAAGCGGTACCGCATGGTAAAAATCATCAACAGCCTGAATAACAAATACAGCTTGACGTGGAACGGCAGCCGGAACGTAAAGCAGAATCTCAGGCCGGACTTTGCCCGTGCGTCCTACTTGCTCAGGAGGTATTAGCGGTGTCAGGTCATTGCTGGAGCAGGTCAAATTACGAGTTGAACCACTGCTGGTTTGACGCGGGGCAGGGTCCTCTTCAGAAGGCCAGAATGACCACTCGTCTGCAGATAGTGGGAAATTGCTAGATGCTTGAGCTGTCATAAGTGCATCAGCTTCGGCAAGCACATGAGATTGACCCAGCCCTCCTATTCCTAGCACAGTAGCCAAGAGCAATCGGGGTGAGTAAAGATTAGACATCGTTGCATTAGCCTATAAGGACTTGAAGGAGAAGGCTGCGACACACATACGGCAGACTAAACTCAGCCTGTATGCTGCTTTTGCTCGCTTAGCCAATACACTAACGATCGAGTAGGGTAACAAGTGCGAGATTCTCTGCTAAGGCGCGTGTATGTCACTTCTTTCTCAACTATGACCGATTTAAAGCCTCTAAAGATCAACAACAGATAAAACTATAGAAGTTTTATGCAAATAAAAAAATATTTAACTTCGGTGTTTTTCCTGATGCTGAATTCATCTATGCTGTGAAAGATCTTAACCCTCAAGATAAAGACTATAAAGAGAGAATATAAGAACCAGTAAGACAAGCACCATCAAAGAATAAAAGGTGCCAGAAGAGTGTGTCGTCAGTGAATTTACCTGCACTAACGTTTGAGAAATAGCGAACAGTTTTGTATCAGTTACAACAATTTTCAGGAGATTCTTACAGATAGGTCAATTAAGATAGATTATGTGAGCGTAAAGCTGTTTTAGATAGGATGTCATTCAGACATGAAAACATCTACGTCAAAGTAGTGAACTCAACTTGGTGAACGCAAAAATACATACACCAACAAATAAGAACATTTAGATTTTTTGGAAATCGTTAAAACGGACTTGCGAACTTCCAGATGAGATCAAGCCATTGAACTGTCTTATCAGTAAATTCTCGAGAACAGAACGTCATCCATTTATGACAATCCCTTTTTAACTCGATGGCCAATATCACGACGGTAGAAGCTGCCAGGGAAGTCAATCTTTTCAACGGCGCTATAGGCTTTAGCGATCGCAGCTTCAAATGTAGGCGCGATCGCACTCACTCCCAGAACCCGCCCCCCACTACTCTCCAGAACATCATCCTTCATCCGAGTCCCTGCATGAAACACCACCGTATCAGCATCCGCTTCTGCCTGCGCCAGCGAACCAATTGGCAACCCTTTTTTATACGAACCTGGATAACCCTCTGCGGCCATCACCACACAGGCTGATGCAGCTTCTTTCCAGCTAAAAGGTGACACACTCTCCAACCGCTGGTCACAGCACGCTAAAACAATCTCATCCAAAGGCGTTTCTAGCAGCGGTAGCACAACCTGGGTTTCTGGATCACCAAAGCGACAGTTAAACTCAATTACTTGAGGATCTCCTTCAGGCGTCACAATCAGCCCGGCATACACTACGCCACAATAATCAATTTCTCTCGATTGCAGCGCTGCCAAGGTAGGCTCTAGCACTTCAGCTTGCACCCGACTAAGCAACTCGTCCGGCATCACGGGCGTTGGTGAATAAGCCCCCATGCCACCTGTGTTCGGCCCCGTATCACCCTCACCGACCTGCTTATGATCCTGAGCAGGTCGCAGCGGACGAATCGTTTTACCATCGGTCACTGCAAGGACAGAAACTTCTTGGCCCGTTAAGAATTCTTCGATGACAACACGCTCTCCGGCTGCACCAAACTGACCGCTAAAAGCAGCGTTGATGGCTGAGATCGCTTCCCCTTTTCCCATTGCCACTGTCACCCCTTTCCCAGCTGCCAACCCATCGGCCTTAACGACAATCGGCGCACCCTGTTCCTCTACATAGGCAATCGCACCTGCCGCATCAGTGAACACTGCTGAAGCCGCTGTTGGCACCTTGGCCTCAGCCATCAAATCTTTTGCCCAAGCCTTGCTAGCTTCTAGCTGGGCACCGTCTTGATTCGGACCAAATACCTTTATGTTTTGCGCTCGTAGTGCATCAGCGAGGCCATCAGCGAGGGGTTGCTCCGGACCAACGAGGACGAATTCTATATTGTTGTCGAGGGTATAGCGAGCGATCGCATCAGCATCACTCATCGGTATCTCCACATTCTGGCACCCTGTCAGCATTGCCGTACCACCATTGCCCGGAATGCACGTCACCGATTGTATATTCGATGACTGCAACAGCTTCCAAGCCAATGCATGCTCGCGTCCACCACTGCCGACCACAACTGCTTTCATAATTTCCTTGTTAACTCCAGTGTCATGCAACCTTCTCTCAGCTCAATAAGACTACAACGCCTCGCTAAAATTGTCTCACTTCATACGCCCCCAGTATGCTAAGAGCACAAGCTAAGACGAGCAGGTCTCCAACACACATATCGCCAGCGTGCACATGCATTTACACACTGGCAATATTCGCAAGGTTAGAGGTTGTCAGAGAAATGTTTAGTCACAGAACTGCAAGTGAGCAAAGCACATTGCCTAAAGCAAGAGCACAATGTGGCCTTACTTATTGCGCACTTCTCGATTGTGGCGAACCAGCTCATGAATCGTGGCAGTATCTGAGACTTCTTGTGGCGTTGAAGCTTGGCCTGCTAAGGCTGAGGGTGCCAAGGTTGCAGCTGCGATCGCAACTAGCGAAGCTGAAAGGATAAAGCGTTTCATATGCGTGTCTCCTAAAAATAACGAAGGTGTATCGAATTCGTTACTTCTTCAAGATGACAAGCACATCTGAGAATCTACTGACGATCTCCTGAGAGGAATGTCAGAGTTTCATGAGAATAATTAGTATTTCATGATACAAAAATGAGAATTTTAGTATCGAATGATACAAATAAAACCATTTTCATCCTACTGATGGTGTGCACGGTATGCGAGCACGTAGGCTTAATAAAATTCACGCGCTATGGCATTCTCTAGCTGATTGAGTAGCGTCTCTATGCGACGTCCTTTTGTGCCGAGCTTACTAATGTCAGGGTCAGCTTCCGTCACTAGCTTTGCTAGCTCGATACTAGCGCGCACTAAACTAAAAGCGGGGCTATACGTTACGGGCTGGCACTACCGCCACGAAGCAGCTTTGCCGTCTTAGCCAGATCATCCAGCAAAGGCGCCCACTGCATCTCCGACTCAGAAAAGTCTGTTGACTTTGCTTTTTTTTGAGCCTTTTTTGAGTCAGAAGCATTATCGATAGGCACATCAAACGTCTGAATAATAGCGCCATTATCTTTAGCAATCAGGTAAACCTGTTTAAGTTCTGAGCGAATACCACTGCCAAAAAATATGTTGTAAAAGCGAAGAAATCCATCGTAGACAATTTTTTCCTTGAACGGAAGCAAAATAGTCTCTATTCTAAGCGGCAAATTACGCTTGTCAATGAAGTCTGCTGGCGCATCTGTTATCCCTAAAACAGCATAAACATTGTCAGAAGCGCCAATAAAGATGCTGTTCTTTTTAAGAAATCTCTCAATATAAAAGTCTTCTCGAACAAAGTTTTTCCACCCAGAAATAATAGACAAACTTTCTTCTTCTATATCGTTAGGATTATCTTGAACAAACTGATCTATCAGCTCAATATGAGAAAATAGATAGTCGCGGACCTGAATCTTCTCTTCTACTTCGGTCTCACAGAACGCCTCGAAGGTTTTAATCTCTGACAGAACTTGTGCCTGTTGATTGACATACCACTGCAAAGGCAACATCAGGCTCATAAATAGTTTGGCATCCGCTGGGCTCAGTCTCATAGCTCAGTGCTCCATACAAAAAGGTAGCAAAGGCTTCAAGCTCTCAGCTACCCAAATAACTATAAAGCAGATTACGTTCCATTATTCAACGACTGCATCAGTAAGATGATTCAAGTGATCCAAGGCATACTACTTCTGCCTAACGGCTCGATTGGAACGCACAAACTCAGTCACCAGGTAAGACAAACACCCTACTACTCTACTGTCACGGACTTTGCCAAGTTTCTCGGCTGATCCACATCCAAGCCGCGTCGTGCTGCGATGTGATAGGACAGCAACTGTACAGGAATCACAGTCAGCATAGGCGATAGCAGCTCATCCACATCAGGTACGGGCAGCAGTGAATCAAAGGTTTCTTCTGCTTCCTCGTCATTCATGGGCACTACGCCAATCAAACGCGCATCGCGGGCTTTGGCTTCTTGCGCGTTAGAAAGGACCTTTTCGTAGACGGTGCCACGAGTTGCGATCGCAACGACAGGAACCTTCTCATCAAGCAGCGCAATCGGTCCATGCTTCATCTCACCTGCCGGATACCCCTCTGCGTGGATGTAGCTAATCTCCTTTAGCTTTAGTGCGCCTTCCAGCGCAATCGGATAGTTAATTCCCCGCCCTACAAAGATAAAGTCCTGCGTGTCCGAAAAATCGTGAGATAGCTCCTCCACATAGCGCTCTTGCGCTTCTAGCACCTGCTCTAGCTGAGCAGGTAGCTGTCGCATTCCTTCAATAATTTCAGCCATTCGGGCCATCGAAATCGCCTTGCGTCTATATGCCAGCTCCAGCGACAAAAAGTAAAACGCCATCAGCTGTGCCACAAATGTCTTCGTTGCGGCTACACCAATTTCAATGCCCGCCATCGTCCCCACCACATGAGGAATTAACCGCCCCAGCGAACTATCTACTCGGTTTGTAATTCCTAGCATCCTGGGCGCGTAGTCGTCTTCACCGTCTTGAGAACTCTTCTCAATGCGGCGATTCTGCTCCATATCCAGCGCAGCCAACGTATCTGCCGTTTCACCAGACTGCGTAACCCCAATCGTTAACGTATGGGGCGTCAGCGGCGAAGGCGCATAGCGAAACTCCGACGCATATTGCACAACGGTTGGAATTCCTGATACCTGCTCCAGCAAATATTTACCCACTAGACTTGCGTGCCAGCTTGTTCCACAGGCCACAATCTGAATCTGCTGCAAGTCATCTAGCAACGTATCGGGTAAATTCAACTTAATCGGCGACATACCACTTTGTGGATCCCACTCTGTATCCAGGTAAGTTTCCAAACAAGTGCGCACCACTCCCGGCTGCTCATAAATTTCCTTGAGCATAAAGTGCTTGAACCCCTGCTTTTCCACCATGATGGGATTCCAATTCAGCGTACGCGGATGCTTCTTCAGCCGATGTCCGCTAAATTCATATACCTCCACACCCATCGGCGTTAACCGCCCAATCTCGCCATTTTCCAGCGTCAGCACCGCCTGCGTGTACGGCATAATCGCAGGCGTGTCCGAAGCACAGAAAAACTCACCTTGGCCAAAGCCAATCGCCAGCGGTGCCTGCTGGCGCACCACAATCAGCTCATCTGGGAAATCCACCGACACAATCGCCAGCGCGAAAGCCCCCGTCAATCGATTCACTGCCTGCCGCACCGCCTCTAAGAACGCTGAGTGGACAGAGAGCACCTGGTCATCCAAAGGATTTTTCAAATACTCATCAATCAAATGAGGAATAACTTCTGTATCCGTATCTGAGCAAAATGTATATCCCTTTTCCTTTAGCTCCTCACGCAGTTCGCGATAGTTTTCAATAATGCCGTTCTGCACCACTGCCAATCGCTCATTTTCATCGGTATGTGGATGTGCATTATGCTCCTCTGGCTTACCGTGCGTTGCCCAGCGCGTATGGCCAATGCCTAAGCGAGCTGGATCTTCTAAGCCCTCTAACTTCGTTTGCAGATTGACCAGTTTACCTTTGGCTCTCGTGCGCTGAAGAGTCCCCTCCGAAACCGTAGCTACGCCTGCCGAGTCGTAGCCGCGATACTCCAGAGTCTTCAAGCCCTCGATCAAAATACTGCTAGCAGCACGTGTGCCAATATAACCAACAATTCCGCACATAACGAGTTACTCCTAAAACCTATTTCCTCAAACGCCCAGGTATGAGCTAATTCCACTCACACTAACTCACCAATCAAAATTGATACAAAATTGATGTTAGTAGAGTAGACACTCCGACAGAATTACGAACAGTCTAAAGATATAAAGCTACGGGAAAATAGCACGCTACTGAGAGATAAATCCCGTCAACAAGAGCGGCACCAACAAAGCTGCCACCAAAATTGCGAACAGCGTCTCAGGTGGAATCTTAATCAAATTTGGATCGGGCTTATTCGGATCGCGCATCTATGACCTCTCAATAGTTATACAGCTGTCGAAACAGACCGTTCAGACGCAGGCATTGCCAACGCCGCCAGTAATTCGGTTGCCGTGCACCGAGCTCTACTCTGCAAATACTCCATCGCTCTCAAGGAAGCTTCATGTGCCATCTCACTAGAGCCCGCCACACAGTCTTCCACTACCCGACAGAAATAATCATGTTGATGACCATCGGCAAAAGTGTAGTGCACACACACATCCGTTAGCCCACCAATCAAAATCAGTGTGCTCGCCTTCAGCCCCTTCAGCAAAATCTCTAAATCTGTTCCAAAGAAGCAAGAGTATCGACGCTTACGAATGAAATAATCATCCGGGCGCATTTCTACCTCTTTGGCAATTTGAGTGCTGGCATGTGTCTCGATGCAGTGAATGCGCTCCTGTCCATCTAGTTCCCGACCAAAATCCACCAGATTAGGCCGATGCGCCTCCTGAACAAACACAATCGGAATATCAAAACCACGTGCTGCTTTTACCAAGTCGGCAGCAGCCTGCATGCGCGCAGAGTATTTCGGCATTCCAGGAATACCTGGCATTGCAGGATCAAAAGCACTCTGCTGAATATCAATGACCAGCAGCACCGGACGTCCTTCGATTAATCCAATTTCAGATGGGTCTTGCATCTTTACTCGCTCCGCTCTGTAAGACAGCCACCGCAACAATAACGCCAAAAAATAAAGCTTTATAGGTAGCTTGTGACAGCCTCACTAAATACCGAATAAGGCTTAACCCCTACCAACGTATCCATGAGTTCGCCATTCTTAAACAGCATCACTGCTGGAATACTCTTGATCCCAAACCGCTTTGCAACCGCTTTATTACTATCTAGATCCAGCTTAGAAACCGTCGCTTTGCCTTCAAATTCATCTGCCAGTTGATCAATTAATGGCGACACAATCTTGCAAGGGCCACACCAGCTAGCAGTGCAGTCTACCACCACCACTGAGTCTTCTTTTACCAGGGCATCAAAGGCGGCTTCATCTGCAACATATTCTGCGGGCATAGTGCGATCGCTCCAAAAATAATCTAAAAGTCTTAGGTATACCTACTTAAAAGCATACACCCCCTCGCTCGATTACCAAGAACCCGCTCACACTAGACGAGTAAGCTGACGTCACTGAAATCCACCAAAAGCATCGACAACAGTCATCTGTTCGAATACCAGCTCATACTGAAAGAAAGAATCGGAATTCTAGGTATCAACCACCACATGCACGCGCGTAGGGTGAGTTACATCGGGAATCTTGATTTCGCACAGCTCAGGTGACAGACACACCGGATGAGAGACTTCTGTCACAAGAGTCAAACCTTCGTTGCCACCATACACGCGAATAGGTCTGTTCTTTAGATAGTTACCTGCGATTGCCTCCACACATCTACCTGCGTTGCGTACCAGCTAGCTCGAGCTAGCAGCCCCACATCGTATCTATCGGGCACGCCTGCTACAGACACGGTAATGATGTCCGTTATCCATTTTCTGCTCCGTTTATTGTTTGGATACCAGCGTTCCCATCGTTGAGTTAGCCGCCAGCACTCATCCTCCCCCTGCCAAATCCAATCAGACATATCAATTAGCGTCTTCATAATGATGAAAGCTCCCTTAGTTAACAACCAAGAGAGCTTTCATCTATTCCATATCAAGCTGACTGAATTGCAGCGGTGTCTATAACCTACTTACCTGCAAGCTTCTTTACCTTCTGCATAATGCTCTCAGGATCCAATCCCTGATGATAAAACTGCTCCCAGAGGCCACCGCCCCCTTCCTCGTGCGTACCCGCATGAGCAAATTTAGGCGTATAGCCGCGCTCTAGCAACCAAGTACCATAGCGAGCACCCAGGCCTGTCTTTTCGTTGAAGGATTCAACCACCATCACAAGAGGCGATTTACCCACCTTCTCCATCATCTGCTCATCCACTACATTCAGAGTGGACTTATTGATGAGGCCAATATTCAAACCTTCTTTCTTCAAACGCTCGACTGCGTCAAGTGCTCGATAGAGACCATCACCAAAGCTCACAATGTAGCCATCGGTGCCTTCACGAACAACTTCGTCTTTACCCGAAACAAACTCATAGTCGCCATCGTACAGAGCGTTTCCATCCGCATCTTGCAGCATGGGTACTTTCGCACGAGTCGAGAAGATAAACCGCAAACCAGGGTCGTGGAAAATCTTGTTCACACAGGCCTTCATTTGGTGCGCATCAGCAGGGAAGTACAGACGAGTCTCGTAACCATCATCCAAACCGTTATCGGCAAACATGTTGTTAATGCCGAAGTGGCAGGTGTTATCTGCCATGTCGTCAATTCCAGAGTGGGAGAAGTGACACAGTAAGTTCGCTTTATTCAAGCGAGCCATTGTGATCTCAGAAATACACATCTCAAGGAACGCGCTGAAGGTAGCAAAAATGCCCTGCTTGCCTTTTTCCATGCCGAAGCCTGCCGCCGCAGAGAGGTTGCCCCGCTCCATAATGCCGCCGCTGACAAAGATTTCAGGATACGCCTTGTGAATATGATTCAATCCACAAGAGCCTTCCAGGTCACAATCCACCACTAGTACCTTCTCTTTGCGCTCGGCGTCGCTCATTTTACCGAGCACTTCCACCGCAGCCTGACCAAAGACGTTACGGTTGGAGCCAACTTCGTCGCTGGAACCCAAGAAATCATAGGTGTGCTTGGGCTTCTCAATATTCTTGAGGTAATCAGCCGCTGCCTGACGACCGTGCTTCTCCAGGAACTGAATGTCGATGTCGGTAGGTACCACGTCGTGGCCATGGCAGCTGCCTTCTAGCCCATCAATGCCGACGGTCATTGGACGCTTGCAGATTACAGCGATGGGGCCATCCGTTGCGATCGCCTCACAGATATTCGCATACAGCGCATCAATATCTTCGCCATCGTTCACAAGCGTCTTAATGCCATGACCTTCCAGCGTCTTCTGCACGCTGTACCCGCCCAAATACTCAGAGGGGTGACCTGCAATCGTCACATCGTTGTCATCAATAATTAGCTTCACATTGATGCCCTGAGCAGCTGCCAAGCGAGCGGCCTCTGCATCGTCACCTTCCTGCTGTGCCCCGTCAGAACCCAAGAGGAAAGTTGTCTTACCAGGATTCGCAAGCGCCACACCATTTACAAATGGCCACATATGACCCAGACGACCAGAGCTAAACTTCACACCTGGCGTCAATCCCAACTCAGGATGACCAGGCAACTTAGAGTCCGCCGCGCGATACTGCATCAATTGCTCAGCAGGCATATCTCCGTTCAGCACACTCATGAGATACTGCGTACCGACTCGGTGACCAGCTTCATCGAAGAAAGTGGGCACAAACTTATCAGGATTGCCTCGGAACAGAGCATCCAAAATCATCACTTCAGGCACAGTATCGTAGGGGCCACCGGTATGACCGCCTACACCCCGAGCACCGCCCGTCGCAGTAAAGAACACAATCGCTTCACGGCAAAGTTGAATATTTGCCTTGAGTGCATCGCGCTGCTCATCAGTGAGCGTGTTATTGGAAGGGTCTAGGGAGATGCGCTTGTAGGCGCTTAGGTCGATAGGGAAAGTGGCTTTGGGCTTAGCTTGGATTGCTGTCATGAGCTACGTCCTAATACGTCTATATTTTCAAAGTCTAGAAATCGAAATGAGCCATAGAGCCACATCTCTTACCAACTTTGGTAAAAATTAATATTCATATTCTCCCTGATCATGCCGCCACGGTTAAGGCCCTCGACCAAATTTGTGCTCTACGATACGAATGCACACACGCCCCAACCCCAATAGATCAGGGCTTATCAGTCATATAAGAACATCTAAAGTCAGCAAATGATATCAGGAAGCACTGACAGGAGCTAACAGTCACATTGGCAATATGAGAAAGAGCAAACGTACTTCTATCTGATTGCTGTCTGAAATCAAGCACCCTTATCCCTCAAACATTACACAGGCCGTTTGAATTCCTCTCTCAACTTCTCTACACGCGATCGCCATTCACACCCTTCTATATGATCATTCACGATTCCCATCGACTGCATGAAGGCATACGCTGTCGTCGGCCCCACAAAAGACCAGCCTCGTTTCTTCAGATCCTTACTTAGTGCAATTGACTCAGCCGTTTTACTCAGCTCTACCAATGTCATGTAGTCACACCGCTGAGGACGGTCTTTATCACGTGGTTCATATCGCCAAAAGTAAGCTCCCAGCGAACCAAACTCATCCGCTAGTGCGATCGCCCGCTGCGCATTATTAATCACAGACTCAATCTTCTTTCGATGTCGCACAATGCCCGCATCCTGAAGCAACCTCTCCACATCCGCCTGCTGATACCGTACCACCTTCTCAAAATCAAACCCGGCAAACGCCGCCCGAAAATTCTCGCGCTTGCGCAAAATCGTCAGCCAGCTCAGCCCAGACTGAAATCCTTCCAAGCAAATCTTTTCAAACAGCCGCTGATCGTCATCCACGGGAACTCCCCACTCGTAGTCATGGTAAGCCACATAATCTGTTTTATTACCGGCCCACCAGCACCGGCGACAATCATCCACACCGCGTATCAATCCATCAAAACCGATAACCTCTCTTTCCATCGTTTCACCTCTCAAAAATGCTCCATCTACATTCAATAGTCACCCTAGCAGTACAGACAGGCTAAAACGCTTCTTGCCGACCATTTCAGCTCTCAGTTGAGCGTCACGAACATAACCATCACCTCCAACTGGCACACTCAAAATCAACGATTTCACAGCATTATAAGGAGATATCTGATAGTCCACCAGTGCAAAGTGTCCATACCCTTTACGCACTCACTATTCGCGGCAGATACAACTTAATCATGCGAGACGAAGTGAACACAGCTAGCACAAACAGCTACACAACAACACTTTCTTTCGCACCCTTCTCAACCTTGCCTTTTTGAGTGTTGCCCCCAGAAAATCATCTAAGGAAAGCCACTAGAAAAGAGCACAGGCCACAGAAGTTCCAAATCACTCCATCAACGTTTCCACGTTGTTATTCCCACGCTTTTTGAGGATACTTCCATGAAACTCTCTCGCATTTGGGCTCCCCTTGGTCTTGCTGCCACAGTACTTCTAGCAGCTCCATTCGGCGCCTCCGCTCAGCAAGCACCTAGCTATAACTACATCGGTCTTGGCGGCGGTGATGACGGCTTTGTTGTTAACGGCAAGCTCTCCGTCGCAGACAACATCTCCATTCGTCCTGAAGTCGCTACAGACTTTGACTTCGATGATTCTGAAGATGTCTCTTACCTCGTCCCCATCACTTACGATTTCAACTCTGTTGAATTCGGCAACCAAGCGCTCAATCCTTTCTTGGGTGCAGGGATCACAGGAGACATTGGTGAAGACAGCGATATCGAGTTTGCTCTCGTAGCAGGTGGCGACTACCGCTTCGCTGAAAAGTACGTTGCCAATGCTTCGGTAAACTATGCGCCATTCGCCGACAACGACGAAGTTGGCTTCACGGTTGGTCTTGGCTACCTCTTCTAGATCACCTTTCCTAGATAGACATACTCTACGGCTGCTCATTACAAGCTTACAGACAAACTCAAAGTCTTGAGCAGCCCGCTGGAATTCCTGTCTTTCGTCATGTTCCTTTCCAATTATCACACTTTAATTCACTACCTTTTGAGGACTGTTCCATGAAATTCTTCTCTCGCCTATCCGCTACATTTGCGATCGCTGCGGCTGCCCTTCTCTCCGTTTCTTCCGGTGCCTTTGCCCAAGAAGCGCCTAACTACAATTACATCGGCATTGGTGGTGGCGACGACGGCTTTGTTGTCAATGGCAAGCTCTCCGTCGCAGACAACATCTCCATTCGTCCTGAAGTCGCTACAGACTTTGACTTCGATGATTCTGAAGATGTCTCTTACCTCGTCCCCATCACTTACGATTTCAACTCTGTTGAATTCGGCAACCAAGCGCTCAATCCTTTCTTGGGTGCAGGGATCACAGGAGACATTGGTGAAGACAGCGATATCGAGTTTGCTCTCGTAGCAGGTGGCGACTACCGCTTCGCTGAAAAGTACGTTGCCAATGCTTCGGTAAACTATGCGCCATTCGCCGACAACGACGAAGTTGGCTTCACGGTTGGTCTTGGCTACCTCTTCTAAACCAAAGAAATCTTGGTATACACTTTGCTTACGCCTCAGTCAGAAGCGATAACCTTACTCAGACGAAGCAAAGTGTCCAAGCTTATACAAACGTCAGGCGTTGTTGCACAAATAGGAGTTACGAGTGGGGCAAGGTACACGGTAAGTTTT
>ERZ1740067.1613-NODE-1613-length-15056-cov-6.174455_pt1 | contig 15056 bp, 13 predicted proteins | sample MGYA00581736_ERZ1740067 | MGnify/ENA primary metagenome ERZ1740067 (study PRJEB43018, sample SAMN04849236) | marine metagenome | isolation source: floating plastic debris | place: Pacific Ocean | collected 2008-08-27 | study: EMG produced TPA metagenomics... | reverse complement strand
GAAGCTATTGCTTCAGCCATTGAAAACGCCCGCAAATCCGATAAGCCTTCTTTGATCGCCTGCCGGACCAGGATCGGTTTTGGCGCCCCCACCAAAGAAGGAACAGCCGGCTCCCACGGCGCGCCTTTGGGCGAGGACGAGATCGCGGGAACCCGCGATGCCCTTGGCTGGTCGAGTGCGCCATTTGATGTCCCTGCAAACGTTCGCGACCATTGGCGTGTCGCCGGGCTGCGCGCGGCAAAGGACCGTGCTGCCTGGCAAAAGCGCATGGACGATGCCCCGACCGAACTGCAAACAGAGTTCGAACGCACGCAGGCAGGCTCCCTGCCCAGCACGCTACACGCTGAAATCAACAAGATGAAACGCGGCTTCTCGACCGACAAGAAAGCGGTTGCCACCCGCAAGGCATCCGAAGCGGTGCTGAACGGTCTCGCCGACATCGTGCCGGAACTCGTTGGCGGATCTGCTGATCTGACCGGGTCGAACAACACCCGCGCCAAGAGCCAGACATCCGTGACGGCAGATGATTTCTCCGGCAAATACATCCATTACGGCATCCGCGAGCACGGCATGGCTGCAGCGATGAACGGCATGGCACTTCATAAGGGGCTCATCCCGTATGGCGGCACCTTCCTTGTCTTCTCAGACTATTGCCGCCCGTCCATTCGGCTTGCCGCGCTGATGAAGCGCCGCGCAATCTATGTGTTCAGCCATGATTCGATTGGCCTGGGCGAAGATGGCCCGACCCACCAGCCGGTGGAGCATCTCGCCGCTCTACGTGCCATCCCTAACCTCAACGTGTTCCGTCCGGCGGATGCGATTGAAACCGCTGAAGCCTGGGAAGTCGCCCTCAAGGCTGTCGATCGTCCAAGCGTCATTGCGCTGACACGTCAGAACCTTGAAACCCTGCGGACCAAGCATACGGACGAGAACCTGTCGGCACGCGGCGGCTACGAACTGTCACCGTCAGATGGCGACGCGAAAGCGACACTGATCGCTACGGGGTCGGAAGTTGAAATTGCAGTCGCAGCCCAAAAGACTCTTCAGGCTGAGGGCATATCGACGCGCGTCGTCTCCATGCCCTGCCAGGACCTGTTCAACGAGCAACCTGCATCATATCGCGATGATGTTTTGAAGCCTGGCACAGTCCGCATTGCAGTTGAAGCCGGGATCGAGATGGGCTGGCAGCGCTATGTTGGCGAAAGCGGCGGCTTCATTGGCATGGACAGTTTTGGCGCAAGTGCCCCTTACAAGCAGCTGTATGAGCATTTTGGCATCACCGCGGATGCTGTCACAAAGGCTGTAAAAGAGCGGCTTTAGACCACGCCGCGCCCCCACACAGACCTGAGTCGGCACAAATTTCGCCCTTGCACTGGCCGCATGACGGATTCCCCGCCGACGCGCCTTCCATCACCAAAGATGTTTCGCTATACCGACGCCCAAAGCGCACGGGTCTAAGCAATTCCGCTTCCTTCGTGCGGACTATCTTCTTCTGCGAAAGGTGAACGCATCATGCCTGTGAAGGTCGCGATTAATGGTTTTGGACGTATCGGCCGTCTTGTGCTCCGTGGCATCGTCGAGTCTGGCCGCAAGGACATTCAGGTCGTCGCCATCAACGATCTCGGCTCCGCGGAAGCAAATGCACACCTGCTGCAGCATGACACCGTGCACGGCCGCTTCCCCGCAAAGGTGTCCAATACCAAGGACTCCATCACCGTCGATGGCAACAAGATCAAGGTCACCGCAGAGCGCAATCCGGCTGACCTGCCTTGGGGCGACCTGGGCGTGGACATCGCCCTTGAATGCACAGGCATTTTTGCCTCCAAGGAAAAAGCCTCCGCTCACCTCAAGGCAGGCGCCAAGCGCGTGCTGGTATCAGCTCCGGCCACCGGCGCCGATCTGACAGTCGTGTACGGCGTCAACAATGGCGACCTCAAGAAGTCGCATACGGTTGTTTCCAACGCGTCGTGCACCACCAACTGCCTGGCACCCGTTGCCAAGGTGCTGAACGACACCTTCGGCATTGAGCGCGGCTATATGACGACGGTTCACGCCTATACCGGCGATCAGCCGACGTTGGATACGCTCCATAGCGACCTGCTTCGCGCGCGCGCAGCTGCGGCAAACATCATCCCGACGTCAACCGGCGCCGCGAAGGCCGTGGGCCTCGTTCTGCCGAAGCTGGCCGGCAAGCTCGACGGCACAGCCGTTCGCGTGCCGACACCGAACGTGTCGATGATTGACCTTGTCTTCACCGCCAAGAAGGCTCTTTCTGTTGACGCCATCAACGACGCGATGAAGGCGGCAGCCAGGACCAAGCCGCTCAAGGGCATCCTGGCCGTCAACAACAAGCCGCTTGTGTCCATGGACTTTAACCACGACCCGGCGTCTTCGACCTTCGACCTCACACAGACACAGGTCATCGAAGGCAAGATGGGCCGTGTCCTGTCCTGGTATGACAATGAGTGGGGCTTTGCGAACCGCATGGCAGACACCGCCGTTGCCATGTCCAAGCTGCGCTAAGCCACACACACAAACACGACCACACAGGATTTCAGGATATCGCCATGAGTGAAAAGTCGTTCGCAACTCTGGACGATCTGTTCGCTCACGGGGATGTATCAGGAAAGCGCGTGCTTATGCGCGCTGACCTGAACGTGCCTGTACGCGACGGAACGGTAAGTGACGCCACCCGGATTGAACGCATCGTGCCAACGATCCGAGAGCTTACCGGCAAGGGCGCCATTGTCGTTCTTCTCTCTCATTTCGGACGCCCCAAGGGCGAGCGCAAACTCGAGTTTTCGCTGAAACCCGTCGCACCTGCTGTTGCTGAAGAAGCCGGACTCGATGTTGCTTTCGCAGACGACTGCATCGGCGAAACAGCCTCGACAGTAATTGCAGCGGCAAGTCCGGGCAGTGTTGTCCTTTTGGAAAACACACGCTTTCACAAAGGTGAAACGGACAATGACAGCGCCTTCGCTGACCAACTGGCCGCGCTGGGCGACGCCTATGTCAACGATGCCTTTTCGGCAGCTCACCGAGCACATGCATCGACCGAAGCGATCGCCAAACGCCTCCCCGCATATGCGGGCCGCGCCATGGAAGCTGAACTCACGGCACTCGAAGGCGCATTGGCCAAGCCGGAAAAGCCCGTTGTGGCCATCGTCGGCGGGGCCAAGATTTCAACAAAGCTGGACCTGCTCGGCAATCTTGTCAGCCGAGTGGACTATCTGGTGATTGGCGGTGGCATGGCCAACACCTTCCTGGCTGCCCGGGGCATCGACGTTAAAAACTCCCTGTGTGAGCACGACCTCGGCGACACGGCACGGGAGATTCTTTCAAAGGCGGAAACAGCAGGCTGTCAGGTGCTCCTCCCCCGCGATGTGGTGGTGGCGGAAGAATTCAAGGCTATGGCGCCCTGCAAGACGGTGCCTGCTGGTGACGTTCCCGATGGGCACATGATCTTGGACGTTGGCTCAGACACCACCGCTGATCTCGCTGCCCGCTTTGAAGCTGCCAAGACTGTCGTCTGGAATGGCCCGCTCGGCGCCTTTGAGATTGCCCCGTTCGACAACGGCACCAATGCCGCTGCGCGCCATGTAGCCATGCTGACCAAAATGGGCGAACTTAACTCCGTCGCCGGAGGCGGCGACACGGTGGCAGCTCTCAATAATGCGGGCGCTGCCGACGATTTTTCATACGTCTCCACCGCTGGGGGAGCCTTCCTTGAGTGGCTGGAAGGTAAAACCCTGCCAGGCGTTGAGGCCCTGAACCGCAGCTAGCGGGATTTAACAAGTGGAGAAAGAGGCTGCCTAAAGCATCTCAGTCCCCCAAACCCCGCTGTCGCCTTTACCTCATCACGCCGCCGCGCCTCGACGACTTGACGGACTTTTCTCAGGTGTTTGAGGAGGCGCTGAACGCAGGCGACGTAGCGTGTGTCCAGCTCCGCCTGAAGGATGTAAGCGATGCTGCGGTGACAGCAGCGGCACAAGCGCTGATTCCAATAGCCCACGCCCACGATGTCGCTTTTCTTATCAACGACCGACCAGACCTTGCCCTCAATGTCGGTGCGGATGGCGTCCACATCGGTCAGCAGGATGCCCCCTACGCGGAAGCCCGCAGCCTGCTCGGGCCAGACGCCATCATCGGCGTCACCTGCCACGACAGCCGCCATCTTGCCATGGAGGCAGGTGAGTACGGCGCAGACTATGTGGCGTTTGGGGCCTTCTATGAGACCGCCACCAAGGACGCCATTTCGCGCACCGAACCGGAAATTCTCAGTTGGTGGCAGCGCTTGTTCGAAATTCCTTGCGTCGCCATTGGCGGCATCACGCCACAAAATGCCGCTCCACTCGTTGCGGCCGGCGCGGATTTCCTTGCAGTCTCATCCAGCGTATGGTCTTACCCCAATGACCAGGGGGGCCCGGGTCAAGCCGTCAAAGCGATCAATGATGTGATCGACGTGACGCCTGTAACGGTGTTGGAGACCAATGCGTAACCCCCTTCCAAAAACTGTCGCCGCCGTTTTCGCGCTAGTCCTGCTCAGCCTTCCAGCCTTGGCGCAGGAAGACACCGTCATCGATCCAACCGTAAGAGCCGTCTCACCTGAGGTTGCTCAGGCGGTAGAGGCGCTGAAGGCCGATGACGGCCAGCGTGCAGCAGCATTTCTGCGCCCGGTCGCGGAAAAAGGGGACCCTTCTGCGCAAGCCCTTCTTGGTCAGCTCTATCTCGAAGGCATCGGCATCGACAAAGATCTGTACGAGGCCGGACGATGGCTGAGGTCTGCTGCGGCCAACGGTGAACCCGCCGCAGCCTTTGCCCTTGCCGAACTGACAGTGGACAAGACACTCACGCCACCTGGATTCGATCCCGCGGACACAGAAGGTCTCACCAAAGAGGCCACCCGCCTCTATCTGCTGGCGGCCTCCAACGGGTCTATCCCGGGTCAGGTCGAAACTGGACTTCGATACGCACAAGGCATCGGAACAGCGCAGAACTTCCTGGAAGCAAGCCGCTGGTTCCGCGAGGCGGCAAATGCCGGCAGTCCTGTTGCCCAATTCAACCTCGGCGCCCTGCACGCGACCGGCGCCCTAAATAGCGGCGCGCCGGATCATGCATCCGCCCTGCCATGGTTTGAAAAAGCGGCTGCCCAGGGGCATCCGGACGCGCAATACAATCTTGGCCTCACCGCTGCGCAGGGCCTTGGTCGTGAAGTTGACAATACAATCGCCGCAAGGTGGTTTGCTGCGGCGGCGGGGCACGGCATGTCGGATGCCCAGGCCGGCCTCGCCTATCTCACTTATCAGGGCCTTGGCGTCGCCAAAGATGAAACCAAGGCCGCAGATCTCTATGCTCTGGCAGCCGAGAAAGGTCACCTGATTGCCCAGAACCGGCTCGCCCGTCTTTACGTAATGGGAAGAGGGGTCGAAGCCGATTTGGCAGAGGCCTGGAAATGGCATTCGCTCGCCACGCGCGCCGGCTTTGACGACGCTGAACTGGATACCCGGTTCACCAAGTTCATTTCCCCACAGCAGCGCAGCGACGGAGATGCACGGGCCGCAAAATGGCTTGAGGGCAAAGCGCGCCAATAGACCGGGAAGTGCACCTGATACTGGCCCCCTTGCACCTTTAGGCCCAGTGGTGCATGTCAGGCCCGCTTGCCCCGTAGCAGACATGACCAACGCGGCGCACCGGACCACACCCGCATGAAAGCCCGAGAGACATGAAGATCAACGGTAACGAAATCCGCCCTGGCAACGTCATTGAACACAAAGGTGGCCTTTGGGCTGCCGTGAAAGTCCAGAGCGTAAAGCCGGGTAAAGGCGGTGCTTACGCCCAAGTGGAACTCAAGAACCTGATTGAGGGCACCAAGCTGAATGAACGGTTCCGCTCGTCAGAATCTGTTGAGAAGGTGCGCCTCGACACGAAAGACTTTCAGTTCCTGTACGAGTCCGGCGACATGCTGACCTTCATGGACAACGAAAACTACGAGCAGATTGAACTCGCCCGCGACTTCATCGGCGACCGCGCTGCGTTCCTGCAGGAAGGCATGGCCGTGACCCTTGAGCTCTATGAAGAAAAGCCCATCGGCATCAACCTGCCAGACCATGTCACGCTTGAAATCACAGAGACCGAACCGACAATCAAAGGGCAGACCGCTGCTTCATCCTACAAGCCGGCCGTTCTGGAGAACGGTGTGCGAACAATGGTGCCGCCCTTTGTGACCGTTGGCGAGAAGATCGTCGTCGACACAAACGAAGTCACTTACGTCAAGCGCGCCGAATAGCGCCCCAATAACTGACACCCAAAAAGATACCCAATGCCCCTCAATAGTCCGGTCATCAATGTCATGGTTGGTGCTGCCCGCAAGGCAGCCCGCAAACTCGCCCGCGATTTCGGCGAAGTAGAGAACTTGCAGGTCTCGCGCAAAGGACCCGGAGACTTTGTCAGCGCTGCAGACCTGCGTGCCGAGAAAATCATATTTGAGGAACTCTCCAAAGCGCGGCCTGGTTACGGCTTCCTTATGGAAGAAGCCGGAACTGTTGAGGGCCCCGACAAAACCCACACCTGGATCATCGATCCGCTGGACGGCACCACGAACTTCCTTCATGGCATGCCCCACTTTGCCATCTCGATTGCGCTGCAGCGCGACGGACAGATCGTGAATGGCGTCATCTACAATCCGGTGACAGATGATCTCTTCGTCGCAGAGAAAGGCCAGGGCGCCTATCTCAACGACCGTAGACTGCGTGTTGCTGCCCGAACCAAACCAGAAGACTCCGTTTTCGCTACCGGAATTTTCTTCTCAAGCGACGAGTGGCTGGAAAAATTCAGCAAGGAACTGGACTTCATCATACCCAAGGTGGCCGGCATCCGACGGTTCGGAGCTGCGTCGCTCGATCTGGCCTGGGTCGCTGCAGGACGGTTTGACGGCTATTGGGAACATGGGCTGCAACCATGGGACGTAGCTGCTGGAATCTTGATGGTCCGCGAGGCCGGTGGCTTCGTGACAGACATCAATGGCGGCGACAAGCTGCTGGAGAGCAAAGGGATTATTGCCGCCAATGCGGACCTCCTGCCCGTGCTTCAGGACATGTTGAGAAAAGCCGCCCGCAGCAATTAACAGCGCCGTTCTCGGAACCTAAATCCTGACTTGGGCTTTACGGCGGCATCGCAAGCGGTTAACCCGTTAGGAACCCTCTTGTTAGGGTTGCCCGGACCACCTCTATATGCGGACCCGCCTCCCGGCATGACCTATCAAAACGCTGCCCTGTCTCTGCCCTCACTCGCAGTAGTACTCACTGCCGGACTGGTATTCGTGTCCCTCGCCGACCGGGCACACGCCCAGGAAAGCGCTGATGTCAGTGTCAATCTGGATGCCCTGGGCCTGAACAACGCGCAAGATGCACAGAGTCAGCCGCAGCTGATTTTGAAGTATCCGGGGTCTTCCACAGCCACACGCCAGGTGCCGCAGTTGCGCTATCCAAACGTGCCGGCACCGACTGCGCGCCCGACGCCCCCTACAGCTGCGTCAGCCGCAGAACCCGCAATCGTCGCAGCCAAACCTTCAAACACCACGCCTGCGAAACCATCTCCGGCACCTACCAAGCCGGACACCAAGCCCATTGTGGCAACGCCGGTGAAACCTGAACCCGCGCAACAAGATCCGGTTGCAGAGCCAAAACCGGTCGAACGTAAGACAGAGAGCGCCGCTGTTACTCCTGCAGCACCCGCTCCCGAGCCCACTCCCGAACCCAAAGCCGAACCATCTCCTGAACCTGCTCCCGATACAGCACCGGCCCCCGAGCCAGCGGTGTCCGCAGCTCCCGCACCCAAGCCTCCTGTTGAGGCTGCACCGTCTCAACCCGAACCTGAGGCACAGGTGGCGGCTCTGAGCCCGCCGGCACCGGTCGCCGAACTGCCGGACCCGGCTCCTTCCATCTTGCAGGTGATCTTTGACGAACAGACCGCAGCAATCATCGGCTCCGCCCGCAAGGACCTCGACGCCATCGGCGAAACGCTGCGCTATGACCCCCGCAGGATCGAGCTGAAGGCCTATGGGGGCACGCCCGGCGACAAAGCAAGCGAGGCCCGCCGCATCTCCCTCAAGCGCGGCCTGGCCGTGCGCGCCTATTTGATTGGCCTTGGCATTGACAGCCGCCGGATCGATGTACGCGCACTTGGCGGCGTGACGGATACAGGCGCCCCGGATCGCGTGGACGTGGCCTATTCCGGCACATAGAGACCTTCTCAGGCACACGTTCAGGGCCACACTGCTGCCGCAAACACCCTGACACTCCCCGGCACGCCATATGCATGGCCACCTGCTATGCTGCCGACACGATGCCTGTACAGGAGAGAGACATGGCGAATGCCCATGGCCCGGACGCTCTAAGCCTCACCCAGCCCAGCCGCCACATCTCCCGGATGCTGACCTTTCTGGTGATTGTCGGCCTCGTGCTCGCGGTCCTGTGGCCGCAGCTGTCAGACGCATTCTTCGCAAATGTGGTGCTGAATGGCCTGATCGCGGGGGTGCTTCTGCTTGGCGTCCTTTACACATTCCGTCAGGTTCTGGTGCTGGGCCCTGAAATCCGCTGGGTTAACGCCTTCCGCCGGGCAGACCCCGGCCTCACGCTCCCCCCGCCACCACGCCTGCTGGCGCCAATGGCTACGCTTTTGGGCGAGCGCAAGGGCCGGGTTGCCATCTCCACACCAGCCATGCGCTCCATTCTCGATTCCATCGCCTCGCGGCTGGACGAGGCCCGCGACATCTCCCGATACATGATCGGCCTGCTGATCTTCTTGGGCCTGCTGGGAACGTTCTGGGGGCTCCTCGACACGGTTTCTTCCATCGCTGAGACCATCCGCAGCCTGTCACCCGCAGGCGGCGGCGCCGGTGATGTGTTTGAAGACCTACGGGCAGGCCTGGAAGCGCCGCTGACCGGCATGGGCACCGCGTTCTCGTCCTCCCTACTCGGACTTGGCGGCTCTCTCATCGTCGGATTCCTCGACCTGCAAGCCAGCCAGGCGCAGAACCGTTTTTACAATGAGCTTGAGGAATGGCTCTCCACCGTGACGCGGCTGGACGCTTCAGACAGCGAAGAAAGCCCACTGCTTGGCGAACTCGCCAAACGTCTGGATGACATGCACCGCGAACTCGGGGGTTCCTCAGGCGAACGCTCTGCCACCACTGCCTCACTTATGGCGTTGACGGAACGGTTGACCATCCTCTCCGACCAGATGCGCTCCGAGAGCCAGTTGCTCAATCAGGTTGCCAGCAATCAGGCAGACCTGAAACCGGTCCTTGAGCAGATTGCCAGGCTTGCCGCTCAGAACAACAGCGACAGGAGCTAGCCATGGCGCTCGCCTCTCGCCGCATACGGCAGGGCCAGGCGGACTACTGGCCGGGCTTCGTGGATGCCATGGCCACTCTGCTTCTGGTCATCATCTTCCTGCTGTCAATTTTCATGCTGTCCCAGTTCTATCTGAGCCAGGCCATCACCGGCAAAGACACGGTCCTTGAATCTCTGCGCGCACAGATCAGCCAGTTGACGGACCTACTGGCCCTTGAACAGCTGCGCACCAGCGAGCTTGAAACCTCACTCACAGCCATGACGGCCTCTCTCGCCAGCGCCGAAGAAGAACAGGCGCGGCTTTCAGGCCTTCTGCAAAGCGCCGAGGCCGGCGGCGAGGAAGCGCAAGCATTACGTGCCGACCTGACGGAGCAGGAAAAGCTGACCGCAGAAGCCCAGGCGCAGGTCGAATTGTTCAACCAGCAACTGGCCGCCCTGCGTAGTCAGCTTGCGAGCCTCGAAGCTGCACTGGAAGCCGCTGAAGCCAAAGACAAGGATAGTCAGGCCCAGATTGCCGACCTTGGTCGGCGCCTCAATTCAGCCCTTGCCCAGAAAGTACAGGAGCTGGCCCGCGCCAGGGCTGAGTTCTTCGGCCGTCTGCGTGTGGCGCTCGGCAACCGCGACGACATCCAGATCGTCGGCGACCGGTTCGTCTTCCAATCCGAAGTATTCTTCGATTCAGGGTCTGCTGCGCTCAACCTTGCCGGACAGACGGAACTCGACAAGATCGCCTCGGCCATTCGTGAAATATCGGGTGACGTGCCTGACGATATCAACTGGGTCTTGCGCATCGACGGCCACTCGGATTCGCAGCCGATTTCGACGCCGGAATTCCCGTCCAACTGGCACCTGTCTGCAGGCCGGGCTATCTCGGTGGTTCGCTATCTGACCGATCAGGGCGTCCCGCCCAACCGCCTGCTGGCAGCAGGCTTCGGCGAGTTCCAGCCTCTTGCAGGCGGCGCTAGCGCAGAAGACCTACGCCGCAACCGCCGCATCGAGTTCAAACTCACCGAACGTTGAGCGCTGACCTCACGGCAGCGGGCAAACGAGCACGCCTGAGTCAAACACCGCACCAACTACCAGAGTGTTGCCATTGACGGCTCCAACGCTGGAAGCCGAGAGCTTGCCGCTCAAATCCACCAGCACCTCATCCACCTTGCCGGTTTCCGGATCAACACGAACCACCTGTGAAGAGGCGACGGCGGTCGGGTCTTCTGCATGCGCAAGAAACTCAAACGCCTTGGGGTGACTCCCAATCCACAGCGCACCATCTTCCGCGATTTCAATGTTGTCTACACCGGTCCCCACGGGAAGTGTGCCGGTTCGCGTCAGCACGCCGGTCTCTTGATCGCGATCATAAACCCCAACCAAATGCCTCAAGAACTCAGCGATATAGATCGTGCCGCCATCCGCACTCACATTGATGCCGTTGGCGAAGGCCAGTCCTGGCACCGCGATACCGCCGCTCGCACCATCCCAGTACACCGCGCTGGAAAACGGCAACGCAAAGTATGTCTCAAGCTGCGCCATCAGACCGTCGCTAAATCCCCTGTCGTTTGACGCATAAAATGCCTCACCGGACACAGCAACCAGATCGTTCGGTGAGTGCATGTCATCAAACGAGACACCTTTGACATGCGTCAGGGCACCATCTGCACCCACATCGAAAATCTCAACAACGTGCCCACCGGCCTTGGGGTGGCTAATCACAAAAAGACGCTTCTCACCCGCATCTCCTGTCCACAGGCTGATCCCATGCGGACGGAAGTCTTCAGGAGCATCCTCAGACACCAAAGCAGGCTGAAGATCGCCATCAAGGTCCAGGGCATAAATACCGCCGGGGGGCAGATCCGGATCACGACGTTCAGATGCCGATACGAATGCAATGCGAGTCGCGGGATCTATGGTGACATCTTCCGTGCCCGGTGCCACCTCGACACGCGTGCACTGGTCGACAAGCTTCTCATCCAGCGAGACCAGAGCCCCGGACACCGGCACCATGAACCATGCCAGCCGCACAACGGCAGCCACAACAACCAGCAGTAAAACCCATAAAAAGATGCGCATGACGCCCTCCCCAATTCATGCCGCGAGCAGGACATTCAAAGGTCCTGCTTCAGTTGGGAAACACCTTAGCGCGTTTGCGGATATGATCAGAACGAAATCAGTTCTGGGATGTCGCCGCTGAAGGAGCAGCCACGTCGCCGCCCATGTCACACACCAGCACTGCCGGATCAAACACCGCACCGATTACCAGCCGGTCCTTGTACGTCGCGCCCACAGATGACGCGGAGATTTCCGAGCCGTCGTCCAGATAGGCGGTGGACGCTTCACCGCCACCACCCTCAAACTGACGCACCACAACAATCTGACTCGGGCTCAAATTCGCGGGATCAGCTGCATGCTCGCCAAACGTTGCCAATTGTGGGTGAGCGCCGATCCACAGCGCGCCATCTTCGGCCACGTCGATATTGTCGATGCCGGTTCCAAGGAAGACCTGATCGGAGAGAGTGAGGTCATTGGTGCCCCCATCGCGATCAAAGATATGCAGCGTGCGGGCCAGAAGTTCTGTCACATAGACCTTTGACATATCCGCAGATACGGCCACACCGTTTGCAAAAGCCAGTTCATCGGCCACCACTTTCGACGTTTCTCCATCATGGAAAACAACCGTCGTAATCGGCGAAGCAAACAGCACCGCCATCGTGCGGCCATCCTGGCCTGGATGTTCATGATCGTTGGTCACATAGAAGGCGTCCGGCGAGACCGCCGCCACATCGTTGGGAGACATGATCAGCGGATCCGTGACCGTGCGTCGATGCGTCAGCACTTCATCGTCCGACAGATCAAATATCTCGACTGTATGCTCATCCCCGCGCGGATGGTTGACCACCATCAGCGTCCGGGAGCCATCTGGTGCGGTGAACAGGGAAATGCCATGCGGCCGCAGCCTCTCCGGCATGATTGGCGTGATCGGGCGCATGAACAGACCCGACGCATCGACATTCAGGTCCATGATGTAAATACCGCCGCGCACACCCTCCGCACCGGGATCATCACTTGCTGCCAGGCGGCGATCATAAGCAGAGATGTAAGCGATGCCGCGGGACCGGTCGATTGCGATATCTTCGGGGCCGGGCACGCCCTGCACCCGCGTGCAGCTTTCACCGTCAAACTTGCGCGTGATTGTCGTGAACTCGCCCATCCAGTTCATGGTCCGCACATAAAAGGCACTTGCCAGCACCACAACCACCGCCACCAGAATGAGCGCGATCTTCACAAACCGGTTCATGCTCGGTCTCCCCGTACCCCTAGCTGCCTGCTGCTACGTGACCCGTAGCCAGGTCAGATGTTTCGTGTTCGTTTGCCGTTTCGGCATTGGATGTCAAATCTGATGCATCCAGATCAAACTGCAGCCTCGCAAGGCGTCCATACAGCCCGCCCTGAGCCACAAGCTCCGCGTGCGTTCCCTGCGCAACCATCTTGCCGCCATCCATAACAATGATTCTGTCTGCCTTTGTGACGGTCGCAAGGCGATGGGCGATAACCAGCACCGTGCGGCCGGCCATCAGGCGATCCAACGCCGCCTGCACCAGTGCTTCACTCTCGGAGTCCAGCGCGCTGGTCGCTTCGTCCAGCAGCAGGATCGGCGCATCACGCAGCAAAGCGCGCGCTATCACCAGCCGTTGGCGCTGACCACCGGAGAGCGTGACGCCACGCTCACCAAGTTCCGTGTCATAGCCATCCGGCATGTCGCAGATGAACTCGTGCGCATGGGCCGCTTCGGCTGCCGCACGGATCTCGGCCTCCGTCGCATCCGGGCGCCCATAGGCGATGTTGTCTCGAACGCTCGTCCCGAAGACGACGGTCTCCTGCGGCACAAATGCGATGCGCCGGCGGAAGTCCTCGGGCTCCGCATCTTTCAGATCGACACCATCGATACGAATTGTGCCTGTCTGTGGATCGTAAAAGCGCAGCAGCAACTGAAAGACCGTGCTCTTGCCGGCGCCTGACGGTCCAACAAGCGCAACCGTTTCGCCCGGTGCCACATCAAGAGAAAACCCGTCCATTGCAGACGCTTCGGGCCGCAGCGGATACCGGAACGCCACAGCGTCAAACGTCACCCGCCCCTGCGCAGGTGCCGGCAACGTTACGGGTTGTTCCGAGACAACAATTTCAGATTCCGCATGCAGCAATTCAGACAGCCGCTCAGCAGCCCCCGCCGCCATCTGAAACTCACCCCACACCTCACTCAGCGCTGCCATGCTTGTGGCACAGATGATGGCGTAGATGACGAACTGCGTAAGGGTACCCGCACTCATGTCGCCGGCAATCACAGCCCGCGCGCCCATCCACAACACACCGACGATGCTGGCAAAGGCCAGGGTGATGATGACAGCCGTCATGATGGAGCGCGCGGTTACATGCCGACGCGCGGCATCATAGGCGCGCTCAACAACACCGCTGTAGCGCAACCGGTCATGGTCCTCATGGTTGAAACTCTGGACGACCTTGATCGCCTGCAGCGCCTCTGATGCAAAAGCACCGGTGTCTGCCAATCGATCCTGGCTGGCACGCGACAGACCACGAATGAGGCGACCAAAGCCGATCAGCGGCAGCACGATGAGCGGCAGCGCCAGCAACACCATGGCGCTGAGCGCCGGTGCCGTCAGAGCGGCCATGACAGCGCCACCGAAAAACAGAAACACGTTTCGCAAAGCCACCGACATACTGGATGTGAGCACCGTGCGCACCAGCGTGGTGTCCGCGGTCAGCCGGGAGAGGATTTCACCGGTGCGGACTTTTTCGTAGAACTGCGGCGCAAGCATCAGCAAATTGCCGAAAACGTCTGAGCGCAGGTCGGCCGTCACCCGCTCGCCCAGACGCGTCACGAAGTAATATCGCGTGGCCGACGACACAGCCATCGCGACGGCCAGAACCATCAAAAAGGCAAAGGCTCTGTCGATGGAGTCCGCACTCTCGTTGGAAAACCCATTGTCCACCATCACCCGGGCGCCAACCGGGATGGCCAGGGTGGCGACAGACGCCGCCACCAGCGCCACAAACGCGCCGAGCAGCTGCCACGGATACCGTCGAACCAGCGGCAACAGGCTGATAAGCGGCCCCAGGCCACGGCCGCGCGGACGGCTGTCTGGATTTGCGCTGGATGTGGCGGCGGAATCGCTCAAATACGCCTCGTTCTGGCTGAGATGGGGTGGACGGACGGAGGCGGTGTCATAGCAAAGAAGCCCCTTAAGCAACATGGGGCTGCACGCTGCAAGCGGCAAGGTACGGTCTCGTCAGGTAAGGGCTCATGAGAGGCGCCGCAGCACCCCTTGCCTAAAGCCCCCCAAACAGCTATACCGCGCGACTTCTAACGAAGATTGCAGGGTTTTTGCGACGGGCAGCCGTTAACGCTCAGCCCCGCGTTAACGCCCAGGCGCAGACTTTTGAGAGAGAACAAGGCCATGAAGCCCGATATCCACCCGGAATACCACATGATCACAGTGGTCATGAACGACGGCACCGAGTACCAGACGAAGTCGACCTACGGCAAAGAAGGCGACCGCCTCGTGCTGGACATCGACCCGACCACACACCCGGCGTGGACCGGTGGCGAGCAGCGCCTGCTCGCCCGTGGCGGACGTCTGTCCCGCTTCAAGGACAAGTTCAAAGGCTTCGTATAAGTCTTGTCCGCTTCTG
>ERZ1740067.1612-NODE-1612-length-15062-cov-12.190178_pt1 | contig 15062 bp, 14 predicted proteins | sample MGYA00581736_ERZ1740067 | MGnify/ENA primary metagenome ERZ1740067 (study PRJEB43018, sample SAMN04849236) | marine metagenome | isolation source: floating plastic debris | place: Pacific Ocean | collected 2008-08-27 | study: EMG produced TPA metagenomics... | reverse complement strand
CCAACCTTACAGGGTAAAAATAAAAAGGCGTGGCCCAAAAGGTTTGAGGGTGTTTATGGGGGTTTCAAAGGGCCCCGAGTCCATATTTGAAAGTCCCGTCCCAATCCGACCAACGGTTCTCTCACCACTTTTCGGGGTAAAAATAAAAAGACCATGAATCTTGAAAAGAACTTTCAGAAGGACTTAGGTCGCCCATCTTATCTTTGTGCTTGTTGGGGTATGCCTACCAGCTAGTAACATAACCGCACAAGCAACCTGAATAACCAGGGTGATAAGTTAGCCGGAAATATCCGGGGGCTCTGGTAGGAGTTCTTCTTATGTGTTGCTGATCTTGATAATTCAATTCGGTCAGTTGTTCTTTTACAGAAAGACCAAATTTTACATATTATCAGGGAATCATGAAGGAGTCAAACTCTAGCTATGCCGTAGCCTAATGCAGACTTTAATGCAAGCATCAAGTGTACCAACGGTTTTTATTTGCTGCTTTTTAGGCAGGAGCGTAGTGTAAAGTGAGATTAAACCCCTGCCGTTAATTTATAATATCACCAGAATTCATTTTCACTGTCTTTAAACTTTTGATTTCTAATAGGATGTAGAATTATTATTACCTTTCCCAACAATCCATTGTCCAATATGTAATAAAGGGAAGTTCAGTTTTACCAAAATTTAATTTGGCCTTGTTTTATGTACGTAGCAAGTATTGAAAATGGAGAAACAAAAAACTAGTTACAGTGATGGCACTGATCTATATTTTTATGGTTCAAGGAAGCCCTATCATTCCTGCTCAGTGCTATTGACTAATCAAGTACCGGTAGCCACATAAAGTGAGAGAACGTAACATCGATAGTTCCCGCTAAACTGAGAGGAACACATGAAAGCACTAAATACGCAGATACATGATACGTTAGTCTCGCAGCACAATAAGGGATATACTTCATGTGAACACCTCTATACTATATGCGCCCATACCCCATCTTCTAGTCACGACGCTACCCTGATATATGCAATAACCTACGCTGTATGTGCAAACAAAGTGTGCCATAAGCTTTGAAAAGCTTCCCTCACGTACGCTTCAGAATGAACGCTACGATGTTTTCTTTTAGAGCCATGTGTGTGAGAATTTATAATACTAATTTCTTTAGACAGACTTTTTATATTTTTATTTTATTCAGAGCACTGTGGTCGGACACACAATTTTATCATCTATATTGATTGACAACAATATAAGTACATACATACATACATGTACATTAGTTTGAGTTGCAAACGGAGCGGCTGGCAGAGCGCCCCTGTCCTGCCCGGAACTCAAACTACATGTTCATGCATTGTAGGATATAGCTACTGCAGGGAGGGTGGGACTGGCTACTGTGTATGTATATTATGGAGTTGCCTCCTTACATACAAGGCAGTAACTTTTCCTACCTCCACCATGTGTCATCTGCTCCCCTCATGGTTGCAAGCAATATGGCAGAGCTATGTCTCTTGTGCAAAAAAGGTTTCCAAAAGGGATTTCATTACAACAGTGTCAAATGTGACAAATGCTCTCTTTGGATTCACAAGAATTGCCTCGGAATCAATGACAGTCTTTTTAATAAACTTGGTGATATACATGTTGATTTTTACTGTCCAATATGTATTAATATTGAAGACCGTGATAAGCAGTTTTATGCCGCACTGAAAAGGTATGTTTGTTATGCTTACGTAGTAGTTTCTGGGGTGTTTCCACCTTCACATCATTAGACAAACAACTGTAAGCTGCTTGTTTATTACCTTTGTAACAGTTGGAGGTGTTGCTGGCATGGCGATTACCATGGACAAGCTCATTTTTTTATGCCAAGGTCACTCAAACGTGACAACTTTACTTTCAAACGACCTCTATGGTTTATTTGGGTATAGAGATAGATCTATGCCATCTATGCCAACTTGTTTGTGGTGCTCACGTGATGTGCTGATTGCGATGGCTCTGCAAATTTTTAAGTCAAGTTCACGCAGGTGTAACAGTCTTACTCTTTATGATAGTATGGATAAATCAGTATGTCTACATGCCGTGCATGTTCAGCTTGATTGATATGTGGCACTTGTTATAGATGTCGAACTATCCGGGTATAGTCCGACAAACCTTCACTGTTCTTAGCTTTCACGCACTGTATCAACCTGCTTTTTCTACGGCTCTAGATTAATGATCAAGCATATTTATAGAAATAGGATTTTTTCTATCCAAGATTGTTCTCAAGGTTATAATTTTCTCAAATGCTAATTGTACTATTTAGTCCAATGATATAACATTGAATAGATAAACATTCATGCTTAAAAACTGCCCATATCTGTTCGGCATTATTACCAAGGCGATGGTCTATCGACCAAGGACAGATAACTCTCCATAAATACCATCGCTCATGCCATATCCCCAAGTAGAATGTCTCATTTTGTTCGCTGTCAGTTTTAAAAACTTTTTCCCATCCAGGATTGAAAAGGCAGGATTTACAATTGGTAGCGTGATGACAGAAGATGTGCTTCTGCAAGTATACGATCAAGGCACATATATGCAAAACTTTCAAAGATGGAAAGGTAATATTGATGTTTTCTGCATTTGTGTTTTTAGCAGTAGCACGCAAACAAATACAAAAATTTCACCACCAAACTTGTATTCCTACATCCCAGGTGTGTGAACACAATTACAATATGTTTGGTGAGATTAGCATTTGTTAGGTTAGGTTGGTTAATCTGGAGACGTTTTACACACACACCAAATGTCCAATGTCTATAGAAAATTTTATTGGAAAACAACGTAGAACCCACCCAAAAATACCCCAAATCTCCCTACCCACGAAGCTCACCTGGGGCCTCACCTCCAACAATCCTACTCTCCAACTACCGGGGCTTCCCAACACGAGGAGACAGATAATGTCAAACAACCAAACTGGCAACAGTGACCAAACCCGACGCCCAATATAACAGGCATTGTGACTGGAGTATATATGTACAAACTGAACACAAAACACATCAGGAAACATCAAGCACCACTCAGTAGTATTCAAATCCCACAGGCGTCTTGAGATTCCACTTGACTAATAACACGGGGTGGTACAATTGCTAGGGCCTTTGAGAACCATTCCACCGATTAGACGATGATTCAACACCGCTGCACCATCATTTTCACATAATTTTGCAGAAGCTTAGATAAATTTACGCGTGTGAGAGCCATGATGCTTGCTTGGTTCTGATTCAGAGCAGAAGACATGTAGTTTAGCTCATTCAAATGTTGTAGGGCAAAAGGATGTGCGGTTGTTTCAAGCAAGTTTCAGGCATTGAATCTTGCATTGGGAAATAGTTTCCATGTTGCTTTGTTGATTTTAATTACTTTCAGCACCTTATGTAAAATCTTAATTTCTTATGTACATGTATCTTATCCGGAGCAGCGTCATGGGCTGATTGTGAATGATTAGTGTTTATGTTTGTAACCGAATGAAATCTTTATCGATCCAGAATCTTTTCAATATACATATCTCTGGTAGTGAGCCATTTTTTTATTAATCTTGGCCATTTCAAACATTGCCTTATTACAGGTGACCGTGGCAGAATTAGAGAGGACAAAACGGGGAAGCACCTGCTCCAACAGTACCTACCTAACTGTGCACCGACCTATATCCCGGTTAGAACCTGTGCGGATGGCAATTGTTTGTTCAGGGCAGTAAGCTACTCCCTATTCAATACTGAACAGCACCACGATGAGCTACGACTGCGAGCTACCATTGAGGCTGCTAACTCAAGGTAAAACCTTTTCAAACAGTTGGAGACTAGCTCACAACAGCTGCTGGCCAAGTCATGATTCCATTTTCTTGTTGAATATCTAATCAGGATGCAATAGCCGCTGTTCGGAGATGGATTCAATGCATGGGGTGTGCCCGGTTTGCTGCTGGTTTTTAGTTTAGACCTCAGAACTGACGCTGTATTGTGTCAATGACGCTGTTTTGCAGGATTGCAACACATACAGCTATTAATATCTAACAAGGAGCGTTTTATAAAATTATTCACGTATTGCAACGGCGAAATACAAAAAGGTTTGTCTTTACAGAGATTTTTATGTACGTGACAGAGACAACTGTAAGAGGTACATGGGCCTGCTTGAAACCTATGCTCCACAAACAGAAGAATCTCTGATCAGGTTTGCCTCTTTCCTATATTTCGCTGCTATTAACATGAACGTTTTTATGCAAAGAAAATAGCTTCTGGAACACAACAAATTTAACTGCACCTTCATATGTTACATTACCCACAAGAGTGACATCACCATCAGAAAATAGCGGCCATTGCAAAATTTTCTCCACTGACAAACGCGACTAAGATCATCCATTTACATGTATGTAGCGACATAACAAAAGAGCCCACAAGTGTAACCACATTAGAACATATACCGTAATGTAGTCTTGGTACCCCGACTGTGGATCCACCCGGTCCTTGTTGTGGGGGGTGGCAACTAGGACCGGGTGGATCCACAGTCTGGGTACCTAGACTGACTGTTATGATTATGGGTGAAAGGTAGTAGACTTACAGTAGACTTACAAGTACAAGTCCCTAGTCGAACAGTGGCCAGTGAGGGAGTTGTCCACTCCCTTGGCACTAGTAAGGAATGGAACCCAGGACCTGCTGCTCAGCAAGCAGTAATTCTACCGCTTGGGCTACCTACCTACCTACCTAACTTTAAACTGCCTGCGTGACCCTAGAAATCCTGCTATCAAAATCCTACTAGCAAAGGCAAACTTACATTGTATAAGATAATACTACTGTCTACTTGTAGAGAGCTAGCTACCCCAGGAAATTACCAGGGAGCGGTTGGGTTTTTTACACTTGCGAATGTAATAAAGGGTGGGATATCTAGTGTGCACCCTCTCAGACGCCCAGATGTGCCCGCCGAGCTAGACTACACCTTTATAGCCTATCCACGAGATGGGCCTATAGGATCAGTCAAAGCAGCAATTTTGTGGTCTACACTCAACGTACTGGAAGAGACGGCACCACATAGTATAACATTCAACCATTTTCTCTCGCTAGTACGGAGCCGGGTATGTACTTATTGTTGTTACTGCTCCATCTGTTGCTCCAACACTATGCTTATGCTCTCAAACTTTACACTAATCACCAAATCACATGTATAATACATGTATATTGACCGGTCAGATGAGGGTAAGGAGCCACTTACACAAACCTGACTTGATTTTTCCAGAGTGATCCATCCGAAGCGTGTTATTACGCAACGACAGACATTGATACAGACATTGAGAATCAGAAGGTAAACAATTAAATTTCAACAGCCCAAAATACAATTTTATTATTTATCCCGGTGAATGTCCTTTACGCAAACAAGATCTCCGACAAGTGAGAATAGCGACTAAATCCAGTCCCACTTTAAAGAATTCAACGGAAAGGTTGTTGCGAAGATATTTGAAATTTTACCTAACCCTGGGTTGTACTGTAAGTCTTCTGACAATAGTTGCCCAATTTCATATGAGCCACAAAATTTTGGTCTTCACATTTTGAGGTTTGCACATTGGCTATTGGCATTACCGGTATGTTTCTTTGTAGACTGGCGGATCCAAACTGAAACCTAGTAAAAAGAGTTCAAAGAAAAGGTATGATTGTTAGATAAAATTTTGCCTTTGTATCTGGTCTCTGAACTCCTTTGTTCAAGTTTGACAATCTATGTTCTATGTTCTATGATCTATGTCCAATCAATGTTTTTCGCAGTAGATGCTACAGTCAAAACGAACCTGCTCTCAGCGCGTTTACATGTTTCGGCTAAGCCAGGAAACTTTTGCCGGATTTTATTTGTACGCTCGCTGTCTGGACTGATGAAATCATTGAAGTTTGGTTTATGTATTAATTTTAGGGTGAGGTTTTCAACTGAAGATGGCGATAAGACTAGCAGTTCCTCTTCTGTCGTTAAGAGCACAGTTGCCACCAAATTGTAAGTAATCTTTAAATGAGCGCTGAGCTTAAATGAAAAAAAAACATTTCATTACGCTCAAAACCAATAAAGCATTGAACCAGGATGTAACGGTAATCACGTATTTCATGTTATCCACAGTTGACGTAGAACCAACCACTCCCTCCCTACATCAAGGATAGGGCACTAGCATTTCTTTATTTCATTTCATGAACTTTTATTTCTAAATTCTTGCATCCACCAATGTCCAACCTTCAGTCAACAGGAATGTATCTTATATTATTGCTGGTCAAATTGAATACTGTACTGGTAGCGAACGTAGTACACCGACCAACACCTGGCGCCACTTTGAATGAAACCTCAAGGTCTCTTTAACCTGTGAAGGCGTATCAATTATAATACAAGTCATATTACAGAAACGTGAAGAGCGACCCTGGTTTGGATTCCTCGGACGAGGAACCTTTCATTATGATTCCAAAAGGGTCAAGAAAGGGCCATGACCTGGTGATAGATGACATGGGCCATCGCATGACGTACAAGGGGCTGAGTGTATTGGTAAGGTTGAATATAACTTATTGTTTTGCGGTAATTCTGTAATGATGTAATCCTCTAAATTGGCAGTCCCTGATCTGTGTCCCTGTTTTCATATTGTCAAAATACGTTCAGAGTGTTTGTTTGTTGAAAAAACTCATCCATCCGTTATTTCGTCGAAGTTCAGTGTCGTTAATCCTTTGACTGCCGGCTGCAAAAACGCTGTCGTCTGGTTATTACTAGACTCAAAAGGCTGCCTCCAGTTGACTCTCCTTACTGTGCCATTGGTCGCCTGATTTTTATGCTCGACTTAATCTCTCGCACACTTGATGATTCTGATTGCCAAGGTGACACGCCTATGTTTTGGAGTCCAAACAAATTGAACTCAGACTGAAAAGCTAAAAAAAGTTGTGCTTGATGTGTCAGGTATTTTTGCAATTGCCCTAACATTTTTCACTTTGTAGTCCACGTCGGCTAGCTTGATTCGTATGGTAAACCCCTGTGAATATCATCATTTCTGTGTAATTATTCATCTGATATCTGGTACAATTTTGCCGAATTCATCCGACCTGCACCTTTGCTAGAAATTCCTCACATTGACAGCTCAAGCACTTGTGAATAAAGGGTTGTATTCTATAACAGCGGAAAATTCAGTGCAACTTATGGTTGGTCATCAGGCAATGACCTGGTCTGGCTCGATCCAGACATGGCAAAAATAATTCAAACATACCTACCTGGCCTAAAACCATCTGACATGTTCAACCCCTAGTTATTTGCCCACTTCTACAGCAGAAACAGTATTTAGCAAAAAGATATATTTTATTGGAGTTGATAGAGAGCAGTCATAAAATGTGATACATTCTTATTCGTCATGAGACGAGACTCTTCGAGAAATACAGGCATTTTGCACATCAGTTACTGTACACGCACTTACAACTACTGTGCATATAACTGATAACCATCTCAACATACAGAAAGGTGACGCGTTCAGGGACTTTGAATGTTGCAAGTCTGGCTGCATAGGATCGGTGAGGACAGACGGAAAACACTTCACCGTAATATCAAAGCACAGCTGTGGCACTAATCAGAGAAAGAAGAGCAAGGTATATGTATGTACCAAACAGATATGTTTGCCACTTTGAGAATTACATGTACTTGTTAGAGCTGATTATAAGAGTTGTTCACAACTTGCTATTCTATCCCGAGTGTACTGCTTGGTCTCGTGATTGGACTTCCTCGGTCATTTCTTGAGTGCCATTTTAGACTCAGGAAGATGGCAAATGTGGTGGACAGCCTGACATGCACTGGGACCAAGAGGAAGATGATATGGAGCCCCAGAACGACCCTATAGAAAGGTATTCACAATATAATAACCACCTTTCCTAAGGTGTTTTTTTCTGACAATGTTGTTATCCCTGCAATTCCTATTGAATGAATGGCAATAATAATTCGCAGTGTGTAGTTGTCTTCTCATGTTATGTTTATTGCCGTTGTGTTTATAAATCTTCCAAAAGTTTTAAAGGAGTTTATAGACCAAAAACTTTGTGAGTAATCCAGTCTTTTGAATTCAACCGCACTCCGTTTAACTTGTTAAAATGTCTTCGTAAGGGTTTCCAACTAAACCTTACTCGGCAGCCACACCAAGATAGTAGCTACAACTAAAATTTGCATTATCTATCTATCTAGTAATTACAAGCGTTAATTTCAAAACATTATCCAAATTGGTTTTGGTTGGAGTAAAAATAACCATAAGCGGCAGTCACACGTATTTGAGGATGACTTGGATACACGCGTACATGCATCGCCGTTAGCAGGTTCCGGTTAAAATGAAGTGATGGCTAGTTAAATTAGGTGAAACACCGGTCAAATAATCATCAAATTGACAATATGAACCGATCAAAATCAAATGATACTCTCTAGTCGTTAAACCCGATCAAAATAACGATAACAACTGGCGATTTTACTCGGAGCCGACTGTTCCACAGTTGACTAGATTGAATGGTCAAACTATAACGATAAGGTCTGGTTGACTACTATATTGTTTCACATGTCTGGGTTGGATTTTGAGGAACGATTGTCATACTGCCGATTGCAGTCATAGTAGAGGATCATTTAATTTTTATTTGCAGCAGGTTTAAATTGGATTAAAACTGATCTGAATTCGATTTCCTGTTGTTTTGCCTAGTATATACGTGTACCTTTCTTTTATATGCGTAGATGTTTTTCTTTCATCTGGATTATACTTTGTTCAGGGATGAACACATGCTGCCCTTTAGGGATGATGAGGAAGAGCTAGATACCACATGGCAATGGAGAGTGATTGAAGGGGCCTCCCAGCTGAAAGGTCGCCTTTTAATTGACAGACAAGGATATAAATTTACTGAGAAGACATATGCAGGAAGGGACTATGTAAGCACACATTTCGTTGTACTCCTTGTTGGGTTATTTATTATGTAGCTCTCCGAAATATATCAATATTGAAGCTGGAAACTTCCAATATGTACAAGTTCCACACAGATTTTGTCTTCTATTTGTGAGCTACATGTGTGTTAAAAACACACCATGAATATTTGAGACTTTAGAAGAAACATTGGATTGGGCCGGTGCGCAGTTATACGAGTATAATTCCAAATTGGAATTTTGCTGGATAAATAATTATTGATAATGATAATACTTCTACTATATCGTCATGATATTATTATATCGTAATGACTAAAAATAAAAAGGATGTTCAACAATGTAAAATATCTACACTGCAATACGTTATGCATATACCAATGTTCATCTAGGTATATATTGACTGGAGATGCTCCGCGCGGAGGTCCTGCCGAGCAAAGGTCAGATGTTCGGTCGACCTTTCCAACTTTCAGTATAGGGAACTACATAACCATGCACCGAACCCCCTCATGTTGGAAGATGTTCTGTTTGCAAAGGAGGTTAGTCTATGAGTACTTACTATAAGGCCTAATCCAGTGTTTCCAGTGTTTCATGTCTTGAACCGAACAGCGCGGGAGTTGCCCACTCTCTCTTTATCATGAGGATCATAACAAGGAAGGAATATTTTGCATAGCGAACAGAAGCTCTATCACCAGCGCAATATCATTTTCACACACTAATATCTACCGTCATGTGGTAGCTCAGACTCAAATATTGGCCTGGGCTAAACATAATTAGGTCTATTAGCTGCTTTTGTGGGTGGGAAAAATCACATGTGCGATTCAATGATGACATGTCATGTGCGCGATGAATTGCTTAGTTGAAGGAGCGTTCCAAAGGGAATGTTCACACAGACCCAGGCATCCTGTTCAGAGAGTCTAGGGAGCTGGCAACACAGGATGGCAGAGAACCGTCAACAGCTTTGCAAAATAAAGTACGAATGAAGCGAAGGATATCATATAGTAGGAAGCGACTTGCACCTCAGCACCCTGAAAAGCTCGAGTTTGAAGTAAGTAGAAATGGTATATTCGGAAGCACAACCATCTGGTTTCAGTGAAAGGATATATACTGGCTAATGTGCGAATCTGAGATCCTTGTTCAGGATCACTGAGAGATGCGAGTTTGAAAATTGGGCTCGATGGGTGTACTGAAAGTCCCAATTCCTTGGTTCACATGGCATTATTTGTCGTCCTGAATAGACCACAAAACACCAGTTGATTAAACAAGTCGTCTTTTGCTAAATAAATGCATGTCATGAAGTTTTATTCTACTTCCACAACTACCTGATGATATTCGATTATTCATTATTGACAATCATCTTTACCATGGACTTACATTCATGTCCGCATCATATCTTTGGGCGAATTTCTAGAGCAAATATACAATTGCTTGAACCCAGTTTTAGGTGTGATCAATATTTCATGCAATGTCTGCTTTTCTTTCTCTCAGCTTCCAGAGAGCTGGGCATCAAAACTGGAGGATATCAGAGTCAATGGACAGCGACATCTCTTGTTCACCTCAACAGAGCTTATCCAAATTCTGAAATCTAGGAAGCAATGGTAAGTGTTTCCGCAATCGCCACGGTGCATGTGCATGTAAATATATCAATTCAGATAGTGATCTAGTGAATTGCTATGAATACTTAGTACATGTATTAAGTTTGTTGTAGCGATTTAATTATTCACTGTTCAACTTTCTAGAATTACATTTGTATGAGGTTTGAAGTTGTTGGAAATTAGAAAATTAACTGCAAAAGTATATCCTCTATGTATTCGTTATTACTAAAACACCCTGATTCTTACTACATTTTTTTTGAAAAACAAAACCTTTCTCAAAATTGTAACATTCAATAAATTAATAACTTGTAGTCAGAACAGTCACCTATAAATATACACTTTATGCATGGCATAATTGTCTTTGGCCTGCCACTGTTATGTATGGATCTCTTGTATATGGTGGCTCGGAGTTGTCTTCTTAAAGTGTAGGGGGGTATAAGATAGAAACAGAAGGCTAATCCTGGTCTACTAATCATCTTTCCTGGGCTACCGGGCTTGAGAGGTGGTTTGGTATAGCAAAAAACATTATGATTGTTGGAGAGTTTCCATGATACATCCCAATGTGTGATAACTCTAAACTGAAATATAATAAGCTAAGACATTAGGACAACTTCTCATGCTGAAGGGCGACAGAAAGCCCTGGATCTTACCATACTATACCGGTACTATTTTCACACATACACAATTACCAGCCAGTTGTAGTAATCAAATTGCGGCAGAGACGCCTGCTATGTCATTATGGCTGAGAAGTATGCTGAAAACCCTGATTAAAGCGTTTGTACTAGTTCCTTGTGATTGTCTGCCGTTCTCGCCACATGATAATTAATGTTCTTATCATATCGCTGTCAAAATCTGGTGGTAGCGTCCCAAATAGGCAATTGCTAATGAGGTATTTAATTGAAGGGAAAAATAATGGAATAATTCAAAATATCATATAACAGAAACGAATTGTGGAGTTATGTGCATCGTTTCTAGGTACATGGATGGAACCTTCAAGGTGATACGTAAGCCGTTCAGACAGCTTTATTCCGTCCATGGATATATTAGAAGAGGAGAGGTTCTGAAACAGATACCACTCCTCTTTGTGGTGATGTCTCGGCGAAGAAAGGAAGATTATGTTGCAGTGAGTTCAATTCTTCATTCCTTGTCATAGAGCCTTTTCGACCAGTGCTAACACAGGTATTCATGAAAAGATATGGTTTGGTAGGTGTCGTTCTGAAACCAACCACTTGCAATGCAGACATTTCAGTCTAGTAGCTTATTTTCATCAGCAAAATATGATTATGCAACATGAAAATCATGGCAGCATAACCCAATGAGCCTATATATTCCATAGATATATATGGACACCAACTACTGTTGTGCATGCATGCGCAGGTATTCCATGATCTGCATCTTCCAAGGACAATACTGGTGCAGTGGTACCATACCATATAGTGGATCCTATTTTAGGGAACCATATCAATGCGATTGTGATGGTTGGAACAAAAGGCCGGCCACACGCATTCCCTTCCCAATTCCCATGTGATCGAAGGAATGTTGGGATTACTGTAAACTTGAATGTGTAATTTGTAAAAAGAGAAATAGATTCTGTATTTGCGTTCTTGTTTTGATTAGATTCTGGAAAAGGTGAAGGACATGGTCGGCGATGGTTTGAATGTAGAGGTTTTTAACCTTGACTTTGAAAGAGGTGAGGCATGCTTGCAGGTTTTAGAATTTTGCCAAAATGAATGCTTTAATAAAATGAGGAAGACCTGTATAACTAAAGTATGTGTCTAAGAACTTACACGTACAAATCCTGAGCAATAATACATACATACATGTGACGCGTACATGTCTCCTGTTGCAGCAATGTGGAACGCACTGGCAGACGTATTCCCAGGTAAAGCCCGACGTGGGTGCCACTTCCACCACCGCCAGCGCATAATGTATCACGTCAAGCAGATTGATGGTGAGTAATTTGCAGTAATGATTGACCCCAGTATGCGTAGGTGCAGGCATATGCTGCGAAACTGCATGTAATAAAGTGTTCAAGGTTATCATTGTCAAACGATTCAATTTTCATCTACATGTATGCTGGTTTCTCTGCGGAAACAAGAGAACTAATCTGTCAGCTTTTCTCTGTGTACAGACCATCAGCTACATTGAAACATATATATATACACATATATACATATGTATACATGTATACATATATATTGTCTTCATCTAGGATGGAATACCAAGTACAGGAAGTCTTCTGCGACACGCCAGTTTGTTAGAATGCTTATGGGCATCTCGCTTCTCCCTTCTGGAGACATCCCGCTAGGGATGTCTCATCTTCGAGACATTTCTCAAGACAGTGCGGAGGCGCAGAAACTGCTAGATTACTTTTCTGGTACATGGCTACAAAAATGGACTGCAGAGCAAATCTCGGTATTCAAAATCAGAATACGTACTAATAATGATCTAGAAGGTAATTTATTGTAAAATTGAGTTCTGATTAGTCATGTTGAGATATGTGTCCTAGAGATTTGGTAGAGATCAGTATTGGCCGATAGTTTTGCTAGTTTCAGTGACAATGGATATCTGTGTTGTGAAACAGAACAGAAAATCTTAGGCGAAAACATGAAAGGTCCGATTGTGCACATGTGCATCAGTAGTGGAATGTCTCATGCATGTCTGCGAGATAAAGAATTGCTCAGGTGCCATTTATCAAAATATATAGCCCGAGTTGACATTATTTTATGCGTCACACTTTATTTATCATGTTTCTTGATTGATACAGGCTATCACAAGTGGCTGAATCAGTGGGTGGGTGAGAAGCCAGGTCTCTATCGTCTTCTCAGCAGGCTTGAGTCCGAATTACAGGATGCAATGAATGAGAGGACACTCGTCTGCGTCAATGAGAGGACCAGGACGTCAAACTCGAGGTATCGAACAACACGCGTTGAAATTTTGCATGAAGCACTTGTTCAGTCTAATTTTCTTGTTGAAAATGAAGTGTTATGGCATCCTTTGGCATGACCAACATACATGAGCGTAGTACATGTAGTACCGTACTACACCACTTCATAAACAACTCGGATCATTTCACATTGTGTTCATCGATTTCTTCATGTCATACAACTTTGGTATATTTGGTTTCACTTTGAATTTTCTCAGATTTGTCAAGTATGACAAGGCTCTACGTCAAGCGTTTGCTGAGTATGAAGTCAATGCAGAGGAGGGTAGACTGAGTGCAGTTACTCAGCTGCTTGATTTTGCTGCAAATCACGACAACGAACTCAACATTGCAGCAAATGAGAATCTCGAAGACGAAGTCTGGGGAGAAAGCAGCGAGAGCGAGGAGGTATAAATTGGTTTTTGTGGTTTCGGTGCATTAAAGCGTGTTCTCTGATTGAACCATATCTGCCGAATGCATGATTATGTCAAAATAACATACAGGAGTCCCAAATATCTTGACAGCAATAGCAATGTAGTACCATGTTTGTTTACATATTGCACTCGTCCCAGATCCTCAACCAGTAGTAGTAATTTCCATTACCCACAGCCACTGCTCAACTTACAGAAGCTATTCGATGTGAATGAAATTTCAGTCCAGACCAATCCAAATCAACCAAATGATAAATTATTTGTAAATTATTTGTAAAATTATGTGTAATTTACATACATCTGCAGAGAGCAAGTCTTCTTCTTGTTGTAGGAGTAGAAGGCTGTACAGAACCACCCTTCAGAGACCTGGATAAAGCATGATTTCTTACTAAAGATGCTTACTTGGTTTGCTAGTTTTTATAATATAAATCATGACAAGATCAAACATCAGTGTAATTTTGCTTGCTGCCTCCCCCCCCCCTGGACTCAGATTCAGAAAAACATGTTCACATGTGAAAGTCAGATACAGTCACAAATTTTGTATTAAGCAATGTAATTGAATTGAATCAAGTGAACTCCGTTTTTGGAAAAAGCTGTCAGTTCTTATTAGCTTATATTACATATATCAACATTCAATCGCACCTACCAAAGTTGATGCACCGACGTGCAGATTCATACAGCTATGCCATGATGACTTCCTTAGGAGTAACATCCATGTGTGTGGGTTAATTGTCCTTTCGGCCCTGATCGGAGTTGTCTTCTTACCATGTAGGTGGAGGTTATTACTGTGGCTATAATGATCTAAAACATATAAAACATATAAACTGATCATATTCGGTTCCCAAGTTAATAAATCACCTTCATGGGCAGCTTTTCCATGCTATGTGCAGAATGTTTTCCAAATCTGGCAAAAAGAAAAAGAAAAGGAGGAACATAACAGGTTAACAATGAACGAACGTTGGTTTTTGAAACGCCTCTTTGTCTATCGGATTCAATATTAGCTTGGCTAGCAGTAAAAGGGACCCATTTTACCATACATGCATTATTGTGGAACACTTCAGGGCAAGATAAGATGGGCGATATAAGTCCTTCTGAAAATAAAGTTCTTTTTTTAAGGTTCATAATCATGGCCTTTTTACTTATACCCCAAAAAGTGGTGAGAGAACCGTTGGTCGGATTGGGACAAGACTTTCAAATATGGACTCGGGGCCCTTTGAAACCCCCATAAACACCCTCAAACC
>ERZ1740067.1611-NODE-1611-length-15065-cov-22.938641_pt1 | contig 15065 bp, 15 predicted proteins | sample MGYA00581736_ERZ1740067 | MGnify/ENA primary metagenome ERZ1740067 (study PRJEB43018, sample SAMN04849236) | marine metagenome | isolation source: floating plastic debris | place: Pacific Ocean | collected 2008-08-27 | study: EMG produced TPA metagenomics... | reverse complement strand
TCTGGAGCCTCACATGGACAAAGGTCCAGGCAGAGAGAATTGCCAATGTTGAAATACTCCCACCAAATACAGTGTTGCGATGGTTAATATTGGGGGCCAACGGTGCCGACAAAATCACGCCATTGTCATCGATGGCGATCACGGACACCGCCATCGCTTGGGATAGGGGAATATGTTCGTGCAGATACTGCTCTACCGCAATGCAATCAATGGCCATGGTTTCTAAATCCACTATGGTTTGCCGTAATCATAGACGGCATTGAGCAGGTTTTCGGGGGTGCCAATATCCAGGTATTGGCCAGTTTCAAACGGAATGGCCTCTACTCGAAGATTATTTGCGATCGCACCTACAATCACATCCCCAATCGGCGTTTCCCCATAGGCTGGCATCTCCTTCATCAGCACAGGCGACCGCTCCCCAATCAGCTCCCGTAGCCTGGTCTCAACAAACTGATGTAGAAATTCCGTAAAGCTGGGTCGCCAGACAGCAATGGCCCACATGTATCGCAGATGGGTAAGCTGAGATTTTTCATAGATGCCAGACACCACACCATTTTGGTCAAAATCAACCAGGCCAACTTTTTCAGGCTGATCGGTGGGAAAAAGCCCCAGGACTACGTCTGCTTCGGTTGTCTGCAAACGATTGAGCAGTTGGGCGTAGGCATTGGCAGGGCTAAATAAAATGTCAGGAAAGCCCATGGCGATAATGGCATCCTTTACAAAGGGATAGGCCTGATTGAGGCTAAACGGCACACCAAAGGGAACATGAACCGTCACATAGGCCAGACGCATATTCAGCTGGGAACCATCCCCCAAGTAGGCCGGAATATCCCATTTGCCTGGACGCAAAATCAAAAAGGACTCTTGCACACCAGCCTGCCCCATGGCCTCCAACAGGTATTGACAGGCAACCTTAGGCCGCAATCCCTTGTCAGCTAGGTCTTGAAACCCAATGGGAAAGAGTTCTTTGCTCATGGGCAGGGGGCTAATGCGGCTACCCTGGCCAGCGGCAGGGAGCAGGCCAATAATTTTTTGAGAATGTGCGGTCATGATGGAGACAACAGTTGGCTATGGACACAGCGTAAACTGGCGACGTGCGCTTGGGTCTCAAAGTTCTGGGGAGCCGCAACTGCCTGGACTTGGTTAAACCGCAGGGTGGCCCGAGGTAGCACAATCGTTGACATCAGCGCTTGCTTAGTGCCCCCATCTAACCGGTGGTAGAGCAAACTAACATGGGGGTCCAGGATAGGCCGTTGAGCATTGGGAATGGCAGCAACTAAACGATCAACCAGCTGACTTAACCGGGGTGTTTGCTTTAACTGAATGTATAGGGTCTTAGAGAAACGAGAATCATGGTTGAGGGCAAGCACCTCAAGCTCTACAGGATACTCTGACGACAGAGCTGCGCCTATGGTCTTCACGTCTACCGCAGATGGTAATGGACCGCTGTAAAGCGTCACATGGGGGCAAAAGGGCACGGTACCAAACCGCTCAGCTAGGGTGCTGATTAGCCCTTGAACGTAAGTTAGGTCAGGTTCTTGGGGGACCAACCAAAAGGAATAATGGGAGACAGGCATAAGGAACGATGAAGAACACCAGACTAATTCACCCCATGTGTATGGAGAGACGCGTTGAAGTTTAGTGACGGTTCTGGAATCGTCAGCCTAGTTACCGTATTCATACTGTGAGTTATTCACTATTATTCAGACACCCATGAGATTTAACGCCTATTATTTTTATTGGAGCGCCATTTTATTAATCACAGAGATTTATATTGGCGTCTTTGTAAAAGACGATTTTGTTCGTCCCTATATGGGTGATTTTCTCGTTGTCATTCTCATTTATACCTTTGTTCGCGCTTTCTTTAAATACTCAATTATCAACACAGCTATCGGTGTTTTACTATTCTCTTTTCTAGTCGAGATCTTGCAGTACTTTAAGATCGTAGAGATCCTAGGCTTAGGATCTTCTCAACTGGCTAGAACCATCATTGGCACTACATTTGTTTGGGAAGACTTTGTAGCCTACAGTTTGGGTATTGTCACGGTTTTAGGCGCTGAACAATTTATCGGACCCAGCCTGGAAAAGTGGCGGCGCTCAAGTAGCTAATCAACGCCGCCTGAGCGTTCTAATGTTGGATAGTGCGATGCTAAGACTGCGTTTGCTCGGTTTGTTCGCGAATCACAGCACTCCAGTTGTCATCATTCATCGCTGCGGCTAGATCCTGTCGCTGATGCGTTTGAGCCATTGTCTTCTCTTGCAGCGCGCCATCCGCCATGGCACGACGGAGTTTTAGCTTTTTCTCTTCATAGGCTTCGCGCTCTGTGGCAGACATAACTTGGGTAGCGGCTTCTTTAATCGTCTTAGCCCAAGTTCCATCAACGTTTCCAGGGGGCAGCTCAGGCAGTGAGGCAATCCATTCATCCCGAAGCTTTTCCATCGCATCTCGTTTTGGAAACTTGAACGGCTGCACCGTCACCAGGGCACACGTGTCTTCTCCCTTTTGGGTCAGATGGCTGCGTAAAGAAAGCGCAACATTACGGGAGTAGCTAACAAACTGAGTTTGATGAGCGCCATTGAGCACAGCGTAAACCCCAGCAACTTTTGCATTCTGCGCCTCATTACACCAGGCCTGAACCGCAACAGGCATATCCGCCGTTTGCCCCAGGCCAACGGGCGCAGCAGTCGTCTCTGCCCCATGTTCATCAGCTGAACTATACAGAAAGTCATGAAGACCCCGGTGGGCTTGAGGGACATTCTGATGCTCGATGGGATCTGCGTTTTCAGGGCTCACCTACTTAGCTCCATTGATGAAGTAGTTTTATATCGTCCAAAGGGCATTTTGAATTATGGCAAAATTCCCACCAGGGAAACCCTAATGACGTCTGGACTGTAAGAAAACAACATAAACCCAGCCGCTGCCTAGGCTCTCCAACAGGAGTGGACGCAATAGCAGCTGTGGAAAGCTCCTTGAGAATACTAAAGCGGGACGACCCATAAGATCGTCCCTAGATCGACTGTATCCTTAACAACTTAAACGAGTGACTAGGACGCTTAGCCTAATCTCACTCACCCTGTCAGTGGTAGCTAGCGGTGGCTCCATCGACACCACTGGGGAGAACAACACTAATATTTTGCATCATGCCTTGATCCTCATGGTCAAGGATATGGCAGTGTTGCACATAGTCACCGATATAGCGTTCGTAACGGGTGCGCACAACAACCGTATAAACTCCCTGGGGTTGATTATTCGTTGAGCCTTTTACCCAGAGGGTATCTTTCCAGACGCCTTTCATATTCCGATATTGCGGATCCACATGACCATCCGCATCATCCACCGCCTCTGGTCCACTGACGTCTTTGCCATTCGGGTCAAGAATTTTGACGATTTGAAATGGATTTACATGAATATGAAAGGGATGGCTAGCAAAATATGACTGCAACGTCCACTCATCAACATCGCCCAGGGTCAGGGTTCGATCGACACGTTTAGGATCATAGGGTTTGGGATCAAACTTTTTACCGATGGCATTACTTACTTCAAACTTGACTGGTGTAGTCGTTGTATCAATAAAGAAAACCATTTCCTGGGTGCCCGTAACCTCACCATCTGGAATATCAGGGTGGGGAACAAAGGCAGAGAGTTTTAGACCATTTTTAAGATCGCTGACAACTCTGGCCTGAATCGCTCCTGGCATAGTGCGTTTAGCAGCAGCCACGAGTTGTTCTGTCAGATAGCTGTGGATATCACCGGACACAGTTGTTCCGACATCGGCTTTAACAACGCCCAACAATTGTCGACTCTCTAACGCCTGACTAACGCTTCCTGGTGCCGGGGCTGACGTGTCGATCACGCAATAATCGCCTACTTCAGGGAAAACCACCAGCGCATCGCTACGATAGCCCGGTTGCAAGGTGGTCAATGTAGTTTCCCAGGCGGCGGCTCGGGTCAGGCCATCATCGGCAATAACATGATAAGGAATGGGGTCACCCGTACAATGTTGTTCAATGTAGTTGTCGGCAGCAGCGGCAGACACTGTATTGATACTAGGGACATTGTCTTTACGCTTGCGAAACTCCAAACTAATCGTGTTACGTACCCCTGCATGGATCATTCGCCACCGTTCGACCTCACCAGTTTTGGCTTTGAAGGTGGGTAGGATCTGACCATTAATGCTGGTGTGGTGCCCAGATTCAGCCCAGGTTTGGGGGGTAAAAAATGATTTGTTAGCTGAGTCCGTGAATTCTATAATCCCGCTATCACCTGGGTCACAAACCCAGGCATCGACCTTATCATCATCACTGCCTTTTTGCACTTTGACTACCCCATTGTTATCGAGGCAGGCGTACTGGATTTGCTGTAACAGCAAAATACGCTCAGGGATAGTCTGAGCATCGACACCTTTTAGCAAGGTGTCGATATCACCGGTCTGGAGGGTGCCTTTATTTTTACTGGGCATGCGGTCACCACGCACGATCAAAGCACCGGCCATACCGCTTGATACTTGAACGGACGTCGAGCCATGTCGGTGGGTATGGTACCAAAAGGTACCCGCCGGATGGTCGAGCGGAATATTGTATTCGTATTGAAAACTGACACCGGGATTGATCGACAGCAGCATATTGTCGCTGTTGCCAGTTGGGCTGATCCATAGACCGTGGGCATGTAAATTTGTGCCATTAAGACAATGGGGACTGTTTACATCACCTGACCAATCTGTGCATGTAGCATCGGCTGGCAGCTTGTTGTGCAGGCTAATGCGCGCGGTATCTCCCGGATTGAGTTCAATGGTTGGGGCGACATAGGGCCGTTCCGGACTGGTGTCGGTACCGACATAACTGCGCAAATGCACCTGATCGTAACGCTGGGTGGCTGGGTTGTAGAGCTGACCATCGGTGTACTCAATGTTGAGATCGAACGTTTTTTCGGCCTGAGCACTGGCGGCTGCTGGCGCAACTGAGGAGGGGGTCAATAGGATGGGTGGGATAGACTCCTGCCGAAGATCTAGCTGCGGTGGATTTTCAATAATGCGTTCTGAGGACTTCGCCTGGGCTGGTTGAGCGGATAAAAACAAGATCTGGGTTGATAGGAGACATGCGATCGCAACCGCTCTCCAGCCTTGGATAAAACCTGAATAACACCAGGTTCTCTCAACTATATTGGACATTCCTTAATCCTTTTCTACTGCTGTTTTAAGGTAATGAGATAATGCAAAATTTACTCTCGCAAAAAACTGACTTTTATCTCTACATGTCCGCTGTCTCAAGGCATTAAGTATTACTGACTAAATCTACGCAAATACACGTATAAGCTCATTAAAGCCAGAAAACTCATCCAAGGTCCTTAAAATTTAGCAGTGCGAAATTGACTTGGCAAGGGTTAGTTTATGCTTCTTAGCCTATGAAGCTACTAACTATTTATTGTCGCTGATTTAGGGGATGTAGCACCCTGTTAGAAATACAACAGACCAGCATCTTGCAGATAGACTCATCCCGAGGATCAACAACAGCAATATTCTATTTATTTAAGTGATGTCATCTGGCTGACTGACGTTACGTCTATCTAATGCTTACCACTAATGCTATGCAATCTGAAATACCTAGGCGTTTGCACTCAAATGAACTACCGCTACAGCCAGTAAGGTCATTGCCTGTAATGCCCCTACTGGCTATCTTTACCTGCCTCCTTATTTCTACGCAGTTCCCTCATTCAGAGATTTCGCAGAAATTAAACCAAAAACTCTGAGTTCAGCAATCTTTAGAAGAAAACGAGTAAGTCTTCACAGAATTGTTAACTGAACATAAATAAGGGAATTGTTAGGTAGGCCTATAAGTAATCCTATCTTTTTAAGGTGTTATGACCACTAGAACCGACCCGATATAACTGCCCCGATATGACTGACTCGATATGACAGTAATCCCAGTGTCAACAACCTTCATCGCCGAAGCACCTTACCGAAGGTGCATGCTATACCCATATAAATAACACAAGCCCAGCCTTCTTGAGCTGAGGTCTTTAGTCAAGTCGTTAATGAACCTGATATTACAAAACAGTTAAAGTGCCGAGAAGAAAACAAGCTCTATAAAGACAACTAAAATTTTCACTTAAAGTATAACCACCAGAGGTTTCTGACAATTTAACCCAGCATAGCTTGACTGTACAACTTAAGAAGAGACAGGCAAGTTACAGCTTCTCCATTAGCGTTTTTAGCCAAAGATAAAAATCCAAAGTTTAGCGAGATTTACCTAGGCGACTTCTCAAACAAAGCACCCTAAATTCTCTAGCTTAAGCTTACTGAGAATAGTACTGGAGCGTGACTATTCAGTCTGCGTCCAGGCCACATTCTAGTGTTCAAACAAACACATAACGATAAGACAAAACTACGCTAGCGAAATCATCTGCTAGCTAGATATTTACAAGTAATTATAGGTAATAACTAATGATTAAACATACAGAGTATATTAAGTTACCGCTAGCTGCAGAACAGCTATTCAGTCGGATAAAAGAGAATACAATCCAGGCGTATCATCCCATTAGCTGCGGATATACCCACAGCTATGAGCTAAAAAAAATGTCCGACTTTCGGCTTATGGAAGGTGTAATTGTCCCTCCCCACGATGACGGCATAGCTGGTTACAGAGCCATCTTAATATTACACAACCCTAGCAACAGCTATATTATTCGCGGTACTAACCAAAATCTTTCCCCTCAAAAACGAGGCACTATGGTCGTTTTGGATATCAATGCGCAGCATGAAGTACGGAGCAAAGATCCAAATGGACGACTAGGATCTTGGGCTGGCCTGGTGTGGGGGCTGGGTGGTCATCCACTCATAAAGACTCAGTGGAGCGTAGAAGAGGTAGCTAAAAAAGCAAAAGACGAGTTTATAAGCCTGTGCCACAGTATTTTAGAAGAGAATCTGGAAACGCTAAAACAACTAGCTGTCAAGACAGATCCAGATCTCTCCCATAAAGCAGAAATATCTGCTAATTCACTTGGATCCCTTCAATCGTCCAATTACCTGGAGTATGGTTAAACGTCGCCACAAAGTCAGTTTCATCCCACGCTTTGATAGTGTCTATGGCAACAGTTTTAACCACCTCTGATTGATCATCCTGCTGAGAACGGATGGTCACAGTAGCATTCTCAACAGAAACCTGACCGTTATTTAATACAGTACCTTTGACAGTATTGCCCTCCACGCGGGCACCAATGGTCCAGATGTTATCTAGGATGTTAGCTCGAGCCGTTGAAACGGGTGTCGCTGATGCAACGAATCCATCACTGCATGTATATCCTAAGTTTTGCATGTACTGACTAGGCTTACCATATTGGCAATAGCGGTCTAGGGCATAGGAAATATTGTTACTCGAAAATCGAGGCGTGGGTCCCTGATAGGCATTGACTTTAGTACTTAAGGGTTCTGTCTGAGTTTTTTTGCAATCGACAATCTCATCAGGTTTAGGCCCACCCTTGGCATAGCCATAAAACTGATGCCGCAAACCTAGCAGTGTCTGGCGATAGTCCGGAGTAATGGCTGAAGAAGTAATTAATCGACCAGATAGTTCAATGGCTTCATACCAATCTTGAAGACAGATAGCCTCTCTCAGATCGTCTGGAATATCCACGTCTGAAATCGCGGCATCTGCACTTTCGGCGGTCGTGGCAGTTCCAGCTAGCGCTAGTAACGAGCCAAAAATGACAGGGGCTTTCATGATAGAGCTCGAAGAATACTACTGCTTATGCATTCACTCAAACAGGGGAGGGGACAGGAGTAAGTTCATGAAGATACCATATAGATTATGATTAGCACACGGAATCATAGGATGACAGTTGAAGGCTATAGCTTTAGAAAACAGTAGCTAGTTTGTCTCACCCTGTAAATCTACAACCAGTAAACCATCACCGTTGACGATAGTCTGTCTGTCCCCACATCAAAAACTGGACCGGGACCAACCGGGGTAAAATTCAGCTTTTTGTAGAACGACTGGGCACGATAGTTTATGTCTGAAACACATAGCCAAATCCCTTCATAGCCAGCATCCTGAACTAGACTAGACGCATGCTTAAACAAAGCCCGCCCTACCCCTAAGCCATACTGACTCGCCAGAATATATATTTGTTTTAGCTCCGAAGCACTCTGTTTTAGCTCTATGGGGCAGTTATGATGTTTGACAATGTAGTAACCAGAGGGCCGATCATCTTGATAGGCAATACAGCAAACTGTTTTATCGTCAGATAGCACCTCTACAGCTGCATCTAACGTAAAGTTGTTAGCACAATAGGCTTGAATATTCTCTGGCTTATGAACCTCTTCATAGGCCTGCTTAAACGTTTCACGCCATAGATACAGCAATTGTTCTGCAGATTCAAAATTGACACTGCGTATGTCAAACATCAAACCCTCCAAGCTAAGGTTCAAACAATGGGGTGATGGGAGTACCGGTTAGTGTGATCGTTGGCTCAAGATCGCAACGCCCAATCATCGCTTCCCAACGCGAAGGAAAATCTGGATCGATAAACGTAATTTTGAACTGTCCCCAATAATAGGTAGGTTCTCCGTTAGCATCTTCCCTAAAGGTATCGCAACGTAAGGAAGAAGACTCTTGCACCCAGTAGCCAGAATAGGAACCTCGGTCGGTATAGACGCCGGCTAAACCGTCGATAAAGATAGTACCGATACCGTCACCATAGGTCCAAATGGCCGTTCTATTACGCTCATCTTGGTAGACAACATCATATTCTTCCGTAGACCAGACTTCATCAGCCAAGGCTCCTTGGGGGGCAGCAATACCGATTAATAGCGTTGCTGCAAGGAATATAGGGTTCTTTTTCATCAAAATGACCTCAACTGACGTCTGAACAAAGTCTAGTGCAATATTCTAAGGAGTTATGGCTAATTCTACATCACGGGCTATTTGCCAAACGCGGCAGTTGTGACAGTGGGGGTCATCAGGGAAGTCGGCACAGATTTGGGCCGCGGTAGATAGAGGCAAAGTAATGCATAGGTATTGATCTCTATCGTAGGTGTGGGTTGTTCCGCTTTTAAGGTTGATACAAATAGGCAAAAATTTGAGATCAATTGGGCTGATTTAGCGTTAGCGAAGGAATTATGATACCAGCCGACCCGAAAGGACAAAGCAAATGACAAACCAAACTCTCACTGCTGGCGACAACAAAGTAACCTTCAAATCCTTTGGAGTGGATTTGGTTGGCAATCTTTACCTTCCCGAAGGTTTTGATGAAAACAAGAAGTACAAAGCCATAGTAAGTGCAAGCCCATTTCCTCAAGTAAAAGAACAAGTTATGGCAACATATGGGCCAGAAATGGCTAAAAGAGGCTTTGTATTTTTAGGCTTTGACTATTTAGGCATGGGAGATTCGCCAGCATTGCCTGGCGAGTATAAGCAATCCAGGTATATGTTTCGATTGATCGAAAATACATGGGACGCGGTTTCATACTTGGGAACACTTCCATTCGTAGAAGAAATCTATGGTCTAGGCGTATGCCAAGGCGGTTCAATCATTGCCTCCGCATCCGTAACCGATCACCGCATCAAGAAAATTGCGACAGTTTCTGGAATGATGGCAGCAGACGGATTTCAATGGACTGACAGAAATATTGCAAACATGATGATCGAGGCTGCCAATGCTTCTAGACAAAAAATGTATGAAACAGGCGAAGCAGATTATAACGCCCCTAATGTACTGACCGATGAGCATACAAAAGAAGAGTTTGTTGGATTAGGCGTTAATCCAATGGCTGCCGACACCTATGACTACTACGGAAAAGATGGAGTTGCCGGACCAGGAACAATCAAAAACTTCACCAATATGCACATCGGTGATCAGGCTATGCAATCCCTTATTTCTATCGGAGAGCATTATGCAAACAAGATCGTACAACCTTCTTTGATTATTTATAGCCCATCAGCATTCACAGCGATTTGCTCAACACAGTTTATTGAAAAACTGACTAATGAGCATGAAGTTCTAACTTTTGACGAGTTTGGCCATGTTGATTTCTACTACAAGCCAGAGGCTGTAAAAGCATCAACGGATGCTGTAGCTGAATTCTTCAACAAGTGAATTGATTAGGTAGAGGTCATACTATGGTGGTCTCTACCTTCTCTAAACTCAATGGGATAGCCGCTCACCCCGATCCATCCATGCCCCCCTTTACGCTATGTCTATTGTTCAGACCGCTGCTCAAGTCCCCACTGGCGCGGGGATTTTCCAAAATACCGTCGAAAATCGCGACTAAATTGAGATTGGCTAGAGTAGCCCACACGATTTGCCGCATCCCCCACCGTAGAGCCACTCACAATCAGCCTTGACGCTTCATTGAGCCGATGCAGCTTAATAAACTGAATCGGGGAATAAGTAGTGACTTCTTTGAACTTGCGGTGAAACACTGCGCGGCTCATCCCTGCCTCTTTAGCCAACTCATCAATCGAGATCGCTTCATGAAGATTGGCGTTCAGGAAAGTCAATGCCCGCGATATCTGCTGCATTCCGCCCCCAAAGGCATGGAAAAAAACGCCCCCAGCCTCACCCCGAAGAACCGCAAACATCAATTCTTTAAGCCTGCCATTGCCGAGGATATCGAGGGCAACAGGATCATCCAACAATTCCAAAAGGCGTTGAAGCCCGGTGGTAAAGTTCTCATCCCACTTGGCCACAGTAAGCCCAGGCACAACTTCGGTTCTTGATGCGCTGCCACGATCTAGAGCCGCCATCTCAAGTACCGTCTCAAACATGGCTCGTGTTTCAAGGCTTAGCAAAAGACCAAGCAGGGGTTTTTCCGGTGATGCCTCGATCACCTCTGCCTCTGCAGGGATAGGCAGGGTACAACACAAATACTGCTCCCTGTCGTAAATGTGGGTTGTGCCATCCAAGTACGCCCGCTTCTGTCCCTGCACAATTACGCAAATGCTCGGGTCGTACACCCCAGGCAATCGCTCCATAGGGTGGTTTGTCCGAAACAGCTGCAACCCCTCAATGGGTGTGTCTGTCGCGCCCTCGGAAATGGCATGTCGATCAATAAGCTCGATAATTTTGCATGTATTATCCATGGTTCCAGGATGACCCACTTCTGCCATTTTTTCCTAGGTTTGATACAAATAGGCAAAAAAACAAGATTAATACGGCTGATTTGAGAGCAATCCAGAAATTAACATGCAAATACCAATAGAGGTCTTGCGGGCACAGTCTAAGACTATCAATACTCTCTGAGAGACCTTGAGGACTGTGCTGAAGACCCTGTAAGTCAAACCATATCGGTAGGAACCAAGCATGTTAGATCTGAACCTCAAGTGTCGAACGCCTCACGCTAAAAGTATTACGAAACCGGCGAAGTTGACTATATGGACGCATTGGGATTTGAAGAAGCAGGGAAGCTTCCAAAAGACGATCCCATGTACGAAGGGTATGATTTCTACATGACCGAGCGCGCGGGCGCACAGACTTATCCAAACTAATCGCATCTGGCCCCTGGCTTCATGCTGGAAGCTCCGATGCTGGCTGACGCGCAAACTTATGCGCAGTATCTCTATATGCCTGCCATCATCATTACCGGCACGAACGCCGTATCCAAGCCCCTGAGCGATGTGTTCTTCGTTGTTGTTGCGTCTCTATTTCAGCAAAGCCTCTCAGTTTTATAGTCACCTTCAATACAACCTACTCACAAAGCTCTACATCACGAGCAATTTGCCAAACGCGACAATTCCGACAATGCGGATCATCTGGAAATGATGAACGAAGCTTCGCAACTACAGTATTGGCATGGTCCAGGTCTGATAGCAGTCCAAATTGATTAACATCTGAGGGAGTAAAGCCAGCGTCTCGCTCTAGAAATTGCCCACAGTTAGTTAAAACACTATTGCCGTCATCACCATCAAGGATATCAAAACCACAGAATGCGAATGCGGGGGGAACGTCGTAAATGTAGGTGGGGTGTTCAAGGATGGCAAGTAGCTGGTCTTTCCCTGGTCGCCAGCTGATGCGTTGACGGAGATAAGCGAGCTTGGTGAACCAGGTGATACGGTAGTTTGCTTGAACATTATGGGACCAGTCTTCATCAATGAGAGTATCGATGAGATCGGGGCAAAGAATGCTGTCTAGGGTAATGACTTCGGTGACGTGGGTGAAGCCGGAGAATTGGATGTAGCTATGCCAGTTATTGGCTTGACATGGAGCAAAGCGCTGACGAGCGGTAAAGAGCCAATTAGTCATATCTCTGGCGTGGCTGATCCTCGGAATGATTTTATCTGTAAGGTGCTGCCCTACGACATAGTTAACTGATCGGTTCAGCCTCTAAATCAGCAACGGCTTTTTTATCCATCACTGATCTTAAGTCAGTTAAAATTTGGGTCTAGAAATCGAAGCTATGAATATATACTCAGTCTGAAATGCACGTGACATAAGAAGAATCAAAGGTTAGCAACAATTATTTTCAAGTATTATCTCTATCAAATATTTAGCAGAATAACAACTGAATCCAAGATATACCTCCAGAAAAAGCTCTCAAACATCCAGAATGTCATCATCCATCGACGACACACATAACAACAAACATCCACTCATCGATTCCGGCTGATGGCTCGTCTTCCCAGGCGCAGACACCCGTTCACCTGTGTGATATGCGTGGCCATCTACAATAAAGTCTCCCTCCAATACGAGTACAGTCTCCCCACTAGCATGGTAATGATTTGGAAACAGACCTTTGCCCACCTTCCGTGCAAAAAATGCCGACTCTCGAGACACTTCATCTGTCTGCCAGGTGGCCACCGTTACCCCTGATTTGCCAGGTAACAAAGACCAGCTCAATTCAGCGGCTTTCTGCCTTAGCTCAGCAATGGATAACTCTAATAGCTGCAATAAATCCGAACTCGCCCCAATAGACTGATCGGCAATCCGTTGAAATAGCCGATCTTTCAGATCAGCTGCCAGCGCCATAGGCGGAACACCATAGGCCAATGCCGCTGCCGTCTCTTCAAACTCACGCACCGTCTGACCCAGTTCTACATTATCCAATAGGGCCTGCTCAAACTGCTCACGCTCGTCGTCCTCTAGCACATCAAGGGCATAGAGCGCGGCTGCGGCATCAGAATTTGGATAGGGCTCAGAAGGATTCATGTCTCTAATACTAACTCGACGAAATCAGAATCGACATCTGATATCTGTATATTGTTAGTTAGGGATGAGAATATTGTGAGTTAGAGATTAGATTAAACAGATGTTTCAGCGAAGGATAGTCAGAGGAAGTAAAGGGGAAAGGGAAGTTAAAAAGAGCTCAAGTATCTAAAATTTCATCGTCCATCGAGGACACACAGAACAACAGACAACCATGCTGCGTTTCCGGTTGATGGCTTGTTCCCCCAGGTGATGACACTCGTTCTCCTACACCATAAGTTTGACTACCTACAACAAAGTCTCCATCTAACACCAGCACCGTTTCGCCACTAGCATGGGCATGATTCGGAAATAAACCGCCACTGGCTTTACGGACAAAAAAAGCAACTTCGCGCTCCCCTTTATCTACTTGCCAGGTCGCAACTTCTGCTCCTGAGTTCCCCGGCATCAATGACCAGCTTAACTTAGCTATCTGCTGCTTTAGCTCAGCAATGGAGAAATCTAGCAGTTTTATCAAGGCCGAACTCGGTCCCACCTGTTCAGCGGCAATGCGCTGGAATAAGCGCTCCTTTAAATTTTCTGCCATCGGCACAGACAGAGCACTGTACGCCAATACTGCCGCTGTCTCTTCAAACTCATGAACCGCCTGGGTCAGCTCACCGCTATCTGATAAAACCTGCTCAAATTGCTTACGCTCATCAGCCTCTAGCGCATCTAGGGCGTAGAGGGCAGCCGTGTCAAAGGCGTCAACAGTTGGGTAAGGTTCAGGAGATGTCATGTCTTTAATAATAACCCGGCGTTCGAGGAATAAGCATTGATATATAGAGTTCGGCTAATTAGGTATACGCTCGCCATCCTAGTTTGGATCTATTATTCTTTCTTAACGTTTTTGATCCTAAGCTAATGTTTGTTTCAACTTGCGCAAGCCCAATCGAATCCGCGTCTTGACCGTCCCTAGGGCCAACCCCGTGTGCTTTGCAATTTCGGACTGACTGTAGCCCTGATAGTAGGCCAGCTCAATCACCAGACGTTGCTCATCGGGTAGCTTAGTCAGCGCCTCAGTCACAAATGTTCGCCGCTCGTCAATCATTAAGGCTTCATCAGGAAGATTAGACGAACTCACCTGAGCCGTATTAGTGGCCGCCTCAACTACCTTGGTTTGCCGCTGCCGCTGCCGTAACCGATCTAACGACCGACTGCGGGTCATCAAAAACAACCAAGAATCCACTCGACTGCGGCTAGCGTCATAACGGGCTGCCGTTCGCCATGCCTTAGCAAACACATCCAGGACCACTTCCTCCGCCTCTTCCACCGAGCCCAATATTTTGAACGCCAACGAATACATTACTCGAGCATAGCGATCATAAAGCTGGCTGAGGGCTCCTTGGTCCCCTTGCACCATGCGTTGAATGAGTTCGGTTTCATCCTTGGATTGTAGTTTGGCCATTTATTTCAACTTTTTTTTGAAACCGAGAGATCCAACTCGCCAGACCTGGCGTATACCCATTCAGATTGAACAAAATCATCGCTACTAACAAAGGCAGAAATCAACTGCTCTGACAGTATTGACGACTTTTTATATGTTGTCATGGCCCATGCTCCCAAGCAACCGGGTCTGCTTTGAAATGCGTGCAATTTCTCAAATCCTATTCTATTCGTTTCCCAACAGGAGAAAGTGAACCATGATAAATTCTTTGCAAAACACTTTAGGCCAACTCACCAAGCGCCACACCTGGCTTAAACTCAGCGGTGTCATTCTGGCTACCACACTTACCCTGGGTGGAGCCGCTACGTTTATTAGTGCCTCTGACCATGATGATGGAGAAGTTGATGTTAAGGGTCGTAACCTTAACATTACTGATGTCTATGCATTTAGAGAAAAAGATCAAAATCCCAATGCCTCCGAGGATGATCTGATTCTCGTGATGAA
>ERZ1740067.1609-NODE-1609-length-15071-cov-6.989478_pt1 | contig 15071 bp, 15 predicted proteins | sample MGYA00581736_ERZ1740067 | MGnify/ENA primary metagenome ERZ1740067 (study PRJEB43018, sample SAMN04849236) | marine metagenome | isolation source: floating plastic debris | place: Pacific Ocean | collected 2008-08-27 | study: EMG produced TPA metagenomics... | reverse complement strand
GGATCACCATTGGCGTTCAGCACAAGGCGTTCCACCTGGGGACCAAGTCGGTCGCTCACGCGGTCCAGCAGCGTCATGCCATCAAGGACCAGAAGGCCCTTGTCACCACCGCCCATGCGGCGGGCCTGACCACCGGCGAGGATCACGCCAAGGGGGGCATTCATGCGTCGGCTCCTTTACGGCCATGTTTTCGACCTTCATCGGCGATCAGGGCCGGATCAGCGTCGCGGACCAGGCGGTCTTCGCCAGCAAGGCAGATGAAGCGCTTGCCACGCATACGACCGATGAGCGTGAGACCAACCTCGCGCGCGATCTCAACGCCCCAGGCGGTGAAGCCAGAGCGGGACGCGAGGACGGGGATACCCATCATCGCCGTCTTGATCACCATCTCGGATGTGAGCCGCCCCGTCGTGTAAAGGATTTTCCCTTGAGCCGAGACACCTTCAGACAGCATCCAGCCAGCGATTTTATCGACGGCGTTGTGACGGCCCACGTCTTCCATATAAACCAGCGGGCGGTCGCCTTCGCACAGAACCGTGCCATGGATCGCACCAGCCTCAAGATAAAGGCTTGGCGTGCGGTTTATCTTGGACGCAAGCGCGTAAAGCCACGAGGTGCGCACGGGATCGGCGGGCAGCTCAAGCCCTTCAAGCCCTTCCATCATATCCCCGAACACCGTGCCGACTGCGCACCCGCTGGTGCGCGTCTTCTTCTTCAGCTTTTCCTCAAACGTTGTTTTCGACGCCGTCCGCACGATCACAACTTCAAGGTCCTCATCATATTCGACGCCGGTGATGTCCTCGTCATTGGCCAGCATGCCCTGATTGCGCAGAAACCCCAGCGCGAGGTATTCAGGGTAGTCGCCAATGGTCATCGCAGTCACAATTTCCTGCGCGTTCAGAAAGATCGTCAGGGGGCGTTCTTCGACCACTGAAATCTCTTGTGCAGAACCGTCCTGGTCAAAGCCCGACACCGCACGGGCCAGCTTTGCACGGCCCGGATCGGGAGCAATCAGATAGTCTTCAAGATCATCGCGCGTGGCCAATTGCGTCTGCCTCCCCAAGCCTCTACATCTTTGTGGCTGGTTCAACCTAGGGGCAAATCATGGCATCTGCCAGTTCCAAATCCGCCTTCTGGAAAGGCTTCCGGGATGGCGCGCCATTCCTGCTGGTTGTAGGACCGTTCGGCGTACTTTTCGGTGTCGTCGCGACCGAGGCCGGGCTTAACATCATGGAAACGATGGCCTTTTCGATCGTGGTGATCGCGGGTGCTGCGCAGTTCACCGCAATCCAGTTGATGGTGGATGATGCGCCAACGCTTGTGGTGCTGGCAACAGCACTGGCAGTAAACCTGCGGATGGCGATCTATTCGGCGTCCCTGACACCGCATCTTGGGGTTGCCCCGCTCTGGCAGCGCGCGATTGTGGCCTATTTCACTGTCGATCAAAGCTATGCGGTCAGCATCGCGCAGTTTGAAAAGACCCCTGATTGGCCTCTGCGCCGGAAACTGGCGTATTTCTTCGGCGTGGTCACTCCCGTCTGCCCAATGTGGTACGTTGTGACGTGGATCGGCGCCTATGCAGGCACCGCGATCCCGCCTGAGTTTGCTTTGGATTTTGCGATCCCGATTACGTTTCTTGCGATCATTGCACCACTGTTGCGGACCGTGCCGCATGTGCTGGCCTGCGTTACCTCTGTGGTGCTGGCGCTTGCCTTTGCGTGGGTGCCCTACAGCCTTGGCCTTCTGATAGCGGCCTTCGGCGCGATGGTTGTCGGCGCGCAAATGGAGGTCATCATCACCCGGAGGGCAAAGGCATGATCGGGACTTGGGAGCTTTGGATCATCATCCTCGGGCTCGGTATCGGCAGCTTCACCTTGCGGTTCTCGTTCCTGGGGATCATCGGAAAGCGCGCACTGCCTGAATGGGTCCTACGCCACCTGCGCTACACGGCGGTCGCCGTTTTACCGGGGTTGATTGCACCGCTCGTCCTATGGCCTGCCGCAACAGGTGGAGAGCCTGATCCTGCGCGTCTGACTGCAGTCGCCGTAACGCTGCTGGTCGGCATCATCACACGGAACGTTCTGGCCGCGATTTTCGCAGGCGCGATTGCGCTTTACGGAACGATGTATCTGCTTGCCTAAAGCTGAATATCCAGAAGGTTCTGCCAGTTATCGTCAGGATCATCGTCTTGAATAAGCTGGGTCCGGACGCCAGATTTCTGAGCAAAGCTGTCGCGGATCTTTTTGGGGAAGACCGACTGGCGGATATCGCCGAAGCCTGGCAGACTGCGCAGAATACTTGAGGTAGAGGTGCCGCATTGCGCCTTGGGCACGGCGCCATATGCCTCTGCCGCGCGCTTGGCCTGTTCGGCCACCGCCGGCGACACTTCAACCGTTTGCAGGATCACATCATAAGTCTCGCGCGCGTGGTAGTCGGTGTAGTAGTTCAGCACCCTCGGGGAGACGCCGTAGATCACATCGTTCCGCTCGGGAATTGAGGCAGGTTTGAACGTGCCTGCCGGATCAAAGATTACCCGCTGTGATGCGTTGATGATCAGCCCGGAATGTGCGCCGTTGCCAGAGCGTTTGTTCATCACGGTCACAAGGGTGATCGTCGCAGGTCCGCCTTCACGGAAGGCAACAGCATCAATCTGGTCTTGAGGGGCCCAAACCTCTTCCGCGCCACAAGCTGCCAGCATAAGTGGCAGCACCACGATCATCAGGATACGGCGCATGGAAACCTCATTGAAAATTTTCAGCAGAAATTAGCGGGCGAAAATCGCCATGAAAATCAGGATCGCGAGAATAATATAGATTGAGTACATCGTGAATTTGATGAAACCCGAAAACGTCTTTTCGTGATTGGTGACGTCCATCTCACCGTGCTTGTGGTCTGCCATCGTGGCCTCCAAAGTTCTTGTTAGTCGCGAAATATCCGATTCCGAGGGCCGTGTCACGGCCCGCAGGCGGTCAAATTGGCGCGGGGTCGGGGTTAGTCATCATCCTCTTGCAGGGCTTTGGCCAGACGGAACCCGATGCGTGTCGGTTCGGCCTGATCAACCTGTTTTGGCAGCGCACGCAGTAGCACGCTGAGCTAGCTGACATGTTGGACCAGCTGGGTTTTGCCGCCGCCTGCGTCACTACCATAAAACGTCACGATATCAGGGTCGTAATACCCCATCCCTTCGATCCTGAGCACACCGGCATCACCACCGGTAAAGCCCATCGCGACCTCGTGCTCATTATCAAGCTGCTTTTCGAAATTCTGGATATAAAGGATCATGCGTTCATAGGCCCATTGCGCTGCACTTTTGGGAGCGGTCGGCGCCTTGATCGGCTCGGGACATTTCACGTCAGGGTCTGCGTGAACCTCATGGACGCGGGGCAGCGCGTCGGCTTCGACCGCTTCCGCCGTTGTTTTGATCTTGTCCTGCATTCCTCACCCTTTGCGCTGCCAAAGCCACACCCCATCATCGCGCATTTGGCGCGTAATGCGAGAGGTTTGGTGCAGGTGGTTAAGATGTGCGATGGCTTCGACCAAGGCCAGCCCGTATTCACCACCTCCGATCTTGCGCTTGAAAAGCGGGGGGAAGACCTCTCCGGCGGTTTTGGGCTCGGTCAGGTAGTCTTCAAGCCGCGCCAACGCGCCGTGGTGATTGTCGATCAGTTGCTTCATACGCAGCGGCAAGCCGGTGAAAGGCAGTTTGTGGCCGCCCAGCACCAGATGATCTTCGCGGGCATGGGTCGCAAGACGCTCGCACGCCTCCAGCCATTCGGCGACGGGATCGGCGTCAGGCTCAGTCGGATAGACACCGATATTGGGGCTGATGGAGGGCAGGATCTGATCCCCCGAAAGGACCAGATGATCATCACGGCTCCAGAATGTCGCATGCTCTGGCGAATGGCCATTGCCGATATGCACGTCCCAATCGCGCCCGGCCGCACGGATCACATCTCCCTGGCGGACGCGCTGAAAGCCAAGCGGCATCGGGGCCACAACATCGGCAAAGTTAAAGGGGCGTTCGTTGCGGCGCTGTTCAAAGATATCAGCGTCCATCCCAGCGGCTTGCCAGAACTCCAGCGCTTCGTCGGTCGGCCTGTCCTGCACATCCAGCGTCAGCATCCGCGCAAAGAGCCATGTTGTGCGCGTCGCCAAAAGCGGCGCACCCATCTCGGACTGCATCCATCCGGCCAGCCCCACATGATCGGGATGATGATGGGTGACGATCACACGGCCAACGGGTTTGCCCTTGAGCGGCCCATCCAAAAGCGCCTGCCAGATCGCCCGCGTGCGGTTCGACGCAAAGCCCGTGTCGACAATGCTCCAGTGATCACCCTCGTCCAGCGCGTAGCAATTCACATGATCCAGCGCCATCGGCAGGGGAAGGCGGATCCAAAGGACCCCCTCTGCAATCTCGGTCACATCGCCTTCAGCGGGAGGCGCGTCAAACGGGTAACGCAAGCCGTTCAGGCTCACGCGGCAAGCTCATCGACACTCAGATCATAAAGCTCGGCTGCACCGGCGCGTGCATGGGTTAACAGACCGGCATGCTCGGGTAGCAACCGCTTGATGTAGAACCGCGCCAGCTTTTCGCGCGGACCACCGGGATCAGCCTGTGCCGCCTGCAAGTGGTAATGCCCACCCAGCACCCGCGCAAACGCCCGCAGGAACGGAACAGCCCCCGCGAACCGCTCGTTCAGATCGCTTTGCGCGACAAGCCATTCGGTCGTCTCGCGCAGGCTTTCACAGGCTTGCCAGACAGCTTCGGCCATCTTGGGATTTGTGGCACGCGCGCCCTCAGCAGCCGCTTCCATCTCATCCAGCAGGCGATGCGCGGCCTCGCCGTCATCCATCATCTTGCGGGCAACCAGATCCATCGCCTGAATACCATTCGTTCCTTCATAGATCGTGGTCACGCGCACATCGCGGGCAAACTGCGCCGCACCTGTTTCTTCAACAAACCCCATGCCACCATGCACTTGCATGCCGGTCTGTGCCATCTCGACGCCGACATCGGTGCCAAACGCTTTGGCAATCGGGGTAAGGAACGCAGCCCGCGCATCCCACTCCGCATCGCTCGTGGCGTTGGCCATATCAATGGCCACCGCACAAGACAAAGCAATCGCGCGCGCTGCAAACACATCCGCCTTCATCGTCGTCAGCATCCGGCGCACATCCGCATGATCGACAATCGCGCCAGAGCCCTCGACCGGCGTCTTGCCTTGCTTGCGGTCCAGTGCATACGCCATCGCGTGCTGCATCGCGCCTTCAGCGACGCCCACGCCCTGCACGCCGACGCCAAGCCGCGCATTGTTCATCATGGTGAACATCGCAGCCATGCCTTTATGCGGCTCACCAACCAGCCAACCGGTCGCACCATCATATTGCATCACCGCCGTGGGCGAGCCATGCAACCCCATCTTATGCTCAAGGCTGACAACCTTCAGGGAATTTGCGACGCCCGCATTGCCGCTCTCATCCGGCAACCGCTTGGGCACCATGAACAGGCTGATCCCCTTGGTGCCGGGCTTGCCATCGGGCAAGCGCGCCAAGACCAGGTGGCAGACATTGTCGGTGAAATCATTGTCGGCCCAGCTGATATAGATCTTCTGCCCCGTCACCGCATAGGTCCCGTTGCCCTTTGGCTCGGCCTTGGTGCGCAACGCGCCCACGTCACTGCCTGCATGCGGTTCGGTCAGGTTCATGGTGCCATACCATTCGCCGCTGATCAGCTTGGGCAGGTATAGCGCCTTGATTTCGTCACTGGCGTGGTTCTCAAGCGCTTCGATCTGGCCTTGCGTCATCAGCGGATTCAGCTGGATCGCCAGACAGGCAGACGACATCATCTCGTTGACAGCGGATGTCACCGCCATCGGCAAGCCCATCCCGCCATATTCGGGATCAGCGGCGATCGACATCCAGCCACCTTCGGAAATCGCCTTATAGCCTGCGTCAAACCCGGGAGAGCAGCGAACAACGCCGTTCTCAAGCCGCGCAGGATGCAGATCACCGGCACGCTGGAGCGGGGACAGAACCTCTTCGCACATGCGGCCGGCTTCGGTCAGAATAGCGTCGGTCAAATCCGGCGTGGCTTCGGCGAACCGTTCTGTAGCGCGCAACTGATCCATTCCAACAACCTTGTCGAACAAGAACTGAAACTCACCAACAGGGGCACGATAGGGCATTGTTTTCTCCGGGGTTCGCTGGCTTCACATAAGATCGCGAAGCCGCTATGCGGGTAATCTGGTGTAAGGGTATCTGCCCCTGCGCTCCCCGCAACTGAAACGCGACGTCAGACCTGATGACCACTGTTCCCACTCAGCACCTTTCCGCCACCGCAGACGGCATCGACACGGCCGCTAAGTTGATGCAACACGGCAGCCTGGTCGCCTTTCCAACGGAAACTGTCTACGGCCTTGGCGCAGACGCTAAAAACGGGCGTGCCGTCGCTGCGATATTCGAAGCCAAGAACCGCCCCAGCTTCAACCCACTGATCGTGCATGTCCCCAATCTTGCCGCCGCCGAGGCGCTGGTGAGGCTGCCCCAAACCGCTCGCGACATCGCGCAAGCGTTCTGGCCTGGACCGCTCACGTTGGTGCTGCCGGTCAAACCCGGCGCAGTGAGCGATCTGGTGACCGCAGGGCTGCCAACACTAGCGATCCGCATCCCTGCGCATCCCCTGGCGCAAAAGCTGCTACGCGCGGCGAACCGCCCTATCGCGGCCCCGTCCGCCAACCCATCCGGCGCGATCAGCCCGACAACAGCCGATCATGTCGCAGCCGGTCTGAACGGCAAAATCGCCGCGATTCTGGATGGAGGGTCGTGCGAAGTGGGGCTCGAATCCACAATCATCGGCTTTGATCCGTCGCCAACCCTTCTGCGCCCCGGTGGACTGCCGCAAGAAGCATTAGAGGCTGCTTTGCGCCAACCCTTGCTTGCCCATCAATCTGATACGCCCAACGCGCCGGGTCAGCTTGCATCGCATTATGCACCCGATGCAAAGGTTCAACTCAACGTCACCGAAACGGACGGCACCCTCCTTGGCTTTGGCCCGATGCAAAGCACCCTGAACCTCTCCCCCTCAGGTGATCTGTCCGAGGCCGCCGCCAATCTCTTCGCCTATCTCCGCCGCCTCGATACGGGCACCAAAACAATCCATGTCGCGCCGATCCCCGAAACAGGGCTGGGCCGCGCCATCAATGATCGCCTGCGCCGGGCCGCTGCCCCGCGCTAGGGTTTCATTCTGGCAAAAATATCCAAAAAAGCTCAGGCCCGACCCGCCGCCGCAGACAATGTAAGCGCATCCACCCCAAGGGTTTTCAACGCCGCTTCCCACTTCACATCCGCCTGCGTGCCAAAGATGATCTCGGCCGTCGGATCACTGGTCAGCCAACCATTGCGCGAGATTTCACTTTCCAACTGGCCGGGCCCCCAACCGGCATAGCCCAGCGCCATGATGCACGCATCCGGCCCACGCCCGCGGGCGATATCCTCAAGAATATCCAATGTCGCAGTCATCCCGAACTGCTCATCCACCGCCAGCGTCGAGGTGTTCGACATGTAATCCGCAGTGTGCAGAACAAAGCCGCGCCCATGCTCAACCGGCCCGCCGAAATGCACAATGACTTCGCGGTTCAGACGCGCGGGCGTGATGGATAGCTGCTCAAGCAAATCCGAGAACACGACATCCTCGGCAGGTTTGTTCACAATCAGCCCCATCGCGCCTTCATCGGAATGGGCGCACATGAAAATCACGCTTTTCTCGAACCTCGGGTCGGCCATCCCGGGCATCGCGATCAGCAGTTTTCCGGTGAAATCAGACGACTCGCTCAACATTTCTTCAAGATGCGGCGCGCCCTGCCCCCACGCAAGTGTCTAGAAAGACGCGCCTCACGACAATTCGCGGGGTTGTGACTTTCCATCCACGCCGGTCCTCGTATCTTGCGCCAATGAGCTTACGCGCAACCCTTATCGCTTCGACCGTGCTGGCAGCCCCCTTGGCCGCCGCAGCGCAGGATATGGTCGAGCTTGAAGTGCTCCCCGGGTGGCGGGAGGCTGACGGCACTCATATGGCTGCTTTGCGCGTCACACTCGATCCGGGTTGGAAGACCTACTGGCGCGCGCCGGGCGACGCGGGCATCCCGCCGCAATTTGACTGGCAAGGTGCGCAAAACATGGCGGCAGTGTCTTTTCATTGGCCTGTTCCGGATGTCTATATGACCAACGGCATGCGCACGATAGGTTATGAAAATCAGGTGGTTATCCCGATGCAGGTCACGCCCCGCACAGGCGGCGAAATCCGCATGCGCGGCTCGGTCCAGATCGGGGTTTGCGAAGAAGTCTGCGTGCCTGTGACCCTGAACTTTGACGAGGCTTTGCCAACCGCCGGAACCTCGGACACCGCAATTCGCGCGGCCTTGTCGGACCGACCACATAACGAAGTTGAGGCAAGTGTTGCGACCGTAACCTGCACGGTCGATCCGATTTCGGACGGCCTGCGCGTGACCGCTGCAATCGGGATGCCGGCCTTGGGACGCGAAGAGATCGCGGTGTTTGAAACCGCCGATCCCACCATCTGGATTTCAGAGGCGACAACCCGCCGCCAAGGCCAGACCCTGACCGCAACCGCCGAAATGGTCAGCCCGTCCGGGCAACCCTTCGCGTTAGATCGCAGCAAAGTGCGGATCACCGTGTTGGGCGCAGGTCAGGCCGTCGATATTCGCGGCTGCACAGCGAACTAGCTGACGCGCCGCTGTGTGAGAGCTGCGAGCAGGTAAATCCCGATCCCGATGATGGCGGTTGCCGCCAAAAGCAGGCCCAACGCCGTTGGGAACGCCGGCGCATTGGCCAGCATAGGCAGCAACTGAAGCAGTGGGCCAGCCAGCGCACCGCTGAGCAGCACAGGTCCGATCAGAGCTGCAAACGCAAGCGCGGTCAGCGCGACAGCAGCCAGGATCAGATTGCGCGCAGGGTGTTGCGCGCGAAGACCTCGACGGATCGCGGCCAGTTGGCGCGCCACATCAAGCTGCATCGCCATCAACGCAGGCACGACGATCAGCACCAGCAGCATCCCGAACCCAAGACCGTAAACCAAAGTGATCACCGTCGGTTTCAGAAATTGCGCTTGCGACGACTGCTCATAAAGCAGCGGTGTAAGGCCCAGCACCGTGGTTAACGTGGTCAGCAAAACCGCCCTCAAACGATCAGATGCACCGTCTAAAATTGCCGTGATCCGGTCGCGCGTCTGGGCGTATTCGTCGATGGTCGTCACCATCACAATCGAGTCGTTGATAATGATGCCTGTCATGCCGATCAGACCGACGACAGTGAACATGCTGAGCGGGACATCCCAGATGAAATGACCCCAGATCGTGCCGACAAGACCGAAGGGAATAATGGACATCACCACAACCGGTCGTGTCCAGGATGCAAAAATCCACGCAAGCGTCAGGTAGATGCCCGTGAGGCAGAAGATCAGGCCAAGGCGGGCGTCATTCAGAAATTCATCTTCCTGTTCGCTCAGACCTGCAAGACGCCATTCGACCTGCTGTTCAGAGGCGATCCGCGGCAGGATATCGGCCTCTAACGCGGCCATGATTTCAGTGGCGCGTGCAGGATCATCTTCCGAGATATCGCCAGTGACTTCGATCAGCCTGATCCCGTTTTCCCGCCGCACGGTTGAAAAGCCGGTGCGGCTTTCGACCGACACGATATCGGCGAGCGGAACGTAATCGCCCGCCTCAGTGCGCAACTGCGTGCGGGTCAGCAGATCTGCAGTCAGTTCGCCGGTCGGAAGCTCAACGCGTATCGCGGCGGAGCGCGGACCATCGGGGAAGGTTGCTGCCTCGATCCCGTTCAAGCGACTGCGTAAAACGCTGCCCAACGTGTCGATATCAAAGCCGAGCGCTTGCCCTTGGGCCGTCAACTCCAGGACCAATTCTTCCTTATCATACGCAAGGTTATCCTGCACGGCGGAGACTTCAGGATAAACCCGAAGCGCATCCAGCAACGCCTCGGACGCGGAATTGCGTGTCTCTGCCGAGGCGCCTGAAAACTCGACCGCAAGCGCATCACCGCCGGGGCCGGACCGCCAACCGCGAAAGCTGATCGTTTCGACCAAGGGATGTCGCGGGACGGCGTCCTGCAAATCTCCGACAAAGGCGAAAGAGGAATAGGGACGCAAGTCTGCGTCAATCAGCTCGATTGAGATTCCACCCAACTGGTCGATGTCTTTTGTATCACTGCCCGACAAACCACGGCCCGCATTCCCGCCAATTTCCGCCATCACGAAATCAACCGGATCGCGCCCGTAGCGTTCCTTGTAGTCCGCCGCCAGATCATCGACGGCTTGCTGCATCATGCGCATCTGCTCAATCGCATCCGCGCGCACAGCCCCCGGCGCCATCGCAAAGTTCCCGGTGACCGACCCACGCTCAGGCGCATTGAAGAACCGCCAGTCCACATCACCTTTTATGAACAGCGCGGCCTGCGACGCCAGCGCCACAATAGTCAGCGCAAAAACCGCGTAGCGGGCGCGGATGACAAGCAGCGTAAAAGGGCGAAACAACGCCTCGCGCACCCACCGAAACCCTTTGTTCACCTGCCGCGATGGCCAGTCATACCAATGCTCTTTCGCGGTGTGGATCAACGCGCCTCTCATGTGATGCGGCAGGATCAAAAAGCACTCGACCAGTGACGCAACCAACACCGCAATCACAGTTAACGGGATGTCACTGATCAGGGTGCCAAAGCGCCCCCCGATTGCGACCAGACCAAAGAATGCGATGATCGTCGTGATGGTCGCCGCAAAAACCGGTGACGCCATGCGCCGTGCGGCCATTTCGGCGGCGGTCGTGGGATCTTCCCCAAGCCGTCGCGCCCGAAAATCGGCATGTTCACCGACAACAATCGCATCATCGACAACGATGCCAAGCGTGATGATCAGCGCAAAAAGCGAGATCATATTCAGCGTGATCCCTGCAAAATACATGATGCCAATAGCTGTTAGCATCGCGACCGGAATGCCCGCCGCAACCCAGAACGCCGTGCGCGCGTTCAAGAACAAAAAGAGCAGCAAAACAACAAGCCCAAGCCCCATCAAGCCGTTATCAAGCAGGATGTTGAGACGTCCGGTGATCGCCTCTGCCCGCGTGCGGATCAGATCGACCGCAACACCTTCTGGCAGCGTCGCCTCCATTTGGGCGGCGACCTCTTCAACGGTGGCTTGGATACCGATGGCGTCCCCTTGATCCGAGCGATCAATACGGATCGACATGGCGGGATCATCACCAACGAAATAGGCGCGTTCGCGGTCTATGCCCAGTTCTGCAACTGTTGCCACGTCGCCCACTGTCAGCTTGGTACCATCCGTGTTCGAGCGGATCACAATGGCCGCGATTTCCTGTGCGGACCGCTTTTCAACACCGGTGCGCACACGGGTACTGCCACCGGTGATATCGCCCGCCGGATCCGTCGCAACCTCGCCTGATATCGCCTCTGCGATCTGGCTCATCGACACGTCGTGGCGGATCAATGAGACCGACGGCACTTCGACCAAAACCTCGGGCGAGGCGACACCGCGAATGGTCGTGCGCGTGACCCCTTCGGCAAAAAGGCGCGTGACCAATTCGTCGGCGAACAGACCCAGTTGGTCGATTGCAACGGGGCCGGTGATCACCACATCTGTCACCCGGTCCCGCCACGCGCCGCGCCTGACCTCGGGTTCTTCGGCTTCATCAGGAAGGGTCGTCACGGCCTCCACAGCGACGCGCACATCCTCGGTGGCGCGGGCCATATCCCAGCCGGGTTCAAACTCCAGCGTGAGCGATGCGCTGCCTTCGCGCGACTGGCTTTCTGTTGTCTCTACGCCGTCCACCACCAGCAGGGCAGGTTCAAGAACCTGAACGATTGCGGCGTCCACGTCTTCGGCGCCCGCCCCATCCCACGCCACGCTGACCGTGACATTTTCGATGATCACATCAGGGAAGAACTGCGCACGCATCCGCGGGCTGGCGGCAATCCCAATGGCAAGCAGAATGACCAGCAGCAGGTTGGCCGCCGTCTTGTGCCGCACGAAATAGGATAGGACACCACCCGCAAAGCCGTCGATGCGTTCGCGCATAGGTCAGCCCCCCAAACGGCGTTCAAGCTGCGCCACGATGCGCGCTGGAACCGACGCCTGCTGCAACTGCGCCAAAAGGCGTTCCTTTGCCTCATCGGGGATGCGGTCATTGCTTTGAACAAAGGCCACTAGCTTGGCGCGACGCGCATCGGTCAGTTCCACCAACTCGGATTCTGCTTCAGCTTGCACCGCATTGTCCACTGGGCGGACCTTGAGGCCCGCACCCAACAACGGTGTGCGCGCAGTCACGACGCGGCGGTTCGCAAGCGCACTGGCAGCGATCAGCACATCGTCATCCTGACGGCGCAAAACCGTGACGGGCTGTTCTTCCAAGCGGTCATCCTCGGTCAGCAGCAGGACGGTGCTTGCCCCACTTACTGCCGCCGCTGGGATCAAAGCAACGTCTTCAAGAGCGGGTTCCTTTACCCGCACGGTGACGAAATCACCGGGGCGCAATGCGGCATTCGGGTCAAGTTGCGCAAAAAGCAAACGGCCGGTTTGTCCTTCGCCGACGGCCGCACTCTCGCGCGAGATAAGACCTCCCACCACGATATCAGCCCCGAAAACGTCGAGAACGACCTCAATCGGCGCGTTCAAAAGGCTGCCGGTTTCGGTCAGAAGGCTGGTGTATTGCGCGGTGGAGACGCGGAAGGCGACCTCTAGCTGGGTCGGATCAACCAACTGCGCGACAAGCTCATTTGGGGCAACGATGCCGCCGACCACAAGACTGATCGCGGACAGGGTGCCATCGAAAGGCGCGGTGATCACAGTCTCGGCGACACGCCGCTCCGCCTCGGCCAAAGCGATACGCTGACGCTCCAGCGCGATAGCGGCTTGATCGACACGGGCTTGTGCTGCGGCAACCGCCAGACGGCGGTTCAAAAGCGTTTGTTGTGCGGCTTGTTCCGCCAACTCGGCCGTTTCAATCGCAGCCTCGGTCCCGACACCGCGGGCGGCCAGATCGCGTTGGCGCTGCAAAGCGCGGGAGCGCAGATCAAGCTGGCTTTGGGTCGCAGAGACTTCATCACGGGCCAGGTCAAGCGCAAGCGCCGCATCACGCACTTCGGCCTCTGCCTCGCGCAGATCGGTGCGCGACCGGGCAAGGTTTGCGTCCGCCTCAAACGGATCAATGCGGACCAATTCGGTGCCAGCGGTAACAACGCCGCCTTCTTCAAACGCCCCATCAAGCGCCACGACGCGACCCCCTTCAAGAACGCGCAGATCAAGCGTACGGCGGCTTTCGACCTCACCAATCGCGGTCAATGTCGGCGAGAGCGTGGCGGGTGTTATCATCTGCACATTCACCGCAAAAACACGTTCGCGGGATGGGATTGCGCGGTCTTCCTGTGCCATGCGTTCCTGAACGGCACCGCTCACGATCAGGCCCGCCCAGGCCAGAAGGCCAAGGGTCAAGGTCCACAAGAACAGCCCAATCAGGCTGCGTCCCAGAAATCGCATCAACAGTCCCTTTCCGGCGGATGGGTAAGTTGTCCGGTAAACATAGGCTTACCTGATATTTAACCAAGTCACGTATGTGATACGTACCGGGGCGCTATTTCCGTCGCTGATGTTCGTCCAAACGCGGAAAAATTTCGACAAAGTTGCAGGGGCGATGCCGGAAATCGAGCTGTTTGGCCAAGATCTCATCCCACGCATCCTTGCAGGCGCCGGGCGAGCCGGGCAGCGCAAACAGGTAGGTGCCATTGGCAACGCCCCCCGTTGCGCGGCTTTGAATCGCCGACGTGCCGATTTTTTCCATCGAAATAATCGTGAAGATCGTCCCGAAGGCGTCGATCTCTTTCTCATAGACATCGCGGTGCGCCTCGACGGTGACATCGCGCCCCGTCAGGCCGGTGCCACCCGTGGAGATCACGACATCAACTTCGGGATCAGCGCACCATGCGCGCAACTGATCTGCGATCTGGTCGCGCTCATCTTGGATGATCTTCCGCGCGGCAAGGGTGTGGCCAGCGGATTGCAGACGATCCACCAGCACCTGACCAGACCGGTCCTCTTCGACGTTGCGCGTATCCGATACGGTCAGCACTGCGATGCGCACAGGGATAAAGTCAAGGCTTTCGTCAATGCGAGACATGGATCAGCCTTTCAAACGCGCTTGGAGAGACAGCAGATCGGCCCAGGCCTCGCGTTTGGCGGCGGGGTTACGCAGCAGATAAGCAGGGTGGAACATCGGTAGCACGGGCTTGCCCAGCGCCTTGTCCCAATGACCGCGCAGCTTGGTGATGCCTTTGCGGCCCAGCACGCCTTGGCAAGCGATATTGCCCATCACGACGATCAAATCGGGGCTGGCGAGTGCTACATGCTTTTCAACGAACGGCATCATCATCGCGATCTCATCGGGCTTCGGGTCGCGGTTTTGTGGCGGCCGCCACGGCAGAATATTGGTGATGTAGATCGAATTCTCTGCAGCACGGCCCATGCCAATCGCGTCGAACATCTTGTCCAGCAACTGCCCGGCACGCCCAACAAACGGCTTGCCTTGTTGGTCCTCGTCACGCCCCGGCGCTTCCCCGATCACCATGACGCGGGCTCCGGGAACACCGTCGGAAAACACCAGATTGCGCGCGCCTTTCTTCAGCTCGCACAGCTCAAAGGCCCCCATCGCGGCGCGCAGACCATCAAGATCGCTCGCAGCGTCCGCGGCTTTGCGGGCGACGGCAACAGGATCAACCTCAGCCACTGGCACCAATGCAGGCGCGGGGGCAGCAGCCTTGGTTTCTAGCTTCGGCGCCTTGGCCTCAAGCGTATAGCGATCCACAGGCGCATCGCCGATACACTCGTCCGCGCCCAGCTCGATCTGCCAGTCCAGCAGCGCCTTCATCTGATGAAAATCGCTCATGTCAGTCATAGGCGAAACCTATGCGCGCAGCCCGCGAAGGTAAATGCCTTGCCGCGCGCCGATGGGCTGAATATAAACCCGAAAATCATC
>ERZ1740067.1608-NODE-1608-length-15073-cov-44.389266_pt1 | contig 15073 bp, 13 predicted proteins | sample MGYA00581736_ERZ1740067 | MGnify/ENA primary metagenome ERZ1740067 (study PRJEB43018, sample SAMN04849236) | marine metagenome | isolation source: floating plastic debris | place: Pacific Ocean | collected 2008-08-27 | study: EMG produced TPA metagenomics... | reverse complement strand
TTACTAACCCGTCCGCCGCTCACCCGAAGGTGCGCTCGACTTGCATGTGTTAGGCCTGCCGCCAGCGTTCGTTCTGAGCCAGGATCAAACTCTCAAGTTGAAAAGCTGTTGCCAGCTTATCCTTGACGTTCGAACCTCTGCACATCGTCCCGGCCGGCATGACCGGGACAGTCATCTGTTTGATGTGCTTCTGGTTTCATAAGAAACCGAAAGCCGTTCAAACAGTGAAGCTGACACTACATCATCGGCCGAAGCCTAGTAGCGCGATATGTAGAAGTTGATCCATCGAATGAACCAAACCGCCCACATATCTCTTCAGATATTCTCAATTTCAAAGAGCGTAGAGACAAAATTGACTGGATGCGCCCTTTAATTTTTGGCGCGCCCCGCCTCGTTTACCTCTGATATTTTTTTGCGTCTCGTTGCCCTGCGGCCCGTCTGGCGCCCCGTTGAAGCATCGCTGCGCCTCCGGTGAGGGGGTATTTACGGATTGGTGCCCGGACCTGCAAGAGCTTTTTTCAGGAAACGTCATCTTTTTTTGATATTTCTTTTTTTTGTAATTTTTTCAGAGTGTTAGATATCAAATAACTTTCAGAATGCGCACCAAACGGCCAAAAATCTTGTACGCTAACAGACAACAAAGAGACTCACCCAACTACATGTTGCGTTATCCACAAGCCTATCCCCAAGATTACTCACCAATCTGCAGGGTTCAGACCCTTTTTGCGCCCCAAAAGGCCATCTGAAAGCGACTCGCACCAAGCAAACATCCTTCACACCCTCGCGGAAGAGGCATTTTCACCGCCCTCTACAACCCAGTCACCTGCTGATGCATTCGATTGGATGAAAAATAACGATATGTCAGGGGCCTTTCCGCGACAAACTCCTTAAACGCGCGAAACTCACCCTCTTCCCATCCGTCTTAATTGAAGTACTCATCGAACAAGATGACCTTGCCGGGGACACTGTAAGCAACAAGGTGGTCCAGTATACACTTGGCGGATGAGCAAAGATCTGAATCGATATGCAAGTACGATATCACTGACGCAGTGCCTACATGACTTTTCACAGAAGCGAGTATCGCATGTTCAAAAAGCCCGACATGCAGGGTAAGGTTTGACCTAACAGTCGGCGGCTCTTTCCACTTGAAGCGTCCGGCGGATATCCAACCAGCCAAGCCGTGGGTGAGCCTTTGAATGAGCAAATGCTGCGGACAGTGTCGTCCAGATGGTGCGCGATATAGTTGATCGTCTTTCCACTGAAGACACCGAGCTTCCACAACAGCCCACCTTCCCGGGTGATCTGCCGCATCGCGGTCTGGTGCACGTCTTCCCAAGTGCGGACGGATTGCACGTCTGACATGCGTTCCTGAACGTAAGCAGCAGTCGATCTCGTCGCCCTGGCTTGCAGAGCCAGCCCGATATCAGACACTGCAACACCGTAGTCGTTATGAAACCGGGAACTGCGGCCTGCGCCGAGCACTCCGCGCGACGGCCGCCAGAACGCAGATGTACTCATGTTAGAAGCCTGACGGTCGACGCTGTTGCAAGTCCAAGACCAAGCGCCGTCAGGCGATCAGACGGCCCGCCGACGTTTCGGTGTCATCCGCAGCAGAAGCAAGCCAATCGTGATTGTTAGATATATTATCGGTTCGATTTGAACGCCTTTGGCAAGCCAGACGAAGTGCAGCGCCCCAAGCAGGGCCACCGCGTAGGTCAGTGTATGAAGTTTGCGCCAGCGTACGCCAAGCTTTCGGACCGACCAGTTGTTGGATGTTGCGGCCAGTGGAAGCATCAGAACGAACGCGCTCATTCCGATCGTGATGTAGGGTCGCTTGACGATATCGGCCCAGACACGGTCAAGCGCCTGCACATCAAGGACGGCCCAGACCAGCAGATGCAGGGCAACATAGACGAATGCCAGAAGGCCGATGGCGCGGCGAAACCTCAGCAGATTCAGTCCGCCAAAGCGACGCAGTGGCGTGATACACAGACCGACAAGCAGAAGCTGTAGCGCGATCTCACCCAATTCATGTTCCAGCGCCTTGATCGGCTCGCGCCCCAAACCGCCCGTCTGCGCCATGTAAAGAAGCAGCGGGACCGGCAGCAGGCACACTATATATACAACCCATGTCGGAACATGGCGGGCCGCCCCGTTGATGCGATCGACCAGCATCAGATGTCCACGGTCAGATCCATGCCCTCATATAGCGATGCGACCTCGTCTTCATACCCGTTAAACATCAGTGTCGGCTGGCGTTTTGCAAAGAGCCCGCCGCCCACGCGCCGCTCGGTGGCCTGGCTCCAGCGCGGGTGATCCACATCTGGATTCACATTGCTATAGAAGCCATATTCCCGCGCATTGGCCTTGTTCCAACTTGTGGGTGGTTCATCTTCCATAAGCGTGATCCGCACGACCGACTTGATAGACTTGAACCCATACTTCCACGGCACAACCAGACGCAGCGGTGCGCCGTTCTGGTTGGGGATGTCACGCCCATAGATGCCGGTCGCCATGATGGTCAGCGGATGCAGCGCCTCATCGAGACGCAGCCCTTCGACATAAGGCCAGTCGATCACCGGATAGCGCACGCCCGGCATTTCCTCGGGCCGTAGCAGGGTTTCAAAGGCCACGTATTTCGCGCCCGACTGAACGCCTGCCATATCCAAGAGGTCCGACAGTTCAAATCCATTCCAAGGAATGACCATCGACCACGCCTCAACACAGCGGAAGCGGTAGATACGTTCCTCGACAGTCACCTGGGCCATGATGTCCTTGAAGTCATACGCGCCCGGCCGATCCACGAGCCCGTCGATCGTCACACTCCAAGGTGTGGTGGTCAGTTGCCCGGCATAGCGTGCAGGATCTTCCTTGCCCGTGCCGAATTCATAAAAGTTATTGTATTGCGTGATGTCTTCCCACGGATTTGGCTCAAACGCTTCTTCCGCACGCACGCCCGTAGCTCCGACCAAGCCCAGGCCCGTCACGCCAGCCAGCCATTGACGCCGATTCAGATAAATGGCTTCGGGGGTCGCATCGTCACGCGTCAGATCGTTTTTCCAGCGATAGGCCATACAGGGTACTCCAACTTCCGGTTGGACATGACATAGCGACCATATGTGTTTTTCCAAAGGCCGGTGCAGTCACGTCTGGTTCAGCGCATTGTAACTTGGATAAAGCTCGTTCATCGGGACCGACCGCCCGGAATCCTGCATCAGTCGCACATGCCGCCGCCGCATCAGCCGCGGTTCGGCCACACCTACCGAATGTGCGATCGTCTCGACCTCTTTGACAATGCCCTTTGCATAGTGGGCCACACGCTTTTTCTTATCCGTTACGACAAGCCCCTTCTGAAAGCGCTTCTGGTGGGTCGTGATCCCGGTGGGGCAGGTGTTCTTGTTGCACTTTAGCGCCTGGATGCAGCCCAACGAGAACATAAAGCCACGGGCCGAGGTCACAAAATCAGCTCCCGCCGCCAGCGCCCAGGCGATGTCACCTGGATTGACCAACTTGCCGCTGGCCACGATGCGGATGCGATCCTTCATCCCCACCTTGTCCCTTTGATTGACGACCAACGGCAGCGCCTCGCGCACGGACATGCCCACCAAATCGATCAACGGCATAGGCGCCGCCCCGGTTCCGCCTTCGCCGCCGTCGATAGTGATGAAGTCGGGGGCAGTCTCGGGCCCGCGCCTCACAATCGTCTCAAAGAGTTGCTCCACCGCCAGTTCAGCGCCGACCACCGTCTTAATGCCAACAGGCTTGCCGGAGACCTCGCGAATGTGCGCTATCAGATCCAGAAGATCGTCCCAATCGTCCACCTCTGCATGGCGATTGGGCGAGATCCCGTCCTGCCCCACCCGCAGGCCGCGGATGTTGGCGATCTCTTCTGTCACCTTCTCACCAGGAAGGATACCGCCCTTGCCGGGTTTGGCCCCCTGTGCCAGCTTCAGTTCGAACATGCGTACATTTTCCTGCGCGGCGACCTCGCGCAGTTTGGCATCGCTCAGATTGCCATCTTCGTCGCGCACGCCGAATTTCGCCGTGCCGATCTGAAAAACTACATCACAACCGCCTTCGAGGTGAAACGGGCTGAGCCCACCTTCGCCGGTGTTCAGCCAGACACCTGCCTCCGCGGCGCCATGGCTGAGCGCACGGACGGCCGGTTTGGAAATTGCCCCATAGCTCATGCCGGAGATGTTGAAGAATGACCGCGCGAGGAACGGGGTTCGGGCGCCATCACCGATCACCATCGGTTCGGTCTTTGCGAATTGGTCGTCGAGAGGCGGGAAAGCCGCATTCACAAAAAGCGGTGTGCCCACCACATTCAGATTTCGCGTGGACCCGAAGGCGACCGTATTACCTTTGCCTTCACTGGCACGCCCGATCCATTCCCGTTGCGCACGGTTGAACGGCAGCTCTTCTCGGTCCATGGCGAAAAAGTATTGGCGAAAAAACTCTCCCAGTTCCGAGAACAAAGAGCGGAATCGCCCGATCACGGGGTAATTGCGCCGGATCGCATCATGCGTCTGAAAACGGTCGATGACAAAAAACACCGCGACAAGGGCAAAGACGATGCCAATCACCCCGACAAAACTTAGTGCCATCACCTCAAGCGCCGTCATCGCAAAACCCATCAGCACGATCCTTTCATGGTCCCCCTCGTTTTTTGATCATCGCATGATTTGCTTGCCGAGTAACAATCAGTTGACTTGAAATCAAAAAATACCTGGGCTTAGCGCCCCTCGCACGTCATTCAATCGTTCTGTGTGAAAAAATCCCACTGATCCAGAAGTCTCGCGCGAGCGTTTCCCTAGCGATGTCATCTGAGACATCTTTCAGTATTGGGAGATACACATGTTCAGGAAGACCGCACTTACAGCAGCCGTGATCTTTGGAACCGCAACAGCCAGCTTTGCCGGCTCCGCGAAAGATATCGTGGACACAGCCGCCGCAAATGAAGATTTCGAAACGCTGGTTGCCGCCGTCACCGCTGCTGATCTGGTCGACACGCTGAAAAGCGAAGGCCCGTTTACTGTCTTCGCACCAACGGACGAAGCCTTTGCCGCCTTGCCCGAGGGCACAGTCGAAAATCTGCTGCTGCCTGAAAACAAAGATCAGTTGATCGCCGTGCTGACGTATCACGTTGTGCCAGGCAAGGTGATGTCGACCGATCTGACCGACGACATGACCGCAGCAACCGTGCAAGGCGGCGAGGTCACGATCGATCTTGATGACGGGGTCACAGTTGATGGCGCAAATGTCGTCGCCGCCGACATCGAAACCTCGAACGGCGTGATCCACGTGATCGATCAGGTCATCCTGCCGTCGAGCTAAGACACAGTATCCAAGATATCGCAACGGGCGGCTCGCGGGCTGCCCGTCTGCACGTCGCGGGATCATCTCAGATCCAACACCAATAATTGTAATTGTCTTTCCGAACAGAGCTTCGGAAAATTTAGGGAGTGAAAACCATGGCAACGATTGCCGAAATCGCCGGCGGCGAGGACTTTAACATCCTGCTCAGCACCGTTCTTTTCATCGACGACCAGATCCCCGAAGCAAACCTTGTCGCGGCTTTGTCCGGCCCGGGGCCTTTGACCGTCTTTGCACCCAATGACGCGGCCTTTGCGCAACTGGCCGTAGATCTGGGCTTCGACGGCGACATCGCTGACGAAGCGGCTGTAACCACCTTTCTGACAGCAAATGTCGATGCAGCCACATTGCGCGCTGTTGTCGAATACCACGTACTTGCGGGCATCTTCGATGCAGCCGCCGTGACCGCTGCGGAAAGTCTGACGACGCTTCAGGGTGGCACCATAGCGCCAGATGTCCCCACGCTGGTCGATAATGAACCCGACCTGCTGGATCCCTCGCTTGTCGCAACAGATATCGCAGCTGACAACGGCATCGTGCATGTGATTGACCGGGTGCTACTGCCGATCGACCTGCCCGACAACGATGCATCCACCATCACAGGCATCGTTGCGGCCTCGGGCGAATTCGATACAAATGACGCGGATTTCGATCTCCTGCTAAACGCAGTCCAAGCAGCGGGTCTGGCTGAAACGCTCGACGATGCCGAGGCCGATCTGACCGTCTTTGCTCCCAATGACGCCGCATTTATCGGAACAGCCATCGCGCTTGGCTACGCCGGCGATGCGACGGATGAGGCCGCCGCTTTCGCATATTTGGTCGACGCGCTCGACCTGCTCAGCGGGGGGGATGCGATCGGTCTTCTGACCACTATTCTGCAATACCACGTCGCGGGGGAATCCCTTCAATCCAGTCAGGTTCTGGCAAGCGAAACAATCACGACGCTCGCGGGCGCCGATGTGACAGTTGTGACCGAAGGTGGCGTCAGCTTCGCCGATCTCGACCCGGATCTGCCGGACCCTGCGCCAGTGCAGCTCGACATCCAGGCGGCCAATGGCATCGTCCACGTGATCGACGGCGTCTTGTTGCCTGCTGACATTCTTGTCTCGGACGGCGCCAATGAGGTGGACTTTATCATCGATGGTGACGAAGACAGCGCGACCGAACTGGGCGCGGATGCAGACTTCTTCAGCGGCAAAGGCGGTGCAGACCTCGTCTCCGGCGGCGAAGGCAATGATGTTGTCTTGGGCGGCGACGGGCTTGATCGATTGCTCGGTGAAGCTGGTGACGACAGTCTGATGGGCGGTGCTGACAGCGACCGGCTCAATGGCGGCGAAGGGGACGACGTTATCCTTGGCGGCGACGGTGGCGATCAGATCTTCGGCGGCGACGGCAACGACGAAATCCGTGGCGAAGGCGGCAATGACAACATGTTTGGCATGGCCGGTGACGACACGATGATGGGCGGCACAGGCGCCGACACCGTGTCCGGCCAGGACGGCAACGACAACGTCTCTGGCGGCAGCCTGGGCGATCTGCTGTTCGGCAATACGGGCGAGGATTTCTTAAACGGTGGCTTCGGCTTTGACCGGATGGCAGGCGGCGCGGATGCTGATACGTTCTTCCATCTTGGTACGACCGACCACGGCTCTGACTGGATCCAGGATTTTTCCGCAGAAGACACGTTGTTTGTCGGCCAGGCCGGTGTCACAGCTGATGACTTCCTTATCCAGACAACACACACGCTTGGCTCCGGCAGCGCCGACGTGGAGGAGGCTTTCATAACCTACATCCCAACGGGCCAGATCCTCTTCGCGCTTGTGGACGGCGCCGGGCTTGACAGTATAAGCCTGCGAGGAATCGGTCAGGAAGAGGCATTTGACCTGATGGTCTGAAGGCAACGGCGCCTGCCTGATACCGGGCGGGCGCTATTTGCCGACCGTCAGCAGGATCAGAACAAGAAAACAGACAGGCACTGCAAACACCATGGGCAGATAGACGGCCACAAGGCCAAAGCTCATAATCGCCATAGTCCAGCAGGACAGCAGCAGAACAAGTGCGTAATATATGTGATCGCGGCTGCCAAAGGCCAGATCACGGGCAATCCATCCCAAGACGGGGATGCCGTAAAAGACACGAATGTACCAGGGAATGCTGGGCGGGATGGGGGTGAGAATAGCCATGCCATCCACATGACATCTCCCGCCTGAAATACAGCGCGGCAGGGTGCCGCAGCGCAGAAAACCCGCGGCGCTGACCCCGGGCTTTCTTATTGCCTAGTGGACGACAGCGTCATCCGGCTTGGGCCTGTTTGACGCCGCAATCCGGTCTCCGATCAGCAGCCCATCGGCTCCGGCCGTCACCGAAATCGTATCACCATCTGCCACATCCCCGGCCAGCAGCATCTCTGCCAGGGGGTTCTGCAGAGCCGACTGGATCACCCGCTTCAGAGGCCTTGCGCCAAAGACCGGGTCATAGCCTTCATCGGCCAGCCATTTCCGCGCCGCCTCGTCCAGATCCAGCGAGATCTTCCGCGCCGCCAAGCGCCTTAGAAGACGTGCCATCTGGATGTCGACAATGCCGTCCATATTCTCGCGGTTGAGCCGGTCAAAAATGATTGTCTCGTCCAGTCGGTTCAGGAATTCGGGGCGGAAATGCGCCCGCACCGCATCCATAACGTCCCGCCGGGCCTGAGAGCTGTCTGCCCCGTCGGGCATTTGCGACAATGCCTGCGACCCAAGGTTCGAAGTCAGTATGATCAACGTCTGCTTGAAATCGACGGTACGCCCCTGCCCGTCCGTCAGCACGCCGTCATCCAGAACCTGCAAGAGCACGTTAAAAACATCCGGATGGGCCTTTTCGACCTCATCGAAGAGGACCACCTGGTAGGGTCTGCGCCGCACCGCTTCAGTCAATACGCCGCCTTCGTCATAACCAACATAGCCCGGAGGCGCGCCGATCAGACGGGCGACAGCGTGTTTTTCCATGAATTCCGACATGTCGATGCGGACCATCGCGCTGTCATCGTCAAAGAGAAACTCCGCCACGGCCTTGGTGAGTTCGGTCTTTCCCACGCCGGTCGGTCCCAGGAACAGGAAAGATCCCAAAGGCCGGTTCTCGTCATTCAGACCCGCGCGCGCCCGGCGTACCGCATGGGCGACCGCTTTCACCGCTGCATTCTGGCCAATAACCCGCGTGTGCAACTGATCTTCCATGCGCAACAGCTTTTCACGCTCGCCCTCAAGCATCTTCGAAGTCGGGATACCCGTCCAGCGCTCGACAACCGCCGCAATCTGTTCCGGGCGCACAGCCTCTTCGACCATCATGCCCGTCTGTTCACGGCCCTCGGCCGCGTCCAGCTGTTTTTCGAGCTCCGGAATCACGCCATAGGACAGCTCTCCGGCCTTGGCCAGATTGCCCTCGCGCTTGGCGATTTCGAGATCGGCCCGCGCCCGGTCAAGCTGTGCCTTGATATCCCGCGCACCGGCAAGCTTATCGCGCTCGGACTGCCATTGCGCCGTCATCTCGGCCGAGCGTTCCTGAAGCTCCGCCAGATCCTTCTGCAAGGTCTCCAGCCGGTCCTTCGAAGCTTGATCGTCTTCAAGCTTCAGAGCTTCTTCCTCAATCTGCATCTGCAGGATTTGGCGATCGAGCGCATCGAGTTCTTCGGGTTTGGAATCCACTTCCATCCGCAAACGGCTTGCCGCTTCGTCCACAAGGTCGATCGCCTTGTCGGGCAGGAAACGATCCGTAATGTAGCGATGGCTCAGGGTCGCAGCACTGACGAGCGCACTGTCGGAAATCCGCACGCCGTGATGCAGTTCGTACTTTTCCTTGATGCCCCGCAGGATCGACACGGTGTCTTCTACCGTCGGTTCCTGCACAGTGATCGGCTGGAAACGCCGCGCCAATGCCGCGTCCTTTTCCACATGCTTGCGGTACTCATCCAACGTTGTCGCACCGACGCAGTGCAACTCTCCCCGCGCCAGTGCGGGTTTGATCAAGTTGGCCGCATCCATCGCGCCGTCGGTTTTGCCCGCACCCACAAGCGTGTGCATTTCGTCGATGAACAGGATTATTTCGCCAGCCGCCTCGGTGACTTCGGTCAGAACCGCCTTTAGGCGTTCCTCAAACTCACCGCGATACTTCGCCCCGGCAATCAGCGCACCCATGTCGAGCGCCAGCAAACGCTTGTTTCGCAGGCTCTCGGGCACGTCGCCGTTAATGATCCGCAGGGCCAGACCCTCGGCAATCGCCGTCTTACCCACGCCCGGTTCACCGATCAGAACCGGGTTGTTCTTGGTCCGGCGGCTCAGCACCTGCATGGCGCGCCTGATTTCCTCGTCCCGGCCAATAATCGGGTCGATCTTGCCCGCCTCTGCCCGCTCGGTCAGGTCCATCGCATACTTCTTGAGCGCGTCATAACCTTCCTCGGCGCTCGCAGAATCCGCCGTCCGCCCTTTGCGGATATCGTTGATCGCCGCGTTCAGAGCTTGCGGATTGACCTTGCCCGCCTCAAGGGCTTCCTTGGCAGGTGATTTGACCATGCCAAGCGCCATCAAGACACGCTCGACCGGAACAAAACTGTCACCCGCTTTCTTGGCCAACGCTTCAGCTTCTGCCAGGACCTTCGCGGTCGCCTGATCCATGTAGATCTGTGCTGCATCTCCCGAGACTTTGGGCATCTTGGCAAGCGATTGCTCCAGATGCGTAACCACGCGCACCGGATCGCCTTCCGCCCGCGTGATCAGATTGCTGGCCAGCCCCTGCTCGTCATCCATCAATGCCTTGAGAACATGTTCGGGCGCCAGCCGCTGGTGGCCCTCCCTCATGGCAATCGTTTGGGCCGCCTGTACGAACCCACGCGACCGCTCTGTGAACTTTGACAAGTCCATAGGTCTCTCCTTCTATAAGCGCCCTTTTGTCCCTGCACCCTTCATAGGCGTACAGTCCGCTTGGGCCTCGCTGTTTACATGGGGTGTCAGGGGCGGATCACAAGACCATTGTGCCATCAAAAAGGGCGCCGGAGGTTAACCGGCGCCCGTCTCAATTTCTGGCTTAAGCTCAGTAGCCGCCAGACGCCTCACCTGAAACCACCATCCAGATCACCAGAACGGCAAGTATAGCAATCGAGCTGATGGCGATGTGAAGCGCAACCGAAGGGTTGCCGTTGCGACCAAAGCGTTCCTTGAGTTGAGCGTACATGATGCCTCCTTTTTCATATTTTGCTCTGAATTCTCGTTGGGCCTACCTTGCGGTGCGATCACCAAACCCCGTAGGGCTTTGCCCAATTCCAACAATGATATAGGACACGGAATGGCCGATGACAGACTGATCGTGGCGCTGGATGTACCGAACGCACTTGCCGGTCTGGAACTCGCACAGCGGATCGGGGATCCGGTAGGGTTTTACAAGATTGGCCTCGGGATGCTGACGGGCGGCGGGCTGGCCCTGGCCAATGAACTCAAACAGGATCATGGCAAGCGGATTTTTCTTGACATGAAGCTGTTCGATATCGGCGCGACCATAGAGGCAGCCGTGCGTGGTCTGGCCCAGTTCGAGCTTGATTTCCTGACCGTCCACGGCGATCCGCACGTTGTCAAAGCCGCCTGCGAAGGGGCCGCTGGGTCGGACATGAAGATCCTCGCCGTGACCGTTCTGACCTCACTTGACCGCGATGATCTTGATGCCGCGATGATGAAAGGTGGCGCCGTGCCCGATCTTGTCGTGGAACGTGCAGGACGCGCGCTAGAGTCCGGTGCTGACGGGGTTATTGCCTCTCCGCAGGAGGCCGCCGCCATCCGCGAACTTGGACAATCGGACGGTCGGCTTATCGTGACCCCTGGTGTGCGACCCGACGGGTCTGACCTTGATGATCAAAAGCGCGTGGCCACCCCGTCGCGCGCCATTCTGAACGGCGCCGACCACATCGTCATAGGGCGCCCTGTCTGGCAGGCCGACAGCCCAAGTGCTGCCGCGCAGGCGATTCTCGCCACGCTTCCCTAGCGACACCCTTGTGTGAAAAACACAACACGTGTCGGGATCTGTCCCATCAGGATTCCCAGAACCGGGAACATCTAGTATAGGTAGTATTAGCAATTCAGGTGATACTCCCCGACGGACCGGTCTCTTCCTGAGGTTCGTCAAACTCCCCCCGCTTGGCCAAAGTGGGGGGTCTTTCTATCAGAATGTTTCAGTGCCGCGTCCGGAAAGATAATCACGTAATCGCGGCTTGAATTGCGGAACGACCTGATCGTGGCTCAGAAATGCTTCAACCCCCATCGTCGCCCAACGCTGGCCCTCATCGCCCAAGCGCACCTGGGCGCGTGTCTCAAACGGTAGATGGGCCGCAAAGAACCAGACCGTCCGTCCAATGGAATTTATGTAGGGTCGCCCCCAAGACACTTGTTCGCGCCGCAAAACCAATGACAGTTCTTCCTGCGTTTCGCGCAGGGCGCAGCTGAGCGGTGTCTCATCACCCTCAAGTCCACCGCCTGGCAAATCCCAATGATTCGCCCACAAAAGTCCCGGCTTGTCGTCGCGCAGAATGACCGCCAACGCATCCCCCAGAAACAGCGCCAACTTTGCGCCCATCACATCCGTGGTCATTGTCCGCCTCTTGGACTAGAGTTGCACCTGCATAACATGCTGAACCGCCATGCCCAGCCTTTGCCTTGACTGCCTAACAGATTTCGACGCCGGACGACGCTGCCCTGCCTGCGGCTCGCCCCGCTGTATCTCGCATCCCGAACTCTTTGATTTGTCTATCGCGCATATGGACTGCGATGCCTTCTATGCATCGGTCGAAAAGCGCGACGATCCCGGCCTTGAAGACAAGCCCGTCATAATCGGCGGCGGGCGGCGCGGCGTCGTTTCAACCGCCTGCTATGTGGCCCGCATCCGTGGCGTGCGCTCTGCCATGCCAATGTTTCAAGCGCTCAAGCTGTGCCCCGACGCCGTTATCGTTCGCCCAAAAATGGACAAGTATGTCGAGGTCTCGCGTCAGATCCGCACGATGATGGAAGAACTCACTCCCTCGATCGAACCGCTGTCGCTTGACGAAGCCTTCCTGGATCTGACCGGCACAACGCGCCTGCACGGCGCCCCACCTGCAGTCATGCTTGCCCGGTTGACCAAACGCATGCAGAACGAGCTCGGGCTGACCGGATCCATCGGGCTTTCCCATAACAAATTTCTGGCCAAGGTTGCGTCCGATCTTGAAAAGCCGCGCGGGTTCTCGGTGATCGGTGCTGCTGAGACGCAGGATTTCCTTCACGACAAACCTGTCAGCCTGATCTGGGGTGTAGGGCTCGCTTCGCAAAACGCATTGGAAAAATCAGGCATCCGCACCTTCGCTGACCTTCTCCGGTGGGAGCAAGCCGATCTGGTCGCCCGATTCGGATCGATGGGCGAAAGACTTTGGCATCTTGCACGCGGTCAGGATCACCGACGTGTCTCACGCAATGCGCCAGTCAAATCCATCAGCAACGAAACCACCTTTGGCGAAGACACTGCCAATCCAGAAATTCTGGATGGACATCTCTGGCGCATGGCCGAAAAAGTCGCCGACCGCGCCAAGGCCAAAGACATTGCGGGTAGGGTCGTGACGTTGAAACTCAAACGCGCGAACTTTGCCTTGCTGACCCGCCGCGTCAGCCTACGCGAGCCAACCCAACTGGCCGACGCGATCTACCGTACAGCGCGGAGCCTTTTTGATCAGGTGGGCGACCAAGGCCCCTACCGGTTGCTCGGCTGCGGTCTGTCTGATCTGGTCAAGGCCGAAGGCGCCGACCTCTCCGGTGATCTGCTTGACCCCCAAGCCGGACAACGCAGCGCCGCCGAACGCGCCACCGACAAAATCCGTGCCCGCTTCGGCAGCGACGCAATCGTCAAGGGCCGTGCCTTGCGCTGACACTCTTACTGCGATCACGAAACCACCTTTAAGGCCGCGTCAGTGGATTGGTTGTGCGAGCAAACCGCCTGAATCTTACGCCATCACCTTTCACCAGAGGCGTCGCAATCACCTGCGATCGCTGCACTACAAAGGGTTCGGTTGCGGTTCGATGCCGCCTGACCTTTTCAAGTTCAAGACCTGGACCTGCGACAACAATCAGATAGCAACATCCTGTCACCAACACATCTTGTATGTGTTTCGCAAGATGCTCGGAGTATGGGCAGCCAAGCCGTCTACGGCAGATCGAAGCTCCCATGATCCGACATGACCAAGCCGCAGAAACCGTAGCGGTGTCGGAGCGTGCTGGATCTGAACGTTGACCAGATCCTGTAGACCGTCCAGCGTCTGCAATCGCCCGCAGCATCGACTTCGACAATCGTTGCAGTTTCGTGCTTCCGGATCAAATGAAACGGAACAAGCTGAAGGCTTACCACCAGGCTGGTGGGGACCGCAGCGACAACCATGAAACGCTTCGCAAACCTAGATTCCCGCACCTTTGGGATACGCACCAAATTCAAATCTCTACTCAGCGGCATATGGATAGGGTGGCGCGTATCCGCCGCGATGCGTCAACGAATGCGTCAATCCCATTAGATCCCCATCTATCCCGCACGCACGGCGACGGACGGACCCTCTCAGTTCGGGGTCAAAGCACAAATGCCGGAAACTAGACTTTGGACTATTCCGCAGCCAGCGGTATCCGCTTTTGACCGATCCGAGTGATCTCGGCGATGGCTGAACGGATTGCGGCACGGACGATCTCGAAATTCGCATTCGGCTCGACCTTGCGCTCATCCATGTAAAGCGAACGGTCAATTTCGACCTGCACTGCATGCTGAGCCCTTGAAGGGCGGCCATAAGCCTGCGTTATATATGCCCCCGCAAAAGGCGCGTTTCGAGTGACAAAAAATCCTGATGCAGTCAGCGCCGACTCGATCCGGTCGACGACCTCTGCTTCTGCTGCTGCTCCGAAGCGATCACCCAGAACGACGTCAGGCCGACGCATACCACCCCGCGCCACCCCATCCATCGCTTCATGCGGCATCGAATGACAATCGACCAGAACGGCCTGACCGTGCCGTTGATGCGCCGCATCGAGAAGGGCCCTCAGCATCCGGTGGTAGGGTTTCCAGTATCCTTCGATCCGACGATCGGCCTCCAACCGGGTGATCTTGCCCCCGTAGATGGCCCGCCCGTTGGCAACAACGCGGGGGATAACCCCAAGGCCCGAGGCCACGCGCGGGTTATGCCCTTGCTTGCGCACCCCTTCGATCAGCGCCGGGTCCAGCTCATCCGAACTCCGGTTGAGGTCCACGAAAGAACGCGGCGCCCCCGCCTTGAGAAAGGTCGCTCCGAATTCCGGCGCATCTTCAAAAAGAAGATCCACAAACGCATCCTCGGACGACCGAATCATGCGTTCATCCAGCACGGTGTGGCGCAGGAAGCTGGACGGATAGTCCCGACCGCTATGTGGCGAGGCAAACACAACACAAGACGCCGATTGCGCCGGGTAAGAAACATGATAGGCGGACTTCGGCATATGCGCTCCTCCAACGCATATCATAGCGCAGTTTTCAGGGAGGCTGAAAGCCCTTGATCCCTGTTACGACTCCTTTTATAGCACCAAAACCGGCGCGGTCTCCCGCGCCCCATTTCGTTGTGGGGCCAGAAATTGCGCGGGCCAGAGTGGGCGATTAGCTCAGCGGTAGAGCACTTCGTTGACATCGAAGGGGTCACTAGTTC
>ERZ1740067.1606-NODE-1606-length-15103-cov-7.833732_pt1 | contig 15103 bp, 12 predicted proteins | sample MGYA00581736_ERZ1740067 | MGnify/ENA primary metagenome ERZ1740067 (study PRJEB43018, sample SAMN04849236) | marine metagenome | isolation source: floating plastic debris | place: Pacific Ocean | collected 2008-08-27 | study: EMG produced TPA metagenomics... | reverse complement strand
TGGCTACTGGAGTGGCGGTGCGTGGTGTGGCCAAACTGGTGAAGCTGGCTATTGGTCTTGGGTAGCGCCAAACTGGTACGTTTGGGGTAACGAAAATTAAGCTAGGGCCCAAGCTTTAAGAGGTTTTGTCTCTTAACGTTTCTTTCAATCACTGTGGTTATCAACAAAAGCAGCTTTCTGAACATTTTTCAGAAAGCTGCTTCTTTTTATTATTTTGAATGGTTGCTACGTCCAGTTACCGTGAATGAGAGAAAGCAGGTAACCTTAACTTTTGCAGGCTCTTCTGTGTTAAATCTCGCCTGGCATCTGTAGGGGTTCGTCTGCATCACCAAATTTCGATCGCTTGTACTGCCGCCACAGACTAACCAACAACCCTTCAGACGGGCTAAAGAAGAACGCTAAACAGAAAAAGCAGAAGGCAACGAGTACAATCGTTGCACCAGAGGGTGCGTCCAAGTAATAGCTCAGGTACATGCCAATTACGCTAGAAGACGCCCCAATAAAAGAACCCACCCACATCATCTGGTGTAATTCTTTGACGAGCAGATAGGCAGTCACAGCGGGGGCCACCAGTAAGGCAACTACTAAAAGCGCACCCACTGTGGGTAAACACACGACAATCGTCACAGTCATTGCAACAATGAGTGAGGCATTGTACCAATGCACGGGCATACCACTGGCCTGAGCCCCTTTAGGATCAAATGTATAGAACAAGAGCTCTTTATAGAACAATCGCATTAAGATGATCCCAACGACTGTAACAGCAAGGGTCCACCACACCTCTTTCATAGTCACCCCAAGGATATTACCGAACAAAACGTGCAACAAATCAATGCGATTCGCACCTGGAATGACACTCACTAACGTGACCCCAATGGCGACAAATGAGGTCAAAATGAGCGCCATGGCTGCATCTGTTTTTACACGCGATCGCGATTCAATTAAATAAAGCAACAAGGCACTAATCACGCCTGCAATTAAAGCGCCAAACGATAAGGCTACACCTACCACATAGGCGATTGGCAACCCGGCCATCACCGAGTGGGAAATAGCATGAGCTAGCATCCCCATCTGCTGCACAATCATGTAGCTCCCTACGATTGCACAGAGAATCCCAAGCAAAATACCCAGCATTAACGCCCGTTGCATAAAGGTTAATGACAATGGCCCAATGATCAAATCTAACATGAAGCGTTTTTGTATCCTTTAACGTTGCTGTCGTTTGAGGCTGTGTAGTTTGAGTTGTTTAAGCAAAGACGCGAGTAAGACCCCGACCGTAAGCCCGTTCTAAATTGTCGGAGGTAACAACTTCATGGCGTGTGCCTTGGGCAATTAAACGTTTGTTGAGCAGTAGCAGCTGATCATAAACGGCGAGCGAATCACCTAAATCATGGCTAATGACCAGCAACGTCTTACCCGCAGCCCGCAAGTCCTGAAAGACATCAAACATAATGTCTTCAGTCTTACGATCAACAGCCGCAAAGGGCTCATCAAAAATTAAGAGATCGGCCTCTTTAGCTAGCGCTCTGGCCAGAAAAACACGTTGTTGTTGCCCGCCCGATAGCTCACCAATGGCCCTGTGGCGTAACTCATACATCCCAACACGTTCGAGAGCAACTCGTGCCTGATGCCGTGCCTGACGGCTAAACCCGCGAAAGAGCCCTGCCTGAATGGTCTGAGCCATCATCACTACATTCCAGACGGTCACCGGATAATCCCAATCAATGCAAGAGCGTTGGGGCACGTAGGCGGTCTTAAGGAGTTGGCGCTTTAGAGACATCCCCTTATAACGAATCATCCCTTGCGTCACTGGCACCAAATTCAAAATGGCTTCGACTAAAGTGCTCTTACCAGCACCATTGGGGCCAATAATGCCGACTAGCTGCCCAGAAGGTACATAAAAACTAACGTTGTGAAGCGCCCGTGTACCTCGATAATCAATCGATAAATTCTGAATTTCCAGCATCTGCGTAAACCTTATAGCAGGGATAAGAACAAGGCACCCTCGCAACCAGCCTGCCTTGACTAGCACACACCTAGCAAGAAGGAGTAAGAGGGGATAAATCGCGATGACCTTTAAGAGATTGACTCAATGGTTTGATTGCAAGAGGCGCTGCATGAATGCTTGCAGCCAAACCTTACCCAACTGCAATCACACTGATAATTCAATCTAAAGGTTGACACCAGTGTACAGGTTAGTTTAATTAATGTCTATGGTCGATGTTGTAAGTCTGGGTGGCGCTGTTTCGATGCAGCCCCGATGTAGCCAAGATGCAGAATGAGCTTAAGGCAATGTCGCCGGGTGCAACGTATAAAAGCACACGGAAAAGGAACAGTAATCATTAAGTTTCACCAACCTTTTATATGAGTTCTATTTACGTGAGTTCTATTTACGTGAGTTCTGAATGTCATTGAGCTTGCCAACCCAGTCGCTAGTCATCGGTAGTTTCTATAGCATCTGTAGAGTTGCTTAGAACAATACTATTGGCTGAAACCGTTACATAACAACGGGCAACTCTACTAGCAGCGGTGAGACCCCGCGTCGTCGTACGGCGCTAGGGAATGCTCACCAAGACAAAGTCAGAATGCATCCTTACTTTGCTATATCTCCAAGACTTTCGATAGTTTTTTACAGGGAATTAATTACAGAGGAACCGTAAATGCAACAATACTTTTCGCAAAACCACAGCTCACCAAACTACAGATTTTTAGCAGGCGTGGTCGCACTATTTATCGGCTTTACTGGCTGCAATAGTGCAACACCGACAAGTTCAGATACAGCTGGCTCAGAGAGTAGTCAGGCGGATGCCACAACCGATACCGAAACAGCTGCAAGTGATGCAGCCAGCGAGTCCCTGGTTGATGTTGTTGCGTCTTATAGCGTAGTCTGCGATATTACTGCTCAAATTGTGGCGGATGCGGCGCAGCTAACCTGTTTAATCCCTTCCGATCAAGATCCCCATACCTATCAGGCAAAACCCTCCGATCGTGAGGCGATCGATACGGCCGATCTGGTCTTTTATGCTGGGCTTAACTTCGAACCTGCAATTATTGACATGGCCACAGCGTCTGAAACAGAAGCGCCAAAAATCGCTTTGCACGATGAAGCCGTTCAGCAAGTAATTGAAGTGGAAGAAGAGGGTGAAGTGAACCCTGATCCCCATGTCTGGCATGACGTCGAGAACGGATTGGTCATGGTCACTTTGATTCGAGATAATTTGGTGGCCGTTGATCCTGACAATGCTGACGTATATACCCAAAATGCTGAACAGCTGACGGCTGAGTTGCAGGCCCTTGATGCCTGGATTCCAGAGCAAATCGCGACCATTCCAGAGCCCCAACGCCGCTTAGTTACAACCCATGATGCAATGGGATACTACGCCCAGGCCTACGGCTTAACTGTAGAGGGAACATTGTTGGGTATGTCGACCGAAGAGCAACCGACCGCGACCCAGGTTAACGCTTTATCTACATCGATTCGTGAAAAAGAAATTCCCACTATCTTTGCAGAACTCACCGCTGACGATCGCGTGTTAAAAACTGTGGCAGACGAAGCCGGTGTCTCCATTTCTGAAAAAGTCTTGTTAGCGGATGGTTTAGGGCTAGAAGGTACGCCCCAGGGCACCTATACCGGGATGTTGGTTTACAACACCTGCAGCATTGTGGACGGCTTGGGTGGAGAGTGTGCGCCTGCACCGTAAGTCAGCTTTATAAAGAATTTGGCTTGCCCACCTTCTCGCCTTTGAACTCGGTAGTTGTGTGGGCACTGTCAACTTAATCCATTTGACTGTGAGTTGACAGTGCCGTTATGTTTTCTCTTCTTTCAATCAAAAGAGCCTTGCAACGACCTAACAGCTAGCTTTATGCACAGGCGTAATGAGGTTATTCACAAAAGCAATTTGTTAGTATATGCAAAAATGTGATGAAAACAACAGTAAGCACCAAATTTACTTGATAGCTTTTTATTAGACAAGAGATTATATTTTTTAGTCAATCCTCTCGAGAGTTTTTGGTTATGGCGTTTGTCGTCGTCACAACTACTCCTTACCAGTAAGTCACAAGCGTTAGTTTTATTGCCTGAGCAAGCATGTCTTCTGCGAGATGGTAGACGAACTTTAGTGCTGTATATTCAAAGTTTTACTTGTTCTTCCCTGACTTTCTCACTCAGTTCTCGCTAATATCACTCAGTTTTTATCAACTAGCTTGCACCAGCAAGAAGTGCACACCAAGAAAGAAATGTCTTCTTGGTCTTCTTACGGTGCCTCGTCCAAAAGTGTTTCGTCTAGGATATACAGTAGAAAAATGCCTGAACTAAAAGATGATCTTTTAATCAAAAAAAGAATGCAGGCCTTGAAGTTGGGCGGTGTTCATAGAACTAAAGGAGAGGCTCCTATGCCCACTACAATCCATATTGTGGGACTGGGTAAGACTGGAGCAGAGTTCATTTCTCAAGCCATTGAGCAGGCCCCTGATGATTTCTTGTCCGATAGTCGCCAGCGATTTACAGCCCTTGCGGTAGATATTGGCGATCAAAACCTGAAGCAAGTTGAAGCGGTAGCCACTAAGCTACCCAGCGATCAGGCCCAGGTTAGAACAGTAGCACTGGAGATTCCCGAAAAGAAGGACCTCTTCAGCGCACTGAGACGATATCGAGAGTTCTTGAAATTGGAGTTTCCTCGGTACTATTGGAATCCCAACTACGAGCCGTGGTTGCCTGATAGTGTCGATCTCTCAAAGCCGGCAGAAGAACTTCCGAGGGCACTCACCAAAGCCATTTATGGCATGCACTACTACGAGGAAGACAGCACAGTAGAGCAAGAACTAGAAATCTTCGCAAAAAGTGTGACCGATACAAAGTGTCAGACCATCGTCTGCGTCGTCTTTGACTTAGGCGATAGCGTTGGCAATGGAATAGTTGTTGATCTTGCTAGACACCTTGCCAATGTAAAGTTTGGTCGTCGAGCACTGGTGTTGGGCGTTGGGATTGTCCCTTGCGAAGGTAATTTGAACCAGCCAAGCGCTATTTTTCCAGTCATTAACGAACTGGACTGTATGTTAGACCAAGAGAAAAATGACGGGGTGGTTCAGGTATGGGGAGATTTGTACCGAGATCCCTTCACGGCGGGCTTTTTAATGGTGCCGCAGAAACCCTTCTGGGAAAAAACGAAAGATCTTGAAGCGACCCAAAAGCTGACCTATGCTGAATTAGCCTCATTTTTACTGAGTAACCAGAGCGTTGATCTCTATGAAAGTTTGAGGTTACTTAACTGGGTTGGAGCCTCGCCTACTCAGCACTCAGCTGCCCGTAGCCGGTATGGAAAGCGCTGGTGCCACATTCTCGGTTTTATAGATCTCAAGGACACGATGCCTGAGGTAGAGACTCTGCCAGGGCTACTCGGGCTAACCGGTGATAAGTATAGCCCTGATTTCTTTGAAATTAGGACCTCTGCGAGCGATGAGACCCTTTCAGATGAGGCTCTCTCTGAGGTTGCCGACACCCTGAACAAAGTTTTTTCACCGCTGGTTGAGCCTGGCGTTGTTCGAACTGACTCGAGCGGTGAACCTACCATTCGGTTTATTTTGCCCGGTGCAAGCAAAAACGACTTAGCGCTCTTTTTCTCATCTCGTAATAGTTACGATCAAATGGAATGGGATGAAAAACTGATGGTTCATGCCTGGTTATTGGAACTGGGTGTTTTACTCTCAGAGCCTGCCATTCGCTTCCAAGGAATGGCGGGTGAATGCTTGTGGGGCTGTGCCTGCTGGGTTGTCGTTCCCTACGATGCGATTCGGGGAGACGAGCCTTCGCTGCAACCGGTAACGACACCGTTGAAAGAGAAGGTTGAACAAATTGTATCGGTATAGGAGACATCAGCGGTTATGGCATTCAGTTGGTCAGTCATTAAAGAAAAATACGGTGCTGGAGCGCAAGTTCCAACCGTAGCAGGCAACAAAATTCTTCAAATTACGGGGGCTGATGATGAAAATATTTATATTCGCTCGCCGCTTTGGAAAGCCAGCCTTCAACGAAAAAATCTTGAGAAAGGGGCGCTACTCATTGAAGAAGGACTAGTCTCCAAAGACCCAGGTTTTTTTGTTGAAGATTATAAAATATACGTTGCCGATGAGCGGGCAACCTCTGTGGCCCATATTTTTAGAGATTTGGGGGTAATAGATGAGGATACCGGTTTTCGTCCAGGCGGCTGTTAGGTTAGCCCGCCCCTAGGTCTTATCCATGCCTCAGCCACGCCTCATCCACGCCTTATCCAACAGTTCAGCAACACCCAATTACCAATCAACAATTTATCAGGAGTCTCAACAATGTCATTAGGTTCAATGTATCACAGTGCTTCCGGGGCACAGTCGCCTCACTGCTTACATGTTGTAGGTATCGGTAAAGACGGGGCGCGAATGGTAGATGCCATGCTTCGAACCGGCGAAGTCGAAGATATTTTGGACGATCCACGGGCTCGCTTTACCGCCATGATTGTGGATATAGGCGAGCAGGGTATGATGCAGGCCAAAGACTATGCAGACGGTCTGTACAAGCGCTTGGAAGAACGCAATATTCCCACCGAACGATTTCAGTTTCAGCCCGTGGCTTTAGAGGTGCCTAGTCGAGAAGATTTGTTTTCTTCCCTACGGCGCTATCGAGAGTTTTTAAAGCTGGAATATCCCCGATACTATTGGAACCCTAACTACGAGCCTTGGCTACCCGAAGATATAGAGATTCCAGAAGCAGGTAGTACCTTTCCTCGGGCACTTTCCAAGGCCATTTATGGGATGAATTACTACGATGGGGAGAGAATTTTAGAGAAAGAGCTGGAGAAGTTTGCCGATAGCGTCGATCAAACGCGCATACCTTCTATGGTGCTGGTGTGTTTTGGGATGGGCGAGAGCACGGGCAGCGGCATGGTCGTCGATTTGGCTCGTCATTTATCGAGTGTTAAGCTGGGCCGTCGGATTCCGGTGATTGGCGTTGGGGTGTTGCCCTGTGAAGGTGAGCCTGAGGCCAACAACAGTAGCAGCCTCTTCCCCACCTTCAATGAAATTGACTGCATGCTCGATGACGACAAAAATGCAGGCGTTGTACAGGTGTGGGGCGATCTCTATCGCAATCCCTTTACCGGTGGATTCCTAGCCGTTTCTTCAGAGCACTCTTGGCAGCGGCTGAGTCGTTATACCGCAACGGGTGAGCCCGCTGTGCGCGATCGCATTCGTTTACAGGTTACCAAAAAGTTTGTGGCCGACTCCTTCATGCGCCTCGTTCAGCATGACTCCGGACGCACCCTATTCAAAGCCCTACGCCCCTCTGGCCAAACCTCAGCCCCCCATGAATGTATCAGCACAAAGTCTCGCAGTTGGACGCTGTTTAACATCGCTAAGCTGAGCCACCCTGCGGTTCAGGTACTGCCGGGAGAGCCTCTGAGTAAATGGCGGCAGGTGCTGGGCCAGTGGATGGAACATATTAAAGACTATGACGGCATCAAAGATACCTTTGAAACGGATTACGCCGAGTGTTATATCCATGCCCCTCGCGACATGTGGAACGATGGCCTAGATGAGAAATTCAAGAAGACGATGATGGGCTACTTAGGTAACGATCTTGAAGACTCTACGCTGATTTACTCCCACGATGAGTTCTTCGATCGGCTGACCGCCTATATCGATATCATTATGCCGGGTTTGGCTAAAACTGACTTCTTAACCTACTTCAAGAGCCGCGAAAGTTATGACCAAATGAGCTGGGACGACAAGCTCCTGGATCACTCCTGGCTGCTTGACTTGGGCGTAATGATGTCTGAACCGGCTATTCGCTTTGAAGGGATGGCAGGCGAGTGCCTATGGGGCTGTGCCTGTTGGGTCGTGGTGCCCTACGACCAAATCCGGGGTGAAGCGAACTTACCCGAAACGCGCAAGTTTATTTTGCAAGAGGGCATTGCTGCAATGACCAAAACCGTAGTAGCAACGCCGTAGTGCCAACACCGTAGGAACAGGACAGTAAAATGGTACAACTACAAGCCAAACCTGAACGAACAAAAACTGACAAACGCATTCCTGTCACTGTAGTCACCGGTTTCCTAGGATCCGGGAAAACAACGTTGATCAACAAGATTTTGCAGGGTCAAAAGGAGCGCAAAGTTGCCGTTATCGTCAACGAATTTGGCGAGATTGGAATTGATGGTCAGCTGGTGATAGAAGATGGTGACGAACAGCTGGTTGAATTTAACAATGGCTGTCTTTGCTGCACTGTGAGAGATGATTTGGTCAAAACCCTGACCAAATTAACCGAGAGAGCTGACTTGGATTCTATCTTGATAGAAACCACTGGACTGGCCGACCCAGCCCCTGTGGCCTCTACATTTTTTGTTTCTGAAGAACTCAGGCCTAGCCTCAAGCTAGATGCTTTTGTGACCCTGGTCGATGCGTACAACTTTGATCGTAATCTCAAGGGTAGCCATGAAGCAGAAGAACAGATTGCTTTTGCAGATATTCTGTTGCTCAACAAGACTGATTTGGTTGAGCCAGAGGCCCTAGAAGCCTTAGAAAAGCAGTTAAAGTCACTCAATCCGTTGGCCAAGATTTATCACGCCGAATATTCTGATGTGGATCTTTCTCGTGTAATAGATGTGGGTGCCTTTGAGCTAGACGCCAAGCTAGAGGTCGATCCGGAGTTCTTAGATGATCTAGAGCACGAGCATGATGCAGCCGTGGGCTCATTTGTGTTTACAGCAGAAGAGCCCATTGATATCAACCGCTTTATGCTTTGGATGAATGAGGTTGCTCAACGCAAAGGAGAAGATCTTTACCGAACAAAAGGGTTATTTTATGCGAGAGGTTTCTCTGAACGGGTTTTGTTCCAAAGCGTTCGGATGCTGACCTCTATGCGACGAGCCCATAAGTGGAAACCCGAGGAACAAAAGCACAGCGAGTTCGTTGTGATTGGTCGTAATTTAGATCGAGAGGAGTTCGCGGAGGGATTCTCGAAGTGTCTGGTTTAAGCTCGTCTGTCTTAGCGGTGCCAATAGTTGAGGAGACGGCTCAGCAGTCCACTCAGCAGCCTTTTCGGCGAGGAATCCAGTACGCCCTTGCAGAAGATTATCCAAACGCTATTGAGCTGTTTAGCCAAGCGCTACTGATTGCGCCTGACAATGCCGATATCTATGGGAATCGCTGCGTGGTACGCCATCGGTCTGGCGATAGGGCTGGGGCGATCGCAGACTGCCACAAAGCCGCTGAACTCTACAAGCGTCAGGGAAATATGACCCGATACCAATATGCCTTACGCTCCCTCGATAGCCTGAAAAAATCACCAGCAGGTGTTAGTCATTGCTCATCCACAGCAGAAGGCCATCATTCCTATGCGCACTAAAGCTCTGCCTGTTCAACCTTATTTTTGGGGCGTTATTGGTATGATCTTTTTAAACGCTGTTGTTCTCGGTTAGGTTGCCTAGAATTATGTTTGTTGCTAAAGCCTTTCGCCAAATTCTCTGATAAATCTCTCACGTTCTTTCTCTGGCAAACACGGTAAAATATTTTTAATATCTTCGGTAGCGGACTTCAGGTCGGTTTTTATCAACCTGATAAGTGACTGATTTGAAGTACCGTTTTTCTCTGCACTAGCACCGTCAGACTCAGATATTGGCCTATCCGTAGGATATTCAGCGCGTAAGCGTTGCCAGTCTTTCTCTGAGAAGCGAATGCTATCTGGAATATTTTCACCAGAATCGTGTGGGTTGGCCATGGGAAGTCGTGAGTAGAAAATATCCATAAAATCTGATACATGGTGCCCGTTTTAACGTCAAAACTCCCGTATTGCGATCTACTCAAAATTCGCCCTATCCAGAACCGTTTATGGCAAAGCACACTTTATTTATTTGCAAGTCTTGCTTTATCGCGGTCGATCAGCCTTACTTCGAGGGGCAAACCGGCGGCGAGATTTTACTGAAAAACTTGACAAAGCTATACGGGAATTGGCCTTTGGCCCAATCCTTTAATATCCAGACTGTGAGATGCATGAGTATTTGTCAGCACCCCTGCTCAGCAGCGGTTTCAGGTCCCCACAAAACAGCCTTCGCCTTTGGCGATCTTTCACCTTTCGAAAGTGCTGAACCGCTCCTAAAATTTGCTGAGCAGTATTTTCAAAGCGAAGGCGGGATTGTGTCGCAAGTGCGGCAGCCCAAACAGCTCAGAAAGAAAATTGTGGCCCGCATTCCCGCATTAACTCAACAAGGCCCAGAGGATATCCCAGAGGATATTCCAGAGAGCTGAGTTCATCTGCCGCTTAACACCTGGGCTTTAAGCGATTCATGACTACCTGCCGGTTCCAAGCAGGCTAAGTCCTTACACACAAAACCGACAACACCTTCTGGTAAATCAGGCTGGATCGCAAACACCGTGGTGGGTAAAAAATCCTGACACAAAATAGAAATCTGTTCTTCCGAACTTTTGACCAGTGTGACATGTTGCAACCAGTCCAATGCTCTAAACAAACTAGGGCAGGTCAGAGGCGCTTGTTCCATCACGTGACTAAAGCTCTTAAGTGCACACTCTGCCTGGCTGAGATACACCTGCTGTTCAGCTAACTGTGAGAGGCGAACTAAGTTTGCGATCGCAATCCCATTGGCAGAGGGTGTAGAATCATCGCGATAGCTTTTCTCCTGGCTGAGGAGGCGACTGCGCAAGTCATAGGCCGTATTGAAGTACCCTCCTGAGGTGTCATCCCAAAACCACTCGTCCTGTTCTGCCTGAACACGCTGGGCTTGCTGTAGCCACTCAGCTGACTGGGAACTATGGCTGTTAAAGGCCAAGCAAGCCTGCTGAATATCCAACAGTGCTTGGGTGAAAAAAGCATAGTCTTCAGATTGGGCAAGCACCGCTGCTTGCCCATCGTAATTGAGCCGGTAAAGCCGCTCGTTGCGCCACTGATTTTGAAGAATAAACTGTGCGGCTGTGACCGCCAAGTCAAGATAATCACTCTGTTCTAAGGCGATCGCCGCTTTGGCTAATCCAGAAATCATCAGAGCGTTCCAGGCTACAATCAGTTTGGTATCAGTGACAGGCGGAATTCGGCCTGGCCACTGCTGAGTATGGATCATTTCGACACTAGTCGCTGCCGGAAATCGTTGAATCTTTGGGCTTCCATATCGAGCTTGGAACAGTTTGGTTAATCCTTGCTTTGCTCGCCCACTCAGTTCGCTGCCTTCACGTCGTTGAAGAACGATCTTCCCTTCAAAATTCCCTGCTATGTCAATAATGAAAAACGCTTTTAGGGCCTCCAGCTCTGAAGGCTCTAAAAGCGACAATAGTTCAGCCGTTGACCAAACATAGAAAGTACCTTCTTCAGGTTCACTATTGGGCATTTTGAGACTATCCGCATCTTGAGCCGCATAGAAATACCCGCCAGTACCCGTCATCTCCCGCTTAACCCACTCAACCGTTAGCCTCATCGCCCGTTCTATCGCTGGGCTTTTCACGCCAAAACGGAGGGTCTCAGCCAAAAACTCAAGCATTAGGCCGCTGTCATAGAGCATCTTTTCAAAGTGGGGCACCGTCCAGGTCGGATCAACGGTATAGCGATGAAAGCCCCCTGCCACATGGTCAAAAATGCCGCCAAGGACCAAATCTAGGGCGCGCTGACGACAAATTTCACCCAGGTTTAAAACGGTTTTAGAAATTAATCGAGTGCCCTGTAGCGTTGCCAACCCATAGGGCATCATGGGAAAACTTGCCCCAGAGAGATTGGGAATTAAAGCTTGAGCACTTTCTACCAAACCTCGTGCAAGCAGATCTTCTGTTAGTGGTGTTGGGTGAGCATTGTTCTCTGCTAGGGGCGCAAGCTCTGCTAAGACTTGGGACTTAATAGACGTTAGTTGCCCAAGGTCATTTTCATAAATGTTATGCAGGCTTTCGAGCACCTTTAAAAAAGCAGGCTTTCCGTAAAGAGGCTCAATCGGGAAATAAGTTCCCCCATAAAAGGGAATTAAATCATCGGGCGAGAGAAACACATTTAAAGGCCATCCTCTTTGCCCAATCATTAGCTGAAGGGCCTGCATGTAGAGGCTGTCGAGATCAGGGCGTTCTTCGCGATCTACTTTTATGGGGAGAAAGTGAGTATTGAGATAATGGGCGATCGCATTATCAGAAAATGCCTCTCGCTCCATCACCGTGCACCAATGACAGCTAGAATAGCCGATAGAGAGAAAAATGGGCCGATTGGTTTGGCGGGCGAGTGCGATCGACTCCTTCCCCCAAGTCCACCAGTCAATTGGATTATCAGAATGTTTTCGTAAATACAGGCTCTGAGCAAGCGCTAACCGATTGGGCATGGGACTTAGGGAGATGAGAGGAGCACACAAGCGCTAATCGGCAGGTCTAAGACACAGGCTGCCTTACAGGCACAGCTTCCGGCTTTTTAACTGTGATCTCAGGAATCTTTGTTGATGTCTCAGTCGGAATTCCCTCAATGGGGCATTCTTCCGTGCCTAACGTAGAGCGCGTCAACGCTTCCACCTTTTCTTTCGCTTTTTCAGGATCTAATATCCACTCTCTGTAAAACTCATAAGGGCATTCCATCATCCCCTCATCGCCATCACCGGAATTGAGCATGCCGGTATAGCCACGGTGCAATAGCTTAAAGAGATGATTCTGAGACTGGGAATGCTTACGAAAGTCCCGAATCGCAAACTTAGAGAGAGCAGCATACTGAATGCCATTCTCTTCTTCACCACATTCTCCTAGCGTGCGACCATCAAACCCAATAACAGCAGAATGTCCAAAGTAACTATAAACCCCATCAAAGCCAGCCGCGTTAGCAACAGCAACATAGGTGTTGTTCATCCAAGCCATAGACTTAGACACCATGACTTGTTGTTCCTTAGCTGGATACATATAGCCCTGGCAGCGGATGACTAGCTCAGCGCCCTTCATGACACAATCTCGCCAAATCTCAGGGTAGTTACCATCATCACAAATAATGAGAGAAATCTTCAGCCCCTTAGGCCCCTCACTCACATAGGTACAGTTTCCTGGGTACCAACCTTCAATGGGCGTCCAAGGCATGATCTTGCGATATTTTTGAACAATCTCACCCTTGTCATTCATCAAGATCAGGGTATTGTAAGGGACTTTTTGGGGATGGAGTTCATGCCGTTCTCCCGTTAGAGAAAATACACCCCAAACCTTATTGCGAATACAAGCCTCAGCAAAAATATCTGTCTCAACACCTGGAATGCTAGAGGCTGTCTCCATCATTTCATCGGCATCGTACATAATGCCGTGAGTAGAGTATTCTGGGAAGATCACCAGATCCATACCAGGTAAACCGACCTTCATTCCATCAATCATCTCTGCAATTTTATTGCAGTTTGCCAACACTTCATCTCGAGTATGCAGTCGCGGCATTTTATAATTGACAACCGCTACACCCACTGAATCATTACTAGAAGAAATATCGCCATGAACTGACATAACAAACTCCTTGGCCCTACAAAACTATTCAATCAAAACTATTCAATCAAGACTATTCAATCAATGCCAACGACAAATGATGAGAAAAATGCGCAAGCACTCAATGAGCAAGTTTCCACAGCTGAATTATAAGCCCACACTAAAAATACAATCAGCTGCGGTTAATACTTTCCCTATTGAGATAAGTAATAGTCTTATTCACAAAAGTAATAGACAAGGTTGTGTTACACCTGCCCGTAGCTTTGTCGTTATTCTCAATCAGCCATAGTGTGGCCGCACGGTAGGGTGAGAGACATCCAACTTAATAAGTTAGAAATCAACGAAAAGCTCAGTATTCGACAGAAAACAGCGAAAAATAATTTTGAATTACTGACATTTAGCCTAAAGGCCAATCTCATTTGTAGTCACAGTAACCAAAAGCTATGTAGAAGTGTATTAGCTTTATCTAAGAAGTGTTGGACTAACACTCTAATACACTAATTAGTCAATCTTTTGTATCAGACCAGCCTTTGAAGTTTTGCCTTGGCTTGGTTCATGGAAAAATCCGCACTTGCCAATCTAGAGACATCGGCTCTCATTGCCTTTATTGAAGTGGCTGAACGAGGTAGCTTTACAGATGCTGCTGCTGCTCTGAATTTATCTCAGCCAACTGTGAGTCAGCAGGTACGGCGACTGGAGAAATTTGTGGGCATTAAGTTACTACACCGTCGTTCCAACAAGGTGTATCTTAGCTTGGCTGGCGAAGCCTTTATCTCTCATTGTCGAACCGGATTACAGGATATTGAGGCTGGGATGATCTCAGCACTCCAAACATCGAAAACAGCTGAAGGGAAGGTAACATTAGGCATCACGTGTTTTAATGCTCCACGTTGCTTATCGGAGGCATTGAAATGCTATCACCAGCAGTGTCCCGATGTTCACGTGCAGATTTTGGAAGGTATCCCAGATGATCTTGTTGAAGGACTCCAGACACGAACGATAGACTTAGCCATTTTTTCATTACCTGTCCCGGTTGAGGGATTTAGGTTTGAGGTGCTATATCCAGAACCCTTATTGCTCATAACAGCTGCTATGCATCCCCTTGCTTCGCTAAGCAATGTCACTTGGAAAGATATTCATGTTCACCCACTAATTTTGCCAAGACAAAAGAAGCAGTTTGGTATTCGCTCAATTGTTGAGGCGCTATACAGCTCACATCAGAGCAAGATAAATACTGTAATTGAAGTGAGCGGTAGCCAACCTCTCCGGCAACTTTTGCTATCTAACTACGGTATTTCATTTTTACCCCCTTCCCAGTTTCAAAAAGATCTAGAAAATGGGTCGTTGCTCGCTATTCACCCTGCCGAGATTGAATTGAAACACCAAGTTGCCGTTGCAACTCATTCAAAATATCCACTCAATTCAGTAGCCCAAAAACTACTAGACGCGATCAGAAATAATTGTTCCAGTTCGACATCTTTTAGCAAGTTTTCGACAGTATGTACCGCGCCAATGTTTAGTTGAGAAAGGATTCACGGGGTACGATGCTAACAAGCTAAATACACGTTGGCGCAACTTCTAGCATCTTAATGTCCCAGTGCAAATATTAGCACCGAGACAATAAACCTATACCGACGGGGGGTTGGGTCGAGGG
>ERZ1740067.1605-NODE-1605-length-15104-cov-7.588611_pt1 | contig 15104 bp, 13 predicted proteins | sample MGYA00581736_ERZ1740067 | MGnify/ENA primary metagenome ERZ1740067 (study PRJEB43018, sample SAMN04849236) | marine metagenome | isolation source: floating plastic debris | place: Pacific Ocean | collected 2008-08-27 | study: EMG produced TPA metagenomics... | reverse complement strand
ACGACACATCCTATGACGTTCTAGGCTTCGCGTAAGTTTTAAAACACGCCCTAGCGTCATCGCTTATCATACCTCGCTAGATATTTGTGAGCGATTTCAGGATAATGAGAAAAGTAGAACTCATCAAACTCTCTCACCTGCCCCGGTATCAGCTTAGCCTTGGCATGATGATTCAAATCTTTGCTACCCAATGATTCAGATTTATGCCCACCCTTCTTATAGGCCTGCACTGACGCTGACTGATGGGTTTCAATATCTTGAAGAAAAGCTGCGGTTCGGTTAGGGTCCAGAGCCAGGAAACTGGCCAATTGCGACAAAGTTGAGCGTGGTTCCTGGACCAAATCTTCGTAGTAGAGCAACAGTTTGTCGCCTTGGAATTGGTCAAAGGCTTGCAAGTTACGAATGTACCAAAGCGGTGGTTGCTCTAACCCTTCATCCATCAGTAGGGTTGTTGGGTCGGGGTATGCAGACCATATGTCCCTATGATGACGCAAAATACATTCTCGATAATCTCGCACCAATAGCACGACTTTTTGATAACGAGGCATCACTTTGAATGCCCGATGAGCTCGATCGATACAATAGTTATCTCCGTGGTAGATACGGGACTGACCTGGCGTTGGTCGCTCTGTCACTGATTCTAGAAAATAGCGAACCCAATTTGTCCCGCTACGTGAATATGAGGCTAATAAGGGTAGGTCGTATCGTCCGAACCCGTGTAATGTCTTTACGTAGACTGGGTATTTTAACCACAGTAGCCATTGTCGCAGTCCATAGACAGGTAGACGCAGCGTCACTGATAAGGGACTGCTACCGTTTGCTTTCTGCAAGCGGTAATAGGTGCGTATGCGGTTCCAATAAAGCCAGCCTTGATTCTCCATCTTAGATTGCTTCAATAGATTGGCACAGGGTCGCTCTGTTTTTTGACATGGAAGCTAGTTTTCATGACCGGCAAGCATGGCTTCGCGATTGGCAGGCGTCACTAATTCAACAGTATGACCATCAAAGTCTTTGACGACAGCTCGTCGTCCCCAGTCAGTATCTGTTGGCTCAATAGTGATGCGTGCGTTGATTCCACGAAGCATATCGACGACGTCGTCAACATCGGCGACATTGAATCCTAATCGCGTACCCGTCGTCTTATCATCTGGGTTTCGTTGAGGGTAAATCTCAAAGACGAATCCACAAATGTTTGAGGCGTAGTGTTGCGGGCCATTGCCGTGCGAGTGCCGTATAAACAGCATGCCTATCTGTTCATAGAATGTCACCGCCCGATCGATGTTCGGCGAGCGAATAACAACCAAATTCGCAACAGGCGGTTCAGCGTACATTTCATTCTTAGCCAAAGACGGCTCAAGTCAGCTCTGACAGACGAGGGTTGTTTATCCGGCAGCAACAGCTTCCTTCTCAATTTTTTCTTCTTCTTCTTTGGGAACCACCCGTCCCTCATCTTCAAAGCCTTTAATCTCATTGAAATTGAGATAGCGATACACTTCACTCTCAGAGGGCTTAATCTTACTAGCAACAACTTCTAGATACTCTTTCCTATCTGGAATACGACCTAATAATGCACAAGCCGCTGCGAGTTCAGCAGAGCCTAGATACACCTGTGCACCTTTACCCATTCTGTTGTTGAAGTTGCGGGTAGACGTAGAGAAAACTGTTGCATTATCTTCCACGCGGGCCTGATTCCCCATGCAGAGCGAGCAGCCCGGCATCTCTGTTCTGGCACCAGCTGCGGCAAAGGTTCCGTAGTAGCCTTCTTCACGCAGTTGCTTTTCGTCCATGCGGGTGGGTGGACAAATCCATAACCGCCCTTTGACAACGCCTTCGTCTTCTAGGACCTTAGCTGCTGCACGGTAATGGCCGATATTGGTCATACATGAGCCGATGAAGACTTCATCAATTTTGTCACCCACCACTTCTGAAAGTGCCTTGACGTTATCAGGATCGTTTGGCGCAGCAACGATAGGCTCATTGAGCTCGTTGAGGTCGATTTCAATAACGGCTGCATATTCTGCATCTTCGTCTGCACTCATAAGAGAAGGATTCTCTAGCCATTTCTCCATCTCAGCGATGCGGCGTGCAAGCGTTCTTTCATCGTGGTAGCCCCGCGCAATCATGTTTTTCATCAGGGCTACATTAGAGCGAAGATATTCAGCAACAGTCTCTTCGCTAAGCTTAATGGTGCAGCCCGCACAAGAGCGCTCAGCTGAGGCATCAGTAAGTTCAAAGGCTTGTTCTAGTTTGAGGTCAGGGAGACCTTCCATCTCTAGAATACGTCCGGAGAAGATGTTCTTTTTATTCTCTTTTTCTACAGTGAGCAGACCTTTTTTGATCGCGATATAGGGAATAGCATTAACGACATCACGCAGCGTGATGCCAGGCTGAAGTTCACCTTTGAAGCGAACAAGAACAGATTCGGGCATGTCTAGGGGCATTGCGCCAATGGCAGCTGCGAACGCAACAAGGCCTGAACCTGCGGGGAAGGAGATGCCGAGGGGGAAACGAGTATGTGAGTCTCCGCCGGTTCCAACTGTATCGGGCAGAAGCATTCTGTTGAGCCAGGAGTGAATGATGCCATCTCCAGGCTCTAAGGCAACACCACCACGCGAAGCGAAGAAATCAGGTAGCGTTGCGTGGGTTTCTACGTCTACAGGTTTGGGGTAGGCAGCGGTGTGGCAGAAGGTTTGTAGCACGAGCCCGGCACTAAAGCCGAGGCAGGCAAGCTCCTTCATTTCGTCACGGGTCATGGGACCAGTCGTGTCTTGGGAGCCCACGGTGGTCATGAGGGGTTCACAGGACGTGCCAGGGCGAACACCGGGAAGGCCGCAGGCTTTACCGACCATTTTTTGGGCGAGAGAGAAGCCTTTGCCAGTGTCCTCTGGGGCAGAAGGGCGAACGAATACGTCAGAAGGTTCGAGTCCTAACGCCATACGAGTCTTGTCTGTGAGCGCACGGCCAATAATAAGTGGAATGCGGCCACCTGCACGAACCTCGTCGAGGATAGTTTCGGGGGTGAGGGTGAATGTGGAAATCACCTCACCCGCTTCATTGGTAATTTCACCTTTATAGGGATGGATGGTGATGACGTCGCCATTTTTCATCTTTGACACGTCACACTCAATGGGGAGTGCACCGGAGTCTTCACCAGTGTTGAAAAAGATGGGTGCGATCGCACTTCCTAAAATCACCCCACCGGTCCGCTTATTTGGCACAAACGGAATATCCGCCCCAATATGCCAAATCACCGAGTTCATCGCCGACTTACGAGAAGAACCCGTACCTACCACATCGCCAACATAGGCAATCGGGTGACCTTTTTCCTTGAGCGTCGCCAGCGTCCCCAGCGGATCATCCATCTTCGACTCCAGCATCACCTGCGCATGGAGCGGAATATCTGGCCGTGTCGTGGCATGGGGAGACGGGGAAAGATCGTCCGTATTCGTCTCACCCGGAACGTTGAAGACAGTAACGGTGATTGCCTCAGCAACTTCTGGCTTACTGGTAAACCATTCTGCCGCGGCCCAGGAGCCTATCACTTGCTTGGCGAAAGCATTGGTTTTTGAGAGTTCAATAACGTCGTTGAAAGCGTCGTAGACCAGCAGCGTTTTCTTCAGCGCATCTGTGGCCAGCTGAGCAATTTCTTCGCGCTCGTCCTTGAGCAAATCGATTAACGAAGCAACGTTGTAACCGCCCATCATTGTGCCGAGTAGCTCGACCGCCTTTTTGGGGGCAACGAGTGGACTGGTGGCTTCCCCCTTGGCGATCGCAGTCAAAAACGACGCCTTCACATAACTAGCAGGATCAACACCCGGTGGAATGCGATCGCACAGCAACGCCATCAAAAAGTCTTCCTCACCTGCCGGAGGATTCTTGAGCAAATCACAGAGTGCAGCCGTTTGCTCTGCATCTAATGGCAGCGGAGGCACATTTAAAGCAGCACGCTCTTCGACATGTTTGCGATAGGACTCAAGCATGAAATCACTCTCTAGACAACGGTATAGAGATCCTGAGGAGGGATCTTAATTATCCAGTCTACCGAATTTAAGGATGCATCTTAGTTATTCTGCCTACAGAATTTAAGTGCTGCTCAAGTGTTCTGGATAACAAATTTGAAAACAGGCTTTGCTGCTGATAGACAGTAAGGAACTGACTCTCAGGTGAGTTTAAGAGTAAGGACACTATTTCTAATTCCGGTTAGCCATCAACGGTGTGTTTCCAATCAAATGAACATCACGCTGCGGGAATGGAATGCTAATCCCCTCTTGATCCAGGCGTTTCTTGATATCTTCTTGCAGGGATAGCTCAAGCGCTAAATAATCTTGAGGCTTCACCCATGGACGTACGGCAAAGTTAAGGCTACTATCCGCCATTTTGAGCAAGCCCACGCTGGGCTTAGGATGCGCGAGTACACGACTATCTGCGGTGAGAATGTCTATAAAAATCTCTTTTACGCGGTCAATATCGGTGCTGTAGTCCACACCAATAACCAGATCTAGCCGCAAAATGCCTTGGGTTGAGTAGTTAATCAAATCGCCCTCTGTGAGCTTGCCATTGGGAATAATAACGGTGCGATTGTTTAGAGTCGTCAGTGTCGTAGTGAGCAGCTCAATTTCTCGAATGTAACCTGAATAGCCATCAGCTTCTACCCAGTCACCCACCTGAAAGGGGCGAAAGATAATGATGATGATGCCTGCCGCAAAGTTAGTGAGCGAGCCCTGAAGCGCGAGCCCAATGGCAAGACCCGCTGCGCCAATAACGGCAACCAGAGAAGTGGTTTCAATGCCAATCTGCCCCAGTACTGCCAACACCACAAAGGCCATAATCACGTAGAACAAAATATTCGAAGCAAAGACCGTGAGGGTTTCATCGATCCGAGCCTTGGTCATTGCTCTTTTAACTAAGCGCTTAGCCAGCCGGGCGATCGCACGCCCAACGAAAAAAATTGCGATCGCAACGGCCACTCTGCCGAGCCATGCCAAAGCAATAGGCTGAATATCAGCCAAGAGATCTGTGAAGCGTTCAATGTTCATAGAGAAGTCAATATCAATGGGGTCCTATCCTGTTATTTTCTAATCGTTTTTGGGATTTATGAGGGCACTCCTCTGTGATACCGATATTTTTTGATACGTCGGTAATGAGGGTTGTACCTGAAAGGCTCCAGCATCTACCACTTTCTTGACTTTTTCCAATGGTTTCGCCGTCTTTTAACAAAATGCGTACCTATCTGCATTTAGTTCCGGTGTTTGGCACGGTGCTTTCTTTGTGGACTTTATACGGAGGGAGTTTATACGGAGAACCTGCCACAGACGGTGAAGAAACTATAGACGAGGCTCAAAGGTTAGCGGCCAGTCGGCTATCAGTCCTGTTGGGACTGGGTAGTGTATGCGCGATCGCGCTCCTTGGCTTGGGTGCGAGCACTCAAGCCTCACAGACTGCGAGTTTACGATTTCTACTGGCGAGTAGCTTCGTTGGATCAGGGTACTTTTTACTCAGTATTGGCTTGATATTTCGCGTCGCTACCAACCGTTCTATCCGGCTTCCTGGCATTACCCAGCTCAGCCGTCGTCTGCCATAGCGTGTGCGCAAACGGCTGCACCAGACATCAGCAGACCCGTTCAACCTATTTACTAGCTGCCACACTCTTTACAAACAATGTCCTCAACATTTGATAAAAACAAATTGATGAGCACTACAACGTCATCGCCCGTCAAGGATCATCTGCCTTCTGCGCTTCAGCCAATCTGCTACCTGTCATCACAGCCAATGTGCAGGCTTTTATGCTTAACTGCCTCTGGCCCATATGCCGGTGATTTAATCGCTGCGTCTTAAGTTTTAGTTTTTTACGCCATCTGCTTCCTGCTGTCCTCTCATCGCCCACACCTTAGAGGTTAATCTGTGTCGTTTATGAAATCTGCACCCAAAAAGCAGCCTTACCTATCGTCTAAGTCCTCTGTACGCAAAAAGAGCAAGCTCAGACTACCTAGGTGGATTGGGGTCAGTGTCTTACTGGGTGGTATTACGGGCGCTTCTATGGCGGCAGGTGCCTTGTTAGCCGTATCGCTGGGAACTCAGCCCCTCTTGCAAAGCGACCTCACGGCAGAAGAAGCAGCTGTCTTTTCGGGAGATGAGCCGATCGCCACAGCCAATAGTTTGCAGCTGCCAAAGCTGACCCGTCCGGTTAACATTTTGCTGCTGGGCATCAAAGTCACCAGCTCAGATATTCAAGACTACGACGCCATTGACAGAGACGGCTATCACAAGCTCGTCAACTCCTTTGAGGGTCTCTCAGACACGATGCTGCTGCTACGGTTCGACCCTCGTGAGGAGCGCGTGAGCGTACTCTCAGTGCCGCGCGATACGCGCACAAATGTCGATGGTCTAGTCACCAAAATCAATGAGGCTAACCGTGAAGGGGGGCCAGCGTTAAGCGCACAGGCCGTCAGTGAGCTGATGGGCGGCGTCCCCATCGACCGCTACATGCGCATCAATGTCCAAGGTGTGGAAAAACTGATTGATGCCCTGGGCGGGGTTGAAGTCGATGTGCCAAAGGACATGAAGTACCAGGATGACTCACAGCATCTCTACATCAATCTAAAAGCTGGCAGACAGCGGCTCGACGGCGACAAGGCAATACAGTTTTTACGTTTTCGCTACGACGACAATGGCGATATTGGCCGGGTGCAGCGCCAACAGACCTTTATGCGAGCGCTGACCAATCAAGCCCTCAACCCTGCCACCATTGCACGCCTACCCAAAATTCTTTCCGTTATTCAGGCTCACGTCGATACCAATCTCTCAGTGGAAGAGCTAGTTGCGCTGGTTGGCTACGGCGCACAAACCGAACGATCCGATGTGCAAATGCTGATGCTCCCAGGCGAATTCAGCAACTATGACGACTACGAGCTGAGCTACTGGATTCCTGACTATTCAGGAATTGACGCGATGGCGGAAGATTACTTTGGGCTCTCCAACGGTTACAGCGTCTCTGAGTCTATCGACCCGTCATACCTCAGCGTTGCTATTCAAGACAGCACCTATGATGATGTCGCCGTGCAGTCATTAATCAACAGCCTGTACGACAGTGGTTATCTGAATGTGTATGTTGACCGCAGCTTGAATAATCCCCTAGAAAGCACGCGCATCGTTGCACAGCGAGGTGACATAGACAGCGCTGAGTCGATTCAGCGGTTCTTGGGTGTAGGTCAAGTGCGCGTAGAAAGCACCGGCAGCTTAGACTCAGATATCACTATCCAGCTTGGCGAAGACTGGCTGTTAGAGCACGGCGAGGAGCTATAGCAAGCGTACGGATGCATATCGCCAAAGGCGAGGCTACGCCAACGTACGCTTGCGCGCCACTTAGCCCCCAGGAATCAACGTTTTAGCGCTCAACTAATGTAGTGAGCTAAGTGGCCAACGCTGTATAGTTTGGTGAGGCGCTACGTGTGACGTACAACTGGTTAAAGCGCCACAAGTAATAGATGTCCCCAGATTCACAAACGCTAGATTCGCCCACTGCATATCAGCTCAAAATCATACTGGCAGACAGTGAGCCAGAGATTTGGCGGCGGGTACTGGTTCCTTTTGAGATGACCCTAGCTCAGCTGCATGAAGTGATTCAGCTAGCCATGGGTTGGGAAAATTTACACGACTATCGCTTTCAGCTAGGGCTCGCGACTGAGAAAATCGATTGCGCTCCGCAGCAGAACCTGGCCGATGTGCTTGCACCAGATGCGCAGCAGTCGCTTTACTACAACTACGATGCCGTCAGTGGTTGGCTACATCGGATTGAGGTAGAGGCTTTGGAAGTTGGTATTTTGGGAAAGGGCGATCCAGCGGTGGACCCAGTGCGATCGCTGAGCTTACCGACTTGCACAGGTGGTGAAATGGCCTGTCCGCCAGAGGGTACAGGCGGCGTATGGGGATATGACGATTTTCTAGATCGATTAGAAGATGCAAATGATCCTGACTATCTCACGCTGATCGACAAGTATGGTGCTTTTGATCCAGATGCCTTTGATGTTGAAGCGGCGGCAAATCGTTTGAAAGCAAGCACACTGACGATTACGGCTGCTTTTCCGTCATCCTAGGCGGACCCTTGGGCGAACCGTGTCGACAACAAATACCATCGTCTGTTGCACCACCATTCAATATTCAGAACAACTCAATATTCAGAGCAACCCCCAGATCAACATTCAATGACATTGGCAGCGATGATATTCGTCGCTAGCCCACCCCGAGAGGTTTCTTTGTATTTTTCGTGCATGTCAGCGCCCGTGTCTCGCATAGTTTTAATCACTTTGTCCAAAGAGACGCAGTGGTGACCGTCGCCTTTTAGCGCCATGCGCGCAGCGTTAATCGCCTTGATTGCACCCATGGCATTGCGCTCGATGCATGGAATTTGCACCAGGCCGCCGACAGGATCACAGGTAAGGCCCAAGTTGTGCTCCATGCCAATTTCAGCAGCATTTTCGACCTGCGCTGGGGTGCCGCCCAGCACCTCGGTAAGCGCACCGGCTGCCATGGAGCAGGCCACGCCAACCTCGCCCTGGCAGCCGACATCGGCACCGGAGATAGAAGCATTTTCTTTGTAGAGAATCGCGATCGCCCCTGCTACTAACAAAAAGCTAATCACGCCCGCTTCACAGCTGTCCTGACAAAAGCGGCTGTAGTAGTGCAGGACTGCTGGAATAATGCCTGCCGCACCATTGGTAGGGGCCGTAACCACTCGCCCGCCTGCCGCATTTTCTTCATTGACGGCCAGCGCATAAAGATTTACCCAGTCCAGAGTCTCTAAAGGATCGGTTAAAGATAGCTTGCTTTCATCACCCATTTGCTGCTTTAACCGCTGGTAAAGCGTGGCCGCTCGGCGTTTAACCTGCAATCCCCCCGGCAAAATCCCCTCGGTATGACAGCCCCGCTCCACGCAAGTCTGCATAACTTGCCACAAGTGCAGCAGCCCAGCGCGAATTTCTGATTCTGTTCTCCATACCTTTTCATTTGCAAGCATGAGCTGGCTGATGGCCAAACCGTCCTGTTGGCAAAACCGCAGCAGGTCCGAGCAAGTCTTAAAGGGGTAAGGCACGACAGAGATGTGCAGGTTTAGCCGATTTACGGCGGTATCTGAGTCGTCAACCACAAACCCGCCGCCGACAGAATAATAGGTCCGCTCGCGTAGCATCTGGCCGGTGGTGTCAAATGCGGTGAACACCATGCCGTTCGGGTGAAAGGGCAGCGGTCGCCAGTGAAAGCGAAGGTCCTGCTGATTGTTAAAAGGAATGGCACAGCAGCGCAACATCCAAAGAGACCGGGTCGCCTGGATGCGCTGTAAGTGGCCTGCGGTTAGTGCCGGGTCGACTTGCTCAGGCAAATCTCCTTCTAATCCGAGCAAGACTGCGCGATCGCTGCCATGCCCCCGCCCGGTGGCCCCTAGCGAGCCATATAAATCAATCTGCACCCGCCCCACTTGCCGCAGTAATCCGTCATCAGCTAGCCCCAAGGCGAAGCGCCTAGCAGCCTTCATCGGCCCGACGGTATGAGAACTTGACGGCCCAATCCCTATCTTGAATATATCGAAAACGCTTGTAGACATGGACTTTTGCCTCGTTGCGGATCGTAAGACAACGTTAGCGTGTTAAAGCGATCGCCTATCGCTCCAGCTAGGATTGGATAGCCCAATTATTCGAAGGAGCACTGGGTCACAAAAAACAGATCGCTATGAGTATCGCGAGCGTAGAGACTTTTGAAGTGGGAGAATGAAATCGCACTCTTCTGCGCTCAGATAAGACTCTCCTTCTGAGTGTCCCGCTACTCTAATTCTAAGCCTATCCAATAGCCCTGTTTCCATGACGCTGAGCGTAGGTCATTAGGTCATAGTGCTTCATTTGGACTACCACCAATCACTAAGACCTGTTGAATATCTGCTTCTACCTTCAGCTGTGTCACAAAATCACTCAGCGGTTAGATGGCTGGTAGAACAATCCTACAATTCCAATACCGGAGAGGGCTGCGATCACACCCCAGGCGACCATCAGCCCTACCACCTCGCTAATAAACAGATGACTCACCGCTCGCAAGCATCCACCGATGAGCCAGCCAAATGCGATCGCCACTGCCCAAATCCCGCTACTCAGAGGCACCCATCGCCAAGCACTGACAACCTGCTGACGTATCGCCAGCCACTGCGCGATTCCTAGTCCTGCACCGACATAGCCACCATACAAAACGCCCAGCAAGCTTCTAAAAAACAGATTCTGAGTATCCGGTGCCATCCAGCCCAACGCACCTATGTGAAAGAGGGTCAGCGTTCCCCAGCCCAGCACCGTGGCAACCATCCAGCGATACGACTGGTTCCAACAAAACGACGATGCCTCTGCCAGCGAAAATCTCAGCATCTGCCATTGCACCAGCCCAATCAATCCGCCACCCAGCAAACCTTCCACCAGCGACAAATCACTCCGCTCACCGACCTCGACAAATAGCAAACTCCCCACAAAGGCCAGCCACGTCAACCCGGTCCAGCCCAGCCAAAGTGTTGCCCCTTCTCTTAGCGGCACATGCTTTAATCCACAGCGATGGGAAAACGCCACCCACTGAGGCGTCACGGCATTGAGAATCGGTTCAGCAAGATTAAAAAACAACATGATGAGCTCACTAAATCGACTCTTCAGCTAGGAGATCTCGAAAATTCTGTCGTCGTTTTTGTGGCGACTCAGGTGTGAAATAGCTCCACAGCGTATCCCAATAAAAGAAAGAAACCCCCGAAAAGTGATGATCACGGCTGCTAATCACCTGCTGCCGAATTTGATCAAACGGAATTGGCCGACGCCAGGTTCCTGTCAAAATGCCAATGCTCACCGGAATGCGATCCATCGTTGCCTGTAGCGTTTCTTTTGCCAGCTCTCCTTCAAATCGGTCTAGATCGTCTCGGTAAACCTGAACAACAAGCTCATCGACCCAGTCGTTAGCCACCCAGGTAAGCCAGTCCTGTAAGTGAAAGCGATAGGCAAACTTTGCCGGATTGGGCGACACCGAGAAAAGGCACGTGGGGCAAGTCACTTTGACCTGCTCATGTAGGTTACCGACGAAGTTGCTGAACTTGTCTGCTCGCCAGCGGATCCAGTCTGCGTCATCTGGGTTGTCTGGCGGGCGCTGGCCGTCATGTTCAGCCTGATAAAGGCCAACGGTGAAAGGATCGTAACCAAAGGCCGCTGGCAGGCTGAAATGATCGTCAAACTGAATGCCCTCAATGTCGTACTGGCTGACGACCTCGTTGACCATGGCAGAGACTAAGCTCTGAACCTCTGGGTGGAGTGGGTTCAGCCAGCCTAATGTTTTGGGCGCACCGCTGCCCAGCATCCGATTGATGAGCTGCCTGAGCACAGTCGGTTGCTGCTGACGGTTTCCGGTCAGGTTGCTTTCGTAGAGTTCATAGGAGCCATCATGCTGGCAGGTCAGCCAGTCGGGATGCTGCTGAGCCAGCTTGGAATTGAGCGGCACCATAAAGCCGTATTCAAACCAGGGAATGACACGAAGGTTATGCTTATGGCCCACGCGTGCCATCTCTTCGAGGGGATCTTCGTTGGGGTGGGTGAGCGCCATAATAGGGGCGATCGCATCACCCGTCAGCCGTCTCAACGTGGCGCTGTGATAAAAGCTATGCCCCCGATTCCACACAACCGGATACACCGTATTGAAATTCATCTCAGCGAGCTGATGCACTGCCCGAGGGATTCCCCAAGGTGCGAACATCACACTGCTAGCCACATTGGTAATCCAAACGCCGCGAATTTCTGACTCGTGAATCTCTGCTAGAGGGTTATCTGATAGGTAAGTATCTGACGGATGCTGCTCTACCGTTGGCTCCCTTGTTGGCCCGCCGCTCGAGAGCAGAACCAGTCCGCACAAAAACATACCGAGGGCAACGAGCGCAATCTGCTGTTGGGTGGCTTGGTGCCAGCGAAATATGAGCCGCCGAAATAGAGAGAAAAGCAAGCGCATGTGAGTGAATAACGCCGACAAGCTAGGTAAAAAATCTAAGGGTCAGAGTTTAGGCCTAGGTTGCCCGACTATGTTCTGAGATTGAGCCTGACATCAAATCATATTGTCACAATAATTTATTGTCTGTGACCCCACCCAGGCAGTGCGCGCAGACACAAAGCATCGCAGCTAATCTGTCCGTTGCAGTTCCTCTGCCATGGCCATACCCGACACATAAGCCGCCGCAATGTTCTGGTGCTGTGCCGATTCACCCGCGCACCAGTCGCCACCGCAAACCAAGCCTTCACCCACGGGCAGCATCGCTTGGCGACAAGGCTGCTGCACATCCGCATAACGCCAGCGATGAATTTGAAACCAGTCGGGCTGGGCAATCCAGTCGCCAAACTTGCGAGCATTAGCCCGTAAAAGCACAGATGCGGCGAGCTGCAAGTCCCCCACGTCCAAATAGCGCTGAGCAAATCCTGGTTTGCTGTGAATAACGAGCGTGGTTTCGGGCGGTTGGGAGGTAGCTGAGGTGGCTTGAGCACGTTTGCTGCTATCCAGGCAGCTCCAGTGAGTAGAGGTGCCAATCTTATCGGTGACCATCCAGCCATCGGCATTGAGTTTGCCCATATCCTGCCGCTCGCCATAGCCAGCTAACACGGTGAGGCAAGGATTGTAGGTCACAGACTTGAGGGTGTCTAGGGCTGATGGGATTAGCGCTTCTGAAGGACAGTCCACAAATAAATCGACTGCCTGTGGTGCGGGGATAGAGATCGCACATCGATCGGCCATCACCACTTTGCCGTCTTCGCACTCAATTCGCCAACCATCACCGTCTGCCTGATCGTAAGGGCTCAGATGAGTTGCGCGGTACCCACTGAGCAAGGTGTCATCGAGCGTGAACCCTTGGGCGAGGTATTTAGCGATCGCACTCATGCCCTGGCTAGCCACATACACAGGCTCGGCTTCCACAGGCATCAGCGTGTCGTTTTCTCTCAGCTCGTAGGCGCTCACGTGCCAACGCATGCGCAACCCAGCAGCAATCAGCTCTTCGGTGAGCGGTGCCAAAACACCCGAAGGGCTAGGCCAGTAGCGCAAACCATGATCTACCCGTATGTTTTCTCGCTGATTGGTAACCACTCGCCGCGTCGCCATCCGACCGCCGAGCCCTCTAGATTTATCAAGCACACAAACCTGATAGCCTGCAGCCTTGAGCCGTCGCCCGCACTCAAGTCCGGCCAACCCAGCCCCAATAATGGCGATGTCCCACATAATTCGCCGACCCCTCTTCCTCTTATACTAAATCTATGCAAATTAGTTTTTGAGCTGAAACGGCTGATAACCAGCCCTCAGCCCTATGGATAGTTAAACGCAAACAGCAAGCAATCCTGTGGATATTAAACGGCATATGAAAGCGCGGTTGACACAGCCCATAGAGAGCCCTAAGCCCCTAGACCACACTAGAGAAAGGCCCACAGAACAGCCTATGAATCGCTTAGGGGATGAACTCAGAAGCGGCCTAGAACTTGCGACCGATGATGAGCTCCACGATATGGCTCAGCTTCTGTTTCAGCCTAAATTCAATCCGCTGGATTATCTGTATACGCCACAGCCAGTTGACATCAGTAAACGCTCTCGCAAGGATCAAATCACGCTTCTAGAAGAGCGCTTTCGCTTTTTAGCGGCCGATGGCATCACTGTCTTGCGTAGCCAAACCCACACGGTAAGCTACCGACAAACGCTTTTACAGGTCTCTCGCTATCTCAAAATGCGCAACTTCACAGGACTTTCGACAGCTGAGCTAGAGTCCGAAGTGTTTCTGGTCCTGCTCGAAAAAACCTGGAGCCGTTTGCCTCAGCGTGAGCAGCAAAAAATGAGCCAACAGCTTCGCACTGCCATTGTGGGCACGGAAGAATTTTCACAGCTGCCCGATACGCTCAAAAAAAATCCTCTCTCGCTACTAGCCAAAGGAAGTAGTGCGCTGATGGTGAGTGCTATGATTCGGCCTTGGCTATTACGCCAAATTTCGCAACAGCTAGCATTGCACGTCGCTCGTTATCAGGTGGCTAAGCAGGCCCTGGTTAAAGGTGGCCTCAGCGCTGCCGCGCAGGTACAGTCCAGAGCAACTGCACATATCGCCGCCCGCAGTGCCTGGCTGACCACGGCTCGCTATGGCGCATTTAGAGGTGCCTTTGCGTTCTTAGGCCCTGCGTTGTGGACGTGGTTTTTGGCTGATTTGGGCTGGCGGGCAGTGGCCACAAACTACGGCCGGGTGATTCCGGTTGTATTTGCGATCGCCCAAATTCGACTCACCCGTTCCCAGCTTGACTATCTCCCTGCTTGATTTTGACCCCGCTTGATTTTGAAGGAGACATTTCAATCAACGACCATGACAGCCTCTCCTTCCCAACTGCCTGACGACAACCCCAATGACAACTTCTATACCCGGCTAGGGCTTCGACCCGGCGTGTCTGTCCAAGACATTCGCCGGGCCTATCGCGACTTGAGCAAGCTATACCATCCCGACACCACCGAGCTCGAAAGTGCGATCGCCACTGTCAAGTTCCAAGCACTCAACGAAGCCTATGCCACCCTCAGCAGCCCCGAAAAGCGCTTAGCCTACGACTACAAAATTGGCTACTCTCGCCTTTCAGTCATGCAGCCACTGCGGCAAAACGCACCCAGTAGCAAACCCTACAATCCCAAAGACAGTGCCTACCTAGACCCCACCGATCGGCCCCTATCCCCCGGCGAACTGTTTGCCCTGTTTATATTAGGTCTCACCTTCATCGCCTGCCTCATCCTCGTATTCACCATGGGCCTGACCAAAAGCGAGCTTCCCATCATGCAAGGCGCCACCCTAGAGGAAAGCACACCCCAAGACACCAGCTCTCAAGATACAAGCCCTCAAGACCTCAGCACCCAAGACACTAGCCCCCAAGACGCAAGCCCTCAAGCAACTAACTCCAGCCCCAATTTCATTGCGCCAGAACGTCACCAAACCCCAAAAATAGAACCCTTCACCATCTAACCGGTTCTTCCCTTCACCTTCCGCTTCACCCTTTACCTTTTCCCCTTCCCCATGCCCCCCTCTTCTACCCCCCTCTACAGCCATCCCC
>ERZ1740067.1603-NODE-1603-length-15124-cov-11.336386_pt1 | contig 15124 bp, 12 predicted proteins | sample MGYA00581736_ERZ1740067 | MGnify/ENA primary metagenome ERZ1740067 (study PRJEB43018, sample SAMN04849236) | marine metagenome | isolation source: floating plastic debris | place: Pacific Ocean | collected 2008-08-27 | study: EMG produced TPA metagenomics... | reverse complement strand
GATCGCGCACCCGAGCAGAAACACCGCGCTCAACCGCGCAAGCTTTACCATCATGAAAAACACGGGGTGACTCTAATGCAGTTTGCACATCCATCCGATAGTCCAACAGATTCGTGAGGAAGTGAGCTTGACCAGCCGGCTGATATTGACCGCCCATGACGCCGAAGGGCATGACTGCCTTACCGGCTTTCATCAACATGCCAGGGATGATGGTGTGGAGTGGACGTTTGTAGGGAGCGATCGCATTCCTGTGCCCCTCTTGCAACACAAATCCCGCTCCCCGATTTTGCAACACAACACCTGTCTTAGGACTCACCAACCCACTGCCAAACCCATGAAAAACAGAATTAATGAAGCTAACCGCATTTCCTTCTTCATCAACAACACAAAGATAAACCGTATCGGGATGAGTCGGAAAATCTGAATCTTGTAGCGGTGGCATTGCCTTGTCTAAACTGATTTTGGCGCGGAGTTGGGCGGCGTAGTCTTCGGAAAGGAGAAAGTCTATAGGAATATCTGATTGATCTGGATCGGCGACGTAGCGATCGCGCACGCCATAGGCCAATTTCGCCGCCTCACACTCCAAGTGCAGCCGTTCGGCACTCATCGGCGCATAGTCAGTGAGTGAAAAGCCCGAGAGAATATTCAACATAATCAAAGCGGTTATGCCTTGACCATTCGGTGGACATTCCACTACGTCGTAGCCGCGATACTTTGTAGAAATAGGTGCGACGTATTCTGCTTGTGGTGCGGCAAAGTCTTCTAAGGTATGGAGTCCGCCGAGAGATTGGAGATAGCTGACGATGTCTTCGGCAATAGGGTCAGTGTAGAAGGCAGAGCGGCCATTTTGTGCGATCGCGGCTAAAGTCTCACCAAGTTCTGGCTGATGATGGCGATCGCCCGCCTTCGGAGCCTCACCATTTACCAACAGCATTTTCGTTGCGTTTTCTGTTGCTTTTAACTTTTTCGCCAGCTGCGCCCAGTCGTAAGCCACCCGTGGATGCACCGTATAGCCTTCTTTTGCCAATCGAATCGCCGGGGCGAGCAGTTCAGAAAAGTCCTTTTTACCGTAGTCTTTATGCAGCTGGCACCAAGCATCTACCGCACCGGGGACTGTAACAGAATGCGGACTTTGCAGAGAGATTTGTTTCATTCCCTGGTTTAAAAACCAGCTGAGTTCGGCCTTAGCAGGCGCTTTACCAGAACCATTGAGTGCGATAACTTCACCGCTGTTATTAGCAGGGGCATAGAGGACAAAGCAGTCGCCGCCGATACCAGTGGCTTGAGGTTCTACGACACATAGGACAGCTGAGGCTGCGATCGCCGCATCTACCGCGTTGCCCCCCGAGCGTAAAACATCGATCGCCGTTAAGGTAGCTAGAGAATGAGACGTCGCAGCCATCCCCTTATTTGAGTAGGCAGGAGAACGGCCGGGCAGTTGAAAATCACGCATGGGGTTTACTTCTTGAGCCTCTGCAACATGAGATAAACTGAAAATACAGCATTGCGCGACTTGCTATGGCAACTATCCAGATCACAATAGATCTTCCAGAAGAAGCTTATCAACGAGCAAAGCGATTTGCTCGTCTGATCAACCGCGACTTATCTAGTGTATTGACAGACACGGTTGTTTCATCGTTGCCGCCGCTCAGTCATGAAGCTGACATCCTTCCACCTGTGTCTGAAATGTCTGACCGGGCTGTTCTTGACTTGGCCAATTCTACGCTACCGACAACACAGGATCAACGGCTCTCTGAGTTACTAGAGAAACAGCGCGAGGGAGAGCTATTAGCAGATGAGCCTCACGAATTGGAGTCACTGATGCAAAAATATAACGAAGGCTGGCTCCGAAAAACTGCGGGCTTAGTTGAAGCGGTTCAGCGAGGCTTGATGGAGCCCCTGAATTCGTGAGTGACTATATTTCCGCTGAGCTTAGAGATCGCATTCGACAACAAGCAGGTAATCGTTGTGGTTATTGTCTAAGCCTTCAGAAATATGTCTGGGGGACTCTGGAAATCGAGCACATCATTCCGAAGGCAGCAGGAGGGAGCAGTGATGAAAAGAATTTGTGGATGGCCTGTCGCCCTTGCAATAGTCATAAAGCTGACCGAACTCATGGAACTGATCCGCTAACAGATAAAATCATAGCGCTTTATCATCCACGCCAACAGAAATGGTCTGAGCATTTTAGCTGGTCGAACGAGGGGACTCATATTATTGGAACAACACCCTGCGGCCGTGTCACTGTCGAAGTTCTGCAACTTAACAATCCTTTTGCGATCACAGTTCGTCGTTCTTGGGTTTCTGTCGGTTGGCACCCGCCTGAAACGGAAAATAACTTTCCACCCTAGAGAGACATAAAAGAGAAGTTGAACGTCGCTGCAAAATATCCTCCTACCAGGGATTCCCAACCATCGTAAAGGCCGACCAGAAAAAAGGATGGTCCAGTGTCGCTGAATCTGGCATATTCCAGTCGGCGGGGAGGGGTACTTCACCATGCCCGGTCATTAAGTTGCCACCTTCAATGCGAGTTTCGCCTTTTAGTAAGGCCAATTGAGCTCGGCGTAGCGCCTCAAACCGCATGTCTGTTTCCTCTATCTGCGCATAGAATTCGCTCATCAGCGCCAAGGTACCCACATCCGAAACATCCCATAAGCTACCTACCGTTGCATCTACCCCAGAAGCAGCAGCTAATCCGGCAAAGCCTAGCTCAGCATTGCGGCTACCCAGCGCAGTAGAGCAAGCGCTCAAAATCAACATTTCCAAATCAGATTCTTTCCAGTCGAGCTGGCTAAATTCGCGCATGCTAAGTTGTTCATTCCACAGATGAATGTAGGAGTCTTCGGGCGATCGCCGATCGAAACTGGCATGGGTCGCCAAGTGCAATACCCCAGGCTGCTCTAACGCCTGCACACTCTTAATTGCATCCAACGTCGTGTTTTCATTGAGTACCGTCTGCGACACGGGCACAAACTGATCCACAACGCTGAGCTCAATCGGTACAGCAGGTAGCGGTGCTTGGGTATCAAACTCTGAAACGCCCATCGCAACGGTGGCGCGGCGCACCGATACGGGGAAATCTGCCTGCATGAGGCCCACACTGGGCACCGTCGAAATGCCGTAGCGCTCCAGCGCAAAGCCCTCGTAATCACGCATAGCCGTAATCGGCGCAGTCCGCAGGCCAGAATCTAAGGCGTACATCAGGTTGTGTACATTCTGTGCAGCTAAGTCTTCTTCGATGGGTGCTAGAAGCCACTGATATAGCTGCTGGGCTAGCGGCTGATAGCTTCTAGCATCTTCTGGGTCTGATACAGCGGTGCGAAAATAGCGAACCTGACGAACAGCTTCTTTACGAGTTACAGGTAGCTGATAGCTCACCAGCTCACCTTCTGGCAGCACCACGGATAGATTCAGCAAGTCATCTTCGCTCAGCGTTGGCTCCATGCTCAACACTTTCGAGTCATCTTCTTCAGGCGGATTTTCTGGCGAAAATACAGCGTAGATAACGGCTGAATTTACTTTGTATTCTTCTTGAGCGCGGCGCAAAATAGCCTGGACATCTTCAAAAGTTGTGTCTACGCCAGCGGACAGATCCCAATAGTCTTCAAAACTCTGACTGAAGGAGCGCTCTAGCCGACGAATAGAGCTATTGGCATCGTCTAGGGCGTGTTCTGTGCGGCTCGCCAACAAAGTATCTAACTCGCTAAACGAAGTCGTCGGTAGCGTTGGATCAGGAGACTCCGATTGCGATTGAATGGCTTCGCCCACAGAAATAGCCAACAGCTGGTCAGCAGAGAGTTCTACCGCGCCAATGTCTACGGCGCTGCCAACAAGGCGAACGCCTTGCCGCTGGTCTACGGATGGAATATTGAGGGCACTGCCCGCATCTACAGCGACGCTAGTCGGTAACAGCAGATGAGTTTTTGTCGGCCCTCCATTGTCTGCAAGGGGGGCTAACTGAGGATTGACCGGGTTGGTGGCAGTGCCGACAAATTGGCTACGCGTAAAGCCGGTTGCACCTTCGCTGCTGCCAATTAAGTTGTTGCCATCGTCGGTGAAGCTGCCGCTGACGTCATCTGCGATAGTGCTCGTATTTGCCGCCACAATCGTATTCTGCAAGCGAGCGAGCTGTGAGCCAGCTTCAGCAATGCCGCCACCTTCTACACCCGCTTGGTTGTTAGTGACAGTGCTGTTGCGCACAGTCAAAGTTGCCGCTGCGCTGTTGGTTCTAATCGCACCCCCAACATCGCTGGCCCTGTTGCCACTGATCGTAGTGTTCACGAGCTCAGTTGTGCCTAGGTTGAACAGAGCACCGCCTGAAACCGATTGATTGCCTTCAAAGGTCGTCCTGGTCGCCTCTAAAGTACTGCCGGTATCGACTTGAGCGCCGCCACCGAGCAAAGATGCAACATTGTCAGTCAAGGCTGTGTCGGTTACCGTTACGGACCCACCAGCACTCACTTCGAGACCTGCGCCGAATCGGGCTTGGTTAGCTAAGAGCTGGCTATTCGCAAGGGTAAGGCTCCCCTCAGAAACCTGAACCCCACCGCCATCTATCATGGCTTCGTTCGCATGAAAGAGACTGTCTCGAACAACTGCTGACCCATTTATCCCGTGATAAAAGCCGCCGCCAGACTGACCCGCCTCATTTTCGATAAAACGACTATTGGTAAGAACAACTTTGTTGCCGGTAGGCACTGTAGAGAGAATATTGTTGCTATAGAGGCCACCGCCGTTTTCAGCAACAGTATTATTTTCAAAATTAGCATTGTCAATAGTGGCCTGGCTGAGTTCAGTGACCGATACGCCACCCCCATCATCACCCGAAAAGTTCCCGCGAAAGAGTACACCGCTGACCGTCAATGTACTCTCATCAAGCATAGCAATTCCGCCACCGTCTCTCCCAGCCTGGTTATCGACAAAGCGAGTGGTCGCACTTGTCGCAACGCCGTCACTATCTGTTGTCAGCGTGCCAGTAACGGTAGCTGTGCCGTCACTGTCGACAAACAGGCCACCCCCTTGAGCTGACGACTCATTGCTGGTTACGACAGTATCTGTAAGCGTTATGTCACCACCATTGATCACGGCCAGCGCCCCACCTCGGCTGGCGGCACCTTCGGCTCTGTTGGAGATGAATTGACTTTCTTCGACGACTGTTGTTGTTCCACTATTGACAAAAACCGCACCGCCATCTTCCTGAGAAACATTTTCAGAAAACGTGGCATCGCGAAGCGTTAGCGTTTGGCCGGCGGCATTGTGAGCGATCGCACCCCCATCGCTCATCGCTGTATTGCTATCAAACGTGGCGTTGGCAATCGTCAGCGTACCAGTGTTGGAGTTGTTAGCGATCGCACCGCCCTGTTGTGTCGCGCTATTGCCCTCAAAAGTAACCGCGTCTAGCTCAGCATAGGTGGCTCCACTCGTGCGCAGAGCCCCTCCGTTTGTTGCGGTGTTATCAACAAAATGGCTCCCGTTATTAACAATTAACCTAGCGTTGCTTACATTAACTGCACCACCGCTATTGGGAGACTCATTATTCTCAAACAGCGTATTACTAATTTGGTTGGTCCCAGAGGCGTTCCCGAGATGAATAGCACCGCCACTGCCGTTTGACGCTGACCGATTATCTCTAAACTCGCTGTTGAAGACAGCTAGGGAGCCACCATTGAAGCTATCGATCGCGCCGCCGTTTTGAAAAGCTCTGTTGTCAACAAAGTGGCTGGACTCTACTGTAAGGTTGCCATTGTTGCGAATGCCGCCACCGATATCATTCACGCCTAGGCCAGAAGTGGTGAGCGTAACATCCCGAAGCGTCGCAGTCACACCGGACTCTACCCGGAGCACTTGATTACTGGTTATCGCCCGTAGCGATGTGTTGCTTGCGCCCGCCCCCGCGATCTCAACGTCTGTCGTCAGCGAAACCGGCCCAGAAAAATCATAGTTGCCCGCCCCTAAATTAATGACACGACGACCGCCAACGTTACCAATCGCAGCGATCGCACTTTCAATCGAGCTCGCATCCAGCGTCGATTCTGAATTGACTACGTTCAAATCAAACGTGAGCGACCCCGTGCTCGTCAAATTAATGTCATGACCATTATCTTCAAATCGCCGCCCAGCAAACGTTAAGCTCGCATCACCGCCGCCCGTCTGATCAATCGAAGTCAGGAGCGCAATGTCACCGCTGCCACCAGAACCTGTGGTAACTGCCACATCCGTCCCCGCATCCAGCACACCCTCAATCAAACCAGGATCAATCTGATTGAAACTCGAATTGCCATCTTCAATATCAATGTGGGATTGCTCAATCAGCCACTGCCCACCATCGTCAACACCGGCCACCGCCAAGGTCAGATCAAAAAAGTCAATGCTATTCGCATCGGTCGTTACTGTCCCGCCTGTGGTGGTCCCCTCAGCCAAGATCGTACCTTGAACACGGGCGCGAGCATCAGCCACAATCGAGATATCCCCACCAGCACCATTTACCCCTTCTGCACGGATTTCCGATTGGCGAGTCAGCCAGGCAGCTTTCGTCTCCTGAAGCAAGGTTGACGCATCTGAAGCATGACCTACTTTCACCGTTCCGCCATTTTCGCCAGAGACATCAACGACCGCGTTGACGATATCTACCGTACTACCAATAAGCGCGATCGCTCCACCATCCGCAAACGCCGAACCAGAAACCCCATCTCCCACACTCGACACACTGCCCGTAATAGCAACTTCTTCAGGCTCAACTTCAATAGCACCCAGCTTCACCGTGCCATCAGCTTGCACCGTAAGACTGCTCGGCAACGCAATAGAGCCACCTGTCAGCAGCGTTGGAAGATCTGTCGGTGAAAACGCACTCCCTGTAGGCAAGGCCTCTTCCGCCACTTCCAAACTTAACAAACTACCCGGCACCGCCAAGCGAACCGTACTCTCGCCACCCACCGCCACTAGCCCAATCTCACCACCCGGCGCTTCCAGGCTGCCTGTATTAACAACATTGCCCCCCACCAGTGCGATGGACTCACCAGCAGCAACCGCCAAATCCCCATGATTAACGACCCCGCTCGCCTCATCGTCTGTAAACCGATAGGCCGAGAGGTCTGCCGTCAAAGCGGTATAGTCCGAATCGCTATCGCTAACATCCAACCATTCCTCGCCAAAGCCCACCTGATCTGCTGTGGTTGCGGTAAACGACCCTTGCAAAGACAGCTGCGCATTGGGACCAAACAACACACCAGAGGGATTCACCAAATAGAGATTGGCATCACTGCCAGTCACCTGAACAGTGCCATCAATATAGGAAGGATTCGCTTCAGAAACCTGACCAACAATATTAAAAACGCCCGAGTCGCTCATGAAGTTGGCGGTCTGCGTTTGCTCCAGACTGAACTCGTCGAACTCATGAAACAGATTGCCACCTGCCTGCGTGCCACCGGCAATATCGTACTGGTCACCAGCAGTCGTTACGGTGGTTCCAGCACCATCAGCGGTGGAAACAACTTGCGCCTGCACAGGTTTCTGTGAGGTGGGAAAGAGCGCTGCCACAAAACCAACAATCCAGGTCACTGGAAACCAAAGAGGCTTAGCTACGAGAACAATAGACTGCTGGAGACGCTTTTCCATACCGACATTCCTACCAAGAGAAATAAAACAGAAGTCTTTAGGCGAAAATACTTCTGTCCCATACAACGAACATACCCAAGCAAAAAAAGTAAGCTAAACAGTTTTAGTGACTTTGTTGCTTGTAAGATTCGTACTCCTTTCTTCTGGAAATAAGTAAGGCATCGGCATGAAATATGCTGGGTGAATCTACCGGAATTTAAGCAGATGTAGTCATTCTCTTAGCAGCGCTACGTGTCTTTTCGGAGACAGGAATATGCTGAGTCGCAGCAGCTAGGCCATAGACGGGCATGTTGCCATAAATGCATTCGCACTGCGTCGGCTCTACTTGGTAAGTCTCATGCCAAATGCCAACGCTATCGTCATCGACCATCTCTCGCATAAACCGCTGCCAGGAGGCCCAGTGTGGATCATCTTCGCTGCGCGCAAAGCGGGTCAAATCTTCAAAAGAACGCCAGTAAGACACCAGACAAGTCTCTAACGGCCAAAGCCGAAAAAACATACGAGAGCTAAGCAGCCCTTTTTCAGGATGCTGAGACAACGTCGCCATCATTGGCCCCATGGCACTCGCTGTAGAAAACCATTTTTTGATAGCCCAAAAGCGATTGACGCGCATCCCAATCAGAAAAACCACACAGGGCTCTGTAACCTCAGCCGTGTAGCGACCTGGAAAAATATTGTTCATTTCTTCCACCGTACCATTCCTAATTTTTGTTTATTCAGCCTAAATCTTTCGCAAACAGCCAATATGACAAACCACTCTCGGGGACCGTCCCAGCATGTACCTGGTCAAAACCTAGATTTTGGTAGAACAACAGATTTTGCGGGTTGTCTGTTCTCAGCCAACAGGACGAATGGCCATCGCGTTTCATCTGGCTTAGTGCCGAGAGAACCATCTGTTTGGCTAGGCCCTTCCCTCTAGCCATTGGGTGAACGCCTAGAACCCACAAGTAAGCAAATCCGCTAGGTGCTCTAGTTGCAATCTCGTGCTCACAATACGAGTCGTGCCCCATCAAACGGGAGAAAGCAGGAAATCCCATACTCAGCGGCGTCCAACATATAGTCTCTGGCGCAGCAGAGGTTTCAAGCGCATGAGAAAACGTCATGCCAATTCCTCGTCACCTCGCAGTTGCTTATACGATTGCTTACGGCTTAGGCAGTAGCTAGGAGCCCATCCCGTCACCTGCTCTAGCAGCAGGCTTGCACCCCAGCACAACACCGGATAAATAGACCATGTGATGCTGCCCGCGATCGCAATATTCAACCCCACCAAAAACGCATTGACCACCAGATAAGGAAACAGCTCATACCGATAGAACGCTTGACGCTGCCGCTGCTTTTTCTGCGCATTTAGCTTCTGCACTTGCCAGGCCTCTACCGCATAGCGAAGCGTCGCATCGTCAACAGCTAGCTCCTCTGCCATCTCTTTTAGCTGCGCCGGGGAAGAAGACTCCCTGCCCAGCGCAATCGTCAAAATTTGCTGCACATCTGCTGAAGAATAGGCTTGCTCATCGATCATGATTGCCTCCAATGTTTACACCGTAAACTTACAGGCAGATACTAACGCAGCTATGTTTACACTGTCAACAAGTTGCCGGGTAAATAAGCAGCCAGGTGGGGTAGGATGATTCGCACCCAATAATCTTGCAGCGCAACGATCAAGAAGCATGGCCAAGAAGCAAACCTACCACCACGGCGATCTGCGACAGGCCTTGGTAAACGCGGCACTGGAGGTACTAGAAACTAAAGATGCCAAAAGCATTTCGCTGCGAGAAGTTGCGCGCCAAGCAGGGGTCTCGCATACCGCGCCCTATCGTCACTTTGAAGATAAAGCAGCTTTACTCGCTGCCGTTGCTGAAGAAGGCTTTATAGAATTTGGCACCTATCTACAGGCCGCAGTAGACCAAGCCCAGGCAGCCCCCATCGAAAGCCTGCAAGCAACCGGCGAAGCCTACGTTCGCTATGCACTCGACCACCCCACGCACTTCCGGGTTATGTTCGGCAGTTTTCCAGCCGATGAACCCGCAGACAGCACACTTAGCCAGGTATCCAATGGAACATTTCAAATTTTGGTAGAGGTCATCACGGCTGGGCAAGCCGCCGGACTGCTAAAAGCAGGCGACCCCAACCTACTCGCCTTAGGCAGATGGTCTATGGTGCATGGCTTAGCTATGCTGCTACTCGATGGCATGCTAGGCAAAACCGAAAACACCACCGCTGACCTGGTGAAAACCTTACTTAAAGGCAGCCTCACCAGTATCGTTATCTCGAACAACCCCCAATAAGGCTGCATCCACACTTAATAAGGCTGTGTCCACACTTTGCCAAAAAGCACACTGGTCACGTCAGGGAATCCGCCGTTAGTCCACGACTTGAGCAGCGTCAGCGACTGGGGAGCCTCTAAGCGAGGCAGCGCGTACAGAGAAGTGCGAGAAAGCATGGGCGCGGCTTTTCTTGTAGTCATAGACAATCTGGAAGTAGAGCGCACTACTGGGTCGTCTGCGATCGCCACAGCAGAACGTAGATGATCAGCAGCCCCGGCTATGGCTTCATCGTTGTAACGGTTGTAAGGGAAAGCCAAATGCTGAGGTCGCTCACCCGTCTCGCTCAGAACACGTGAGATAGACAGCTGCATCTCCTCATCGGTTTTATGGCTGTGGGTTCGCAGGTCTATATGGTTGGCGGTGTGTACGCCCAGCGTTACGTTCGGATAGTGCGATCGCAGCTCACGCACATCATCCCAGGTCATGGTCAGCCGGGGCGGGTAGGCAGTCGGGGCTAGCTGCTGATCGATGAGGCGCAGAAGAGCCTGTCGCTCAGCGGGCAAGCACTCAATCAGATGCTGTGCGATCGCTCTATAGGCCGCTTCACACTCAGCCGCTCCCGTCAGCTGCCACACCATTGGTTCCGAGGCCAAATTCAGCAGCAGCGTATGGCGCGACCGCGCGCGAAAGGCTGAATACAGCGTATCAATCCACTGATTCTCACCTGCACTAATGTAAGCCGTCGCCAGGTAAAGCGTTGCTGGCAATCCGTACTTTGCCAAAATCGGGGCCGCCACCCGCAAATTGTTCAAATAGCCGTCATCAAACGTAATCGCCACCGTCCCTCGCCGAATCGGCTCTCCCGCCGCCAGCTGCTTCGTCAGCGCATCCACACTCACCACATGGCGACGATTCGCCAAAAACCGCATCTGCCCCTCAAACTGCTCAGCCGACAGGCAGTTACGCGGATCCATCCACGGCTGCTCAGCTGGACTCGGCACACTGTGATACATCAAAATACTCGCCACCGAGCTACCCATCAGGCTCTCACGCAGCCAGCCATAGGCCGACGATAGCCCGCTCTGGTAGGAAAGCTCATGCATCAGCCGCACAGCTCGCTTCTTGAGCTTGGGTGCTGGGCGTTCTGTATTTAGCGGCAAAAGCGTAGGAGTGAGCCGAGTTGTTGTAGATGCAGGAGACATGAAGATGGGGAGCGGAGGGAGAGAGGAATGTAAACGCCTCCATAGTTAAAGAATCCATTTTCAATTCATATGTTCCAGCACGTCGTCCTCATCTCTTTCACCCCCGATCGCCCTGTTTTCCTATCCCCAATCACCCTATTTTCCTGCCCTCTATCGCCCTAATCTCATGGCTTCCGTTCCTGATAAACTTCAACCTAAAAATCACCACTATGAACCCCAAGCACACTACTCACTTTGTCAGCAAATGTTGAATATAAAATTAAACATTTTTTAATATTGAGATACTATATATCTATTAATAAAAGAAATTTACTAGAAAGTAGTAGCTACGACTATGCGCTTTTCCTCTCAGCAAATCTCTCCCGAGAAATGGGGTATCTACGGTGAAGCTGGTCTACTGGCAACCGTTTCGTGCCAGGCAGCCTGCGATACGATTATTGCCAATTTGAAAAACGGTAGACGAGACGTGCCTACTGGCGAAATTAACTCGCTCTATCAGGTGCCTAAGCTACAGAAGAAGGCGAACCCCAGCACCGCACCTTCCACTGGGCGTCGTAGCAATAGACCGCCCATCTCTACTCGCAAAACTCGCAGGCTAAAAGTGAGCCCCGCGACACCTCAAGTAAGCGTATCCAAGGCGGCAGAGCAGCTGTCAGAACTGCAAAAGCAAAGAATCAAAATGACGCAGGCGACGCAGGCCACCAGAGCCGCTAGTCAAGCACCCCAGGCTGATAAGGCTGAGCGTGCTTAATCCACTATTATTTGTTGTCTATTTATCGTCACTATGCTGCCCCGCCCTCGTGTCTCAGTTCGTTTGCCTCATTGGTCTAAAGCTCTAAGCTTGGCTTTGATGGTATTACCGGTAGGCTGTAGCAGCAGTCCGCTAGCGACAGTACAGCCGAACACATCCGCAGCAGAGACAAAGGAACAGGCTGTAATTTCACAGCAGCCTGCTGTTGACTCTGCTATTGATAGTGCAGCTGACAGTGCAGCAAATAATAGTGAGGTGTTGAGTGCGATCGCCTCCACCCAAGTCGTCTACCTCGGCGAAACTCACAACAGCGAAGGCGACCACGCCGCTCAGCTATCCATCATAGAAACGCTATCAGCCCAAAACGAAATCGCCATCGGCCTAGAAATGTTTCAAAGGCCGTTTCAACCAGCCCTTGATAGCTATCTGGCTGGAGACATCACCGAAGCCGAGCTAATTGAGCAAAGCGAATACGAAACCCGCTGGGGCTACGACTGGGAATTTTACGCACCGATTGTCCGCTACGCCAAAGAGAACCAAATTCCACTCCTTGCACTCAACACACCCGCTGAAGTCACGCGGCAGGTTGCCATTGAGGGCCTCAAAAGCTTATCGGGAGACGCGCTGAGCTACATTCCGCCCGTCGAAGAAGTCGACACTACAGACGAAGCCTACAGAGAGTCTGTCTCAGAAGTTTTTAGCGCGCACGGTGGCGCAGGGCACAGCCTGAGCTTCGAGAACTTCTTTGCAGCACAGGTGCTGTGGGACGAAACAATGGCAGAGCGCGTGGTTATGCAGCTAGAAGCTGAACCCGAGCGGCAAGTAATTGTGCTAGCAGGCGAAGGCCACATCGCCTACGACTACGGTATTCCCAATCGAGTAGAGCGTCGCATTCCAGACATTGAACAGGCTAGCGTACGGCTGACACCCGCAGAGCAGCCCACAGAAGCCGACTTTTCTGACTATGTTTGGATAACGCCATAAGTAGTACCTGTCACTTCACTTTATGCCATCCACAAGCCGTTATACCTGTGCCGGTTTCAGCTCAACTACAGCCTTAGAAGCCCGCAGCTGACCACAGGCCGCGTCTTTTTCCAGCCCACGCGAATAACGCACGCTCACCGCAATACCTTTATCTTTCAACTGCTGGGTGAAGCCCTCAACTCGCTGCCGACTCGGACGCTGATAGTCGACTTCGCTAATGGGATTGTAAGGAATCAGGTTCACATGGGTTTGAAAGCCGCGTAGCGCGCTCGCTAGCTCCACTGCATGCTCTGGCCGGTCATTTACGTCTGCGAGCAGCACATACTCAAAGGTCACCCGGCGGCCTGTGATGTTCACATAGTCGCGGCACTCATCTAGCAAGTCGGCCATGGGATACTTTTCAGCACTCGGAATCAGCTGATGGCGAAGGGTTTGATTGCTCGCATGCAGGCTTACCGCTAGCGTAATTTGCATCCGCTCTTCGGCTAGGCGACGAATACGGCCAGGGATGCCGACAGTGGAGACGGTGATCATGCGCTGACCGATACCGACATCTTGATTGAGCGATCGCACCGCCGCTATCACATTCTCAGTATTCAGCAGGGGCTCACCCATCCCCATAAACACAATATTGCTCACTCGTCGCTGAAAGTCTTCCTGCACCGTCAGCACTTGGTCCACAATCTCGTAAGTTTCCAGATTGCGAGTAAAGCCACCTTTGCCGGTAGCGCAAAAGTCGCAGGCCATCGGACAGCCGATTTGTGATGACACACATACGGTCAGTCGCTTATCAGACGGGATGCCGACCGCTTCAATAATCAAGCCGTCTTTGAGGCGTAGAAGATATTTAATCGTGCCGTCGGGGGATTCGGAGCGGTGGTGAATGTGCGATCGCCCCACCGGGAAATCAGCCACCTCAGCCCGCCACTTCTTCGAGAACACCGTCACCTCATCGAGGGAGCGAATTCCCTTTTGATAAATCCACTGATGCAGCTGCTTACCTCTGTAGGCAGGCTGTCCCTTAGCTACGACCCAGTCTGCAAGAGACTCTACAGAACGACCTAATAAAGGCGCTTCTTCAGTCTGTTTAGGGATTGCAGTCTCTACTGTCGTCGCAAGCATAGGAGTCGAGGTTCTGGGAAAGGTCTCAGCTAAAAAGTTTTAGTCCGATATCTATAGTAGGACGCTTTCAGAAAGACAATTCGGTTCTGTACTAATTGTTAGCCCCGTTAGAAGCATCCCCTTCATTGATCAAGTCCACCAAACCTTCTGTCAGCGCCTTCGGATCCATAAACAGCACCTTGGAATTGTCACTCTCACCAATCTTCTGATTCGCCGCTACATAGCGCTGCGCCAGCAAATAGTGCAGCACCTCTTTACCATTGCCCGTCGCCTCTAGCGCCTGGGAAAGCAACCGCATCGACTCCACATCGGCCTGCGCCTCAGAGATCTTGGCATTCTTCTCATAGGTCGCGGCCCTTTCCTTCTGCATCGCATCGAGCACATTCTGCGGCGGATCCAGCTTTTGAATCTCTACCCGGTTAACCTTCAGTCCCCAAGGAGCCGTCGCCTCATCCAGCACATCTAGCAGGGCTCGGTTAATCGACTCACGCGAAGAAAACAAACTTTGAAAATCCATCTTACCGACTTCAGAACGCAGGGTCGTGATTACCAGCTCCTGGATAGCGGTATCCACATCCTCAATCGCGTAAAACGTTTTCTCCAGATCGTAAATACGCCAGTAAATAATCGCATCCACTTCCAGGTTCACATTGTCTTTAGTGATCGCTCGCTGCGGCGGAATATCCAGTATTTGTTCACGCAGCGAATCTTGCAGCACCACAATTTCGAGCAAAGGCACAATCATTCTCAGCCCCGGCCTCAGCGTTCGATTAAACTGACCCAGTCGCTCCACCAAAGCAGCATTGCCTTCTTTGATAATGCGTACTGAACCAGCGGTGTATCCAACTATCAAAAAAGTGAGAACGGCTACGATCGACGAAAGCATGAGCGATGACTCTAAAGATGTGCTCTCTAATTAGCACGTTTGCCTGAAAAAGTATAGCGATTCTTCTGTGTGTTTCACTAGAAGCCCACAAATGTACATCCAGAACCGCAGCGGGAACAGTAAGTAAGGTTATTCGATATTACCCATTTTATTTGATACGACCCACGATAATTCTGTTCATTCGCGCGCCCTGGCCTAACGACTTACGCCTAATCGCTCACGACACACATCCACTACTCAGAGGGCATCTCAAGGAATCATGGCTAAAAAAACATTTGCCTGCCGACTCACTGGTCGATTAACG
>ERZ1740067.1602-NODE-1602-length-15125-cov-10.779363_pt1 | contig 15125 bp, 11 predicted proteins | sample MGYA00581736_ERZ1740067 | MGnify/ENA primary metagenome ERZ1740067 (study PRJEB43018, sample SAMN04849236) | marine metagenome | isolation source: floating plastic debris | place: Pacific Ocean | collected 2008-08-27 | study: EMG produced TPA metagenomics... | reverse complement strand
AATGAAATCCCATTGGTCAATAATGTCACATGACTTTGTTTTCATTCCTGGGGAATTTCTTCCTGCCGCGAAATTCAAAATTAGTGTGTACTGGATAGCGGAGAACTTCTAAAAGTAGCCTTTCATCAATGGACTTCAGTGAAGTGATTCAGTGACAGTTTGTTTTAAGCTTATGTAGAGAAGTTAAGGAACATGCCTCTTACTAAGAAGCAAGCTAAAGATATAGCTGAGAAGTGGTAAGCTTAATAACTTGAAAGATTGTTGTGAAGCATGGCTATTATATTATCAGTAGCATTATTGGGTTATTATATTGATTGAGGCACATAATCATGACATGTAGTCTGCAATTGAACTTCATTGATATATGTTTAGATAGAGTGTTGCTGTCTCATTCATGCTTGTCCATGCTACAGTGTGGCTTCTTGTATATATTTGTTGCGCCATGATAACTTAAGTCTGGTACAGACTACACCGTTGAAACAGAAGGAGTCTCTCTAAATTTTGGTTTTGACTTGACATTTGCAAGTCTCACTTTCATAGCCATCATAGGGCTGTCAGCAGCTCATCATCATTTCAGTTTACTTTCCATGCTTGTCAGTAGACCCCATTGGCAGTAGCCTATCGGGATCGGGAGCCCCAGAGTGGACATGATTGATTCCATGTATCCAGTGAATTAAACTACACCCAACATAACAGCAGAAAAGCTCGGGGCTAGGTCATGTTCAAGGCAACACTAGGACATAATGCTACTTTTGCAATCAAAAGGGTAGTATAGTTATTGTTCATAGTAGGGTTACGTCTGAGATAGAGCAATGAATTACAACTTCAATGCATAGAGATACAGTTTGTTTAACAATATGCTACTCATAATAATGAATAATGATGAATCATTTAATATTTTGTCTAGAAACATCTCAATATGCTATTGATGTTTACGTTTCCAGGCTTGTTAAAGAGTTTGAAGTCGTGAAAGAGAAGATCTCAGATGTAACATGTGCTGACTTATACTCCTTCTACTGCAAATCAAGGACGTCACACAACCTGGTTAGCCCGTCAATGTTTGGCAGAGTAGTCCACAAGGTAGGGATGGACTTCTTTAGGTTGGTTCATAGTCACTGTGACTGATCTTGTATAAGTATGGCCAGTCAGCAATAGGTTTTTGCCACGATGAATGCTAACTGTGAATTTAACATTTCTCTCCATGGATAGGCATGCCATGGATTCGATTGCCTCAATGTGTTTATGAGCTACATACGTTAAGATGACATGGTTTGCTCTGTGACTGGACTTGCTGTATTAGTATATTTGTAACGCATAATCTGGTTTACAGCCATTTCAGAGAAAATGGCAATATGTTTAGGGGTCAAAAGCCCTTCATTTTCTTTAAACAAATTTCTGTGGTAATTGATGGCACAACTCAACATTCATCTTGTCTTACAAACTCCTTCAACAGACTGCAATGGTTCCATCTGGCTCAGCTTTGTGTGAAACACTGTTTATCCATGTTTACAGGTTTTCCCTGATGTTAAAAAAAAAGCTGTATCGCGCTCCGGAAAACAGGTGAATGTCTACCTTGGTCTAGTTAAGAAGAGTGTTACAGTAACAAGCTCAGCGGATCATGGGTCGTACGTAAGTAGCTCTTATGCTGACCTTCATTCTTTGTTTTGAAGATTATACTGTCAGGCAGGCATTCTGAACTTCTCAATATTGAACCAATTTCCAGTCACACTCATTAGTACATACGTATACATCAAGACACCTCAACTTCATCACATACAACGGTTGCAACTATTCACAGCTGCTGATGTTACTTGTGTGGAATATTATCAGATAAATCACTCCTCTTAGTATAAACTCATTAACTATGGTACACGTATACGCTTGAACTACATCCCACTACGTCACACAACTAGGAGTTGTCCATCCTTTGACATTACTCCTGCTCATGATAAACTGATATAAAAAAAATGTAACTTAATCTAATTTATATTATTCGTTAAAATGATGCATAAGTGTCAATTCTGTTTGATGTGTACTTCTCTTTCTCAGTCCAAGCGTAAGGCATTGACAGATATCACCAACGTGCCTAAGAAAAAAAAGAAGCAAAGAAATAAGTCACTACCGGAGCCTCCAGATTTCGACGAGCCTTTCATATCTGATGATGAAGACGCTGACCCCGAGTTTCTCCCTGATCTTGATGATGAGCTGGATATTGTCAAACCCATGGAAAACCCGCCACCATCAGATCAGTGGAAGGTCATGTTGCCGCCTGAGCTTAGAGAGGATAGCGCTTGGGTTGAGTTTTTCGACCAACAGATAAGAAACTGCGGAAAGATTCGCAGATGGAGCACAAGGTAGAAATGTTACTCATTCACTGCGCATTATAAAATTTTTTTCAGACTTTTTACTCAAAATCCACATCTGACAGCCCATCGTGATTCTTTTCCTCTTGATTCAATGATCGCTATAATGACCTCTGAGTCACACCTTTGGTGCTAACCATAATATAATACAAATAGCCATTTATTTATTTTTGTCACCTTTTTGGATACGTGCAATAAAATCTAAAATAATGTCTGAATCATGAAGCTAGAAAGAACCCTTACTTGGCTCGTAGCGCTCAATGCTTTGGTGATTCAAAACTTACCACATATGGCAATGTAGGTTTTTGACATCCTATGGTTAACGGCGATGATACTCATATTTGCCAGTGGACAGAAAATTAGATTCAATGTCATCATCATTAATATTTTTTTTCGATTTTCTGCAGCGTTATTCAGTTGTCCATGGATATGTACACCAGGAGTCCGACGGCATACCTAAATCTAGGAAAGGTTTTGCGCCTGCCTTCTCCACGCCAGCTGCAGCTATACAAGAACTATGTACATCAAGAGCCTGGGATTGTGCATGAGAATTTACATTGGATGCTATTGGAAGCAGAACGTATTAAGTTATCCCAACGAGGCAGGCATGGTTTCCTAGTGTTTGATGAAGTACAGATTCAGGTAAATGCAATCTTGTTCTCCACTTATTAGATGTTAAAGTACATGTATGTATTTCTATTGTTCAAACGGGTTGTGCTTGATATGATGCCCTAGGAGGCTCATTCGTCGCCAAAATGTAAGAACATCTGTATCCGGGTGTTTTTTTTTGTTTTTATTTACACCGGTCAGCTATTCCCATGGGCACATTATACGCCTATGGCTATTTCATATAAGCATCTTGACATGTATTGCCCGCAAGAATCTTCGCACAACATAAGCTTCAGTATGTATGTACCCGTGATGATTTCATATGAATTTGCCAAGTGTAGATTTTAGTGATTCATCATTTTGTATTTATGGGCATAACAATAACTCAATATAAACCCTTTCATGAACGTTTTGTTTCCATTTCCGCAGAATGACTTACAGCTACATTCGGCTCAGCCTGATTCCATGCTCTCAGGCATGACATGTTATGGTGAAGCGCAGGGTATACATATGCTCCGTAAGACAGGTGGGTTGTCTGTTCATTATACGATATAAAATAACTCCTTACAACACCCATTGTTGTTTCAGCAATTAGAGAAATAACTTATTGGTTTCAGCGATGGAGTTGAAGTATTCTTTCAACATGAACATTTGTCGGTTTGACTTGAATTTACCATTTATTTGGTGCATTGTATTGGCGGATATTCCCAGGTTTCAATTTTAGATATGTTTGATAAAACTGTGCATATATGGATATGTGAAGGCGGTACAAAGATGACAAGTTGTGTTTTGTGGTTCTGTTTCATGCTGTGCTCTGTAACACCCGTCCATTTTTTTTTCAATTTGGTTTGTCTGACAGGTGGCGTTCATACACTTGCTACTCACATCTTGCAATTTGTGTATCTTGGCCACACTGGTTTCAAATGGCCCGTGGCATACTACACAACTACTGAGGCACAAGCAACTGAACTAATGGTCCTGGTCTGGAGAGTTATAAACACACTATCAACATATGGATTTGAGGTATGATATTCAAGATGGCAAATACTGCAAAATGCAAAAAATCATCTTTCCGTGATGGTGCTAAGAGATTTTCATGATCATTGATCATAGGCGTATTGTCAAAAACATTTTAAAACATAATATGGCATAGTATGCAATTGTGGTATAGATGAAAATTGATCCATTTTACATTTATTTGGTGTTGCTATGCTTCAACTAGTCACACCAGAGTCACACACATGGCCAGTTGCATGACCAGTTGAAGGATAATTGTAGGGCGTCTCATTTTATTTATTGGATATGTGTATCCCATTATATTATATGTGTATCAAACGAGGGAAATACAAGTTCTGATATCCTTTGCCTTGCCTAATAGCATTAAACAGGGTTAAACTAGAAGAGTGGGTGATGTCATCAAGTGCAAAGTGAGGTTCATAATTATGCAATGTTCCATAATGCATATCCATTGTCCAGCGGGTTTCTGAATACAGCAAGGACACCAATAATGTTTATAACACAGCTTCTCAAGATTTTGCCTACGTACCACTAAAGCTCATGATGTACTTTTCACCGAACAGTGTGAAGGTATTCTCATGGACGGGAGTTCTAACAACAGAAAGTTCATGAAAATGCACGCCGAAGAAGGTGAGGACTGGCACTTTAAGGTCAAGAATCCCATCAAGCCAGAGAAAGAGGTGATCATAATGATGGATCCCTGTGTAAGTGCACTAATACCCTAGCAACATTCATATGCCTGCACAAGCAGCAACATCATTATTTATACCCGTGAATATTGGCAAAAACTGTTTGTGCCTTGTAGATAAATGTATGCATTTGTGGGAATAATAGATAGATAATTATTTAATTGTGTCAAAATTCAAAATTAATGAAGACAAAATCTCAGAATGATGTAGAAAAATACTAGTAGAGAGGATCTAGAGAAGTGGCAAAACGCTTGTTAGTAAATTAAACTTGATTCAGTAGTAGAAAAAATGTGAGGCATGTACTGGTAATATCTTGAGGTCTGTGTTACTATTCTGTGTACATGAGAGGGGAATGAGAGGCATGATCAAGTAAGCCGATTGCCAGTATATGAAAAGGTCTAAAGATGACATGATTTTGAGTAAAAATTGAGGTACTAGTTTGTAATCAGTTGTGGAAAAACTACGGAATGAAACCTCACAAATGTATTGCCTTGTAAGTGATCTAAACGCGTAACTGTGAGAATTCAATGTATGTTGCAGCATGGTATTAAAAAGAATCGAAATTCTTTCCTGAAGTCAATTAATGAGTTAAAGCCTAAGAGGAGACTGAGGTTAGGTAGAGATTTCTGCTTCTGGGCCCACTGGGAGGCTGCTTACAAGTAGGACCAACAGTCGAACCCACTACCTATCCACAGAAAACTGACTGACGAGCATATCTATGTGACAGACAGCGGGAAGATGCGTAATCATCTGGCTTTTGAGACAATGAACTCAGAGATGCTCCATCTGATGCAGGTTACTGTCATCTCACTTATTTCAGTAGCTCTCATGTCATGTAGTTTGCATATGTAAACCTGCAACAACAAGAACGGTGAACGTAGAGTGAACTGTTCAGATATAAATAATGATGATAAATAATGATATAAATTGATGATGGCGATTGACATGTTTTAAAAAGGTTCTTCATTCCTTTATTGCAGTAAAACTAACATATGAGTTTAGTGAATTAAAATGAAAAATACAAAATTCAGCTTTTTAAAGATGTAATGGTTGGTTAGATCACGAAAACCCCTTCATTCTATCTGTCATGATGTCATGAACACAAAATGTATCCTCCTGTTATCTCTTAGGTTCATATTTTTTACAGGAATATCAAAAGCAGACCAATCGGCAGGACTTAAATTTCACAATCCAAGTCCTGACACACATGTCGGCACTGACAACGAACTTCATGTCATTCAAACCGTATTTATCTGCCGAAGATGAGCGTTTGGATGAAAATGATGAGGCCATCGAGTTCTTTAGAAACTGGTATCATCGTTCTCGCAAAGATACAAAGTAAGTTCTCAAACATTAGCTGTATTATAGCCTACCCAAACATCCTTGTTTATGTTGATTTACTACTAATATTTGATGCCTTCCCCACATATGCCCCACATATTTTAAGTTCATGGATGGATTTGATCACGAAACTATTCTGATTGAAAATACTACAATGCACGCTTACTCCGTTTTTGATATAATTTGAGGGTAAGTACTGTCGAACCGCCATCACAGTATGCACCATGCATTGTTATACTAAAACACTGACTATATAATAAGCCTTCACTTATTCCAGGACATTTATATCGCGTGAAGCGTTTGAGGATCTCAACTGCACAGTGGTCGGATTCAGGAGTACAATCGCTAATATAACAGAGAGGCACCCTGGTGCAAGGGTTATTGGGGCACTTCTAAACTCAGACGTAATCGAAAATATGTTCTCGTCTCAAAGGTCAAGATGCAACGGGGCAAATACCAACCCAACAACACTTCAGTATAGCAAAGCTATTAACACGATAGTGATGACCAGCGAACGCAGGCGTTCGGGTAAGAGAAATGCTGCCTCCGACTCTTCAGTTGGAGGCGCATTTCCTTACAAAATACTGGCAGGGAAAACATTTTCTGAGCGCCGTATTTCAAAGTCCTAGTTCTCAGTCTCTCCAGTATTGAACAGTATATGTATGTACAAGCGGATCCTGTTTCCAGTGCTCTCATGCACCTTCTGTACAAACACCATGACATTTATTTTTTCATAGCACACAGTTTTTTGTTTTTAATAATTGATTATCCTGGGGTTGTGATGTCGATACTCATAATGAACTTACCTCATTCAGACTGCTGGCTGCAAAAATGACAATACCATGTCAGTTCCTCTAGCTGTTCCTGTGAGATGTTTTTGTCTATATCAGTACAAACAATGTGGTACCAATCCTTGCAGTGCTCACATTCTGCCCAGTCATAAACGCCAGCTTTTTTACGACGTCTGACCACACAATTAGCTGCTCTGCATTGCTCATCTTCATCTTCTGCTTCAGTGGTTGTAGCTTTCTGTACAAAAAGAGTAACCATTAGTAGAGATTAACACAACCTTGCCAACCTTTTTATGTAGATACATAAACAACTTTTTATGGCCATAGTCTAGTCTATATTCTAGATGTTGAATTTTGTACATAGTATAATATCAGCCAGTTTTTTGTTGTTGCACTGTAATATTGGTCTACTCTATTGTATTGGTGTAATAAAGACACAAAGCGTCAGTATGCTTTTAAATGTTACTTATGTCATGACAAATGTTTGCTAAAACACCCAATTGTTTAGTATCAAGGCCCTTGCACCATACATAGGAAAATGCACAGATTTTTCTAACAAAAGCTGTTGAGAAAATGGTTGCAGCAGTTGTATAAAGTTGTAGTGTTTATGGAAGATAACTGCCTTTTTTTTGCAGTTTCTGTAGTAGTGTACGAGGGGCCTTCTCAGTATTTGTTAGCTTTCAATGAACTGATTGCATCTTCATGTATATTGTGGATTGCTCACACATTTGAACAAATGAAAACATTGAAACGATATCAAAAATTTTGAATTTGAGTGTTATTTTTAATCTGCAAAAACAACATTACAGCTTTATTTTAGTAGCAGGTCATAACAACAAAAAGTAAGGTCACATACCTTTCGTTTTTTGGCTGTTGTCTCCTGCATGGCAGCTATCTGGGGACGATGTGCTAGTTTTTTGGTCTTCTCGAGGTGAGCCACCAACTGCTTGCGGAACGTGTTGTTTCCAACTGGTAAATACTTGCGCAGGAGAAGCTTGTATACCGTTTGCATGAGATAGTTGTCAGTGCCTGCAGCAGGGATTGCTATTTTTAGCTTTTCCCACAGCTGTGTGTTCAGCAGTATCGAGTTATAGGTATTCCTGATCACTGCGTCTCCTTGGAGCAGCGCATTACCGATGCTCTGGTAAGAGTCACGAGCCTTTTCCAACTCTGAGAAGAACTCATAACTTTCATCTGTTATGTGAGTTAACGCCCGATGCCTGCCGCTTCTTCGCTCTGTCTCATATGCTGTTTCGGGGTACTTCCCAGAGATTACATCTTCAGATGTTGTCTCCATGTAGTTGAGGCATCGCAAAATCTTCTTCTCCATCTTATAATCTACTGACATAGTTTTTTCCCTTAAAGTTTTTAGTCTCCTTTCCTTTTCTCGTCGGGCCAGATAGACTGCCCGACCACCGACTCTCCTGATGACACCCTGTCCTGCATCGAGAGAAGGGCGTCTGTAGTCTGTGAAGACAGAAGCGAGAGACTTCTCTCCAGCCTTGCGTGCCTCAGCGTCAAAAAAATCAGTGGCCATATCCATCATCATTTGGCGGATGTAGGGATGGTACTTATCACTGATTCCTTGTTCTTCCAGTAGTTCTGCGATCGATGTGAGGAGATATCGGTTATGTCTCTCCATAAAGTTATTAAATATGATACCATTTGCAGCATCCGGTTTGATGTTTCCATCTATCGTTAATGAGAAATTTGCATGTATGGTACTAAGTAAAGAGTCATATGTTGATGTTAGATCGAGATGGTTTTTTAGATATTTAATGTCTGCATTAATATTTTCCTGTATTTGAGTCACTGGCGACAGGAAACTTTGCCGCAGCAGCAGTGACTGCACCTCAGAGGGATTAACCACAGTGGATGTAGACGCTGTGGCTGAAGAGGCTCCTGTGTCCTGAAATGTTTCTTGGAGAGAGATTGCAGAATCACCAAGTACTGCGAAAAATTCTTCGTCATCAGACTCGAAGATTTCTGCCTCATCTCCAGCCAACTCCACCTCTAGTTTCTGGCAGCAGCTAACATCACTCTTGACAGTAGTTCCTGCTTTTTGGATTGCATCCACGAGCGTTTTTTCGGGTTTCACTGCACATTTCTTGTGGAAGCCAGTAACATGCAGTCCTTCAGGGGATCTCACCCTGCTGATTGCAACAGAGAGGAGTGAGGGATATAACATATCCTCCGCGTGTACTTCAACATAATCAACAGTCAACCCCTGAGATTTATGTACAGTCGTTGCGTATGACAGAATGAGTGGGATCTGCTCTCTGATCAGTTCACATTTCTTTACACTGTCGTACCTTGAAAGTAGATAAGCAAAAATTAAAAACCTTATTTTTTGAAACAAAAATATCACAATTACTATCCTGTGGTTGAAAATCAGACAGTTTACGATTTTATGAGTTTTCTCCTTGTTACTCAGCAAAAAATAATTCCCATTTTCAAATATTTATAACCTATAGTTCTTTTGTGTTAGCCACCTGGCCTCACAGATATCCCTAGCCTTGTCACGCGGCCCCTGTTTGTTTTGTGGCAAGGCTACAAATATCCCTAGGATGCAATGGGCTGTTGAGGGCGTATAATATGCGTGTTCATCTGGTAAATTGATGATCAGACTTTCGAATAGTTTGGCAGCCACATTATCGAAAACATGGTTAAAATATCAAAGATGCCAGCGCAATTGCTTCCAACTGCCTATAGAACTAGCGTGTAGCTATTGGCTTTGCCCGTAGCATAAAATTTATGCTCTGACTAATGTAAATGGAACCAATGAATAGACAGGGCCAAGGCAATAATATCTATATGTAACTAGTGTGTCAACTACAAACTTACAGGGGCCAACGCCAACTACAGTCTGTGTCGCACAATGTGGTCAAGAAAAAACAGCCATTTAAAACCAGTTCAGTAAACAACTTTTGCATTAACCATAGGAATATGTAATATATTGAATTAATATTCTGTAAAACATGGTCTTATGTAGGGGGGTCCCATACGTTCCCCCCTTTGATCAGTTAATAATAAAGTTCATAATTATCAATTATCATGTGTCAAACAAAAAACAATTGTAATTGTTGTGCATCCCAGCTATGGCCAGACACATTGCTTTGTCTGAATTTTCTGAAAGCAAAATCAAACGGGATAAAATTATTTCTGAAATTATGTCACAATAAATAAAGGTACTTTATTATTGGGTTTCCTGAGTTTTACCAACTTTCACTTATGCAAAACACTGCAAAAGATTGACCTCTGATTGTTTTTAACTATACCATGTCCTCTGTTGGCAATCGCAATACATTTTAACAAATCATTGGAAGTTGTATTTGTAATTTTTCAATTACAGCATTAAGCGGAACTTACCATGTAAACTTTTCCGATTTGAAAGTATAAGAGCCATGTAGCTTAGGGAAGTGCACAGTCACCGATTCTTTGTCCAGGTTGGCTACGCGGCCACATAATCCATTTACTAGTATTTCTGAACAGTTTTTGATCAGCATCACAGGAGCACCAACCTTTAGCATCAGTCGCTAAACAAAACAATGATTAAAAACGGAATTAGAGAATACTTTTGTTCTATCAGTTTCTAAACGTGTTGCAGCCAAAATTTGCACCTTAACTTTTATTTGTATGGTATCACACCATGATACGTCAGCAGCACTGCCCAGAAATTCAGCATTATCTAAAATTTGAGATTCTTAATAAAAAGAAACCCAGAAAATAAAAAAATTATCCTGTCTCTCTTTCCACTCATAACAGTTGTCAAGTGACTTTTGTGTAGTAGTGTAATAGTTCATAATGGGGAGGTGTTTGCAAAGCTTTGTCGCATAAGACCCCTTTTTTACCCTCCTCCTTGCCTATGCAAACCAACAACCTACTCGTATTCTGAAAGCCGGAAGTTTGGACATCTGAACAAAATGTTTCATGTTTGGTGCATATACTTTCATCTATGACATGATTAAAAAGATTTTTCAGTGCCAAGTTGTGGTAACAAACGACACATAAAAATTTTGAGTAGCGCTAAAATGTCGTTCCCATAGCTCCTTTTTGGCCAATTAATTTAGAATTATTCAATCAATATTACCCCCCTGTAATCCTAGCATAGCGTGTAGTTTTTAAACACAACACTGTCAAATTGCAATTCAACATAGTTCATTTAAAATATCATCACAAAATTGGCTACATCATAACTAAACGAGTGTGGACAATTCCCGCAGCAAATTATCAGGTGATGACAGGATAATAAGGTTCCCTTGCGTCATCGTTATAAAAATTTCACATCAAGATAATGATACAAGCTAGGAGCGTAAGTCGTCGGTGTGACACATATGTGGAAACATCTACTGTCCACAAAATCTTCAGTGCACCACTGTTGTACAAAAATAATCACTTTATTGTGTGAAAGTGGTCTATCCTTGTTTGATTGTCACACAAAAAGCATTGCAATCAAAAGTGAATGACATACATATATTGTCTCTAACATGGGCTTATAATAACTCCATAGGCATGTAATATTTTATGCCTAAGGTTTCTGAGAAACAAAAATAACAGTTGTAGTGTTATTATCATTTCTTTTCATTTATATTCATTCTATATTTACCTTTTCAGCCAGAAATCTGCTGTCAAAACCCTTGCTTTGACCCTTGTCTATTGCGTCATAGCGTGTCATGTCACCGGGATGCCTGGCTAAACATTCTGCGTTATGCATGTCAACATTTATTCTTCTGCAGTACAGGACCAGTTTCTGACCTACAAATTTAAAATAAAATGTTGGAATCACAATTGAGTCAAACTCTGCCACTGCATTTTTTTGGCTGGCATTGATTCATCCAAGCCTGTAGCAAGAGATGGCATTGCAAGCCATATGCAAGTGAAGCACGGAGCAAGGCCATTTAAAATGCAATGCTGTTTGACACTTCATCAGACTCAAGAATTTGTATGTGCACATTTTCAATCTTCTCATCTCATTACGGAAGACCAAAAATGCTATACCATATTTATTATCATTTCACCAAGTTTTCTGTATTTGTTTGGTCCCCAGATGCAAGATCTCGGGACAAAACGCCAATGACAAAATGCCATTGCCCAAAACCTCAATACAAAAACTGCTCGCCCCCAACCCCAACCCCTAAACACATAAATCAGTGGCATTTCATACATTGGCTTTTTGTCCGTGGCATTCAAACCAGATACCCAGATGCAAGAATAGGTTACCAGTATATCAGAAAACGAAGCCGAAAACACTCAGTAAATTATTATAGTGACAACACAAACTCATAACAGCAGTGTTTACATATATGTACATAAGTTCAAATTCCTTGTGCGGCTGATGATATTATCATACCTGTAGGTGGGGCCACTGCTTTATTTTTTCTGTCCCCAATTTTTGGACTGAATTATGTGTACCTTTCAGTGTATAGACCCCTTTTTAAAAGCCTGTGACTTTGCTCCCAGTTGAGCTATCCTCTAAATTCGAAAAGTATGTAAATCACGAGAGGCTATTTATTCCAATGTAATTTGCTGCAGCAAAATCCATGAATGTTGTCAAAAGTTATGCCCGGAAAACAAATAGAGTATGGTCAAAATCTTATTCCAAAATTGGATTTTCTAACATCTCCTTCACAGTGCAAAGTTTTCAGCCAGCAAAAGATTGCAATTATCTGGAATCTCTCCTCTACAATTGTATGATCACAGATTTTTTGGAACATGCTATAGTTCTTGAGATATTTGGAAAATAATCCACCTAAGTCCCACATTTTTTGCGCAAGAAATGGCTAGGCTTTATATGCACCATTAGGCTTCAGCCTGCAACATAACGTTAAGACACAACGTTGTACACAGTAGGCACAGAGCAATTGTGTGGCAGGTTGTGCATTTAACATGAGAAATATAAAAATACCCATGAGCAGTCATTTCAGCCCCACAGAGTTGGCTATTGATTGTAGCTATTTTAGGACAGTTTGATTACCTAGCTGGCATATCGATTTAATCAATTCAATGATTACAATGCAGACAGACACACAGCCTTTACTCCATACCCATGTTGTCCCTGTTACAACACAATATAGCATTGTGACAGCACAAATTCAATGCAATAACTGAATTTCTAGAAATGTTCCCAATCTATCTCTGCAATTGACCATCATACAGAGATGTAATAGATTCATTGCATTTCTAAGTAATTCTAATTTGAGTAATTCTTCTTAATTCTGCATTTATTCTACTCTCTGACAAATGTGTTGAGAAGTGATCCCTAGTTGAATCGTAGCCTTTTAAAGTTTAACGGGTTTGAATTGAGTCTGAACTTCGATAGGCAACAATTCTGGCCAAACTAAATCAAATTAACAGGTTGCTTCTTCAATATTTAAAAATATTTATGAAAAAGTGTAACAGTATGTGTACAAAACTAATTTGCACACGCATATTTAAAGTTGCTGAGTATGTGCAAGTATGAAGGGTATAAGACATAACAAAAACAGGGACTGTGTTGTACATTGTGGCATCAACAAATGGGTAGATGATTGACAAAGTTATTCAATGCAGAGCACAGTTAGGCTTCCATTGGATAATTTGTTACTTGAACTTCATCAATGTACTGGAAAGGTGTGCAAACTGCTGATATTATTTATCAAAATTTTAAATTTATTTAATGGCACTCAAGCTGAAATTCAACAAAATTGTGCCAAACCAACTTATCGTTACAGCCCTTCCATGAGGTGAACTGCGCCAGCAATATGCGCAAAAAATGCTTAACTGCTCAACGTACTCAAGCGAAAGATATATTTTAAAGCTACATGTCATTTCATGCAAATAACTGGCCAGACAAGATATGAGGCAATATTTTGCTTACCTTCAGCAACTTGCAAGGGCTGGTCACGGCTCTTGAGAAATTGAAGGGTGGCTTCAGTACATTCACCAAGACTTATCTCTGATATTGCCTGTGTCAGCTGTGGGTCTGAAGTTCTCATTGTCTAAAGAAGAGCATTTGTTTGATAATTGCTGACAGCAACATGATTTCCGACATTATTGAGGCGTACTCTTTTATACATTATACACGCTTCTTAAAGATTTTGTTTTCCTGGACCCAGGTACCTTGCCCCACCAACAGCAAAAGAAGTGAATGTACTTTTGCCCAAGAAATAAAACTTCATAAACCTTTTTAAAATAGGAAACGGGAAAACTGGTGCGCTGTCATAAATTTTTTAGATGAAAATGTGAACGTGCTACACCTAATGCCCATGACGGTTTGTAAGCATCCCTAACTAAATATATACCGTAGTGACGTGTGATTTGTGTAAGTGCATAGCCAAGATGTGAGTGTTGTAAGATTTATATCCACAAGGCAAAGTAAACTATTGTACGTGTCGCCATTGGGAAACCTGACACTACTACTGCCCAACATCCAGAAATACTGGGAGATTTTGCATGTGCCAAGTAAATGAGCTATTAATTTCAATTTTTTATGTTTATGCTTGTCTAGATTATATATAACATATGGATATGTAAAAGACATTGTAATTTTTTCTGCAGATGAATATTTTTGGTGAAGCAACTTCTATAGTGTAATACCATAACGCTGCAGACTCACTACAGATAACACCTCATACCTAGTGCAATAAAATGTCCTTAGGTATCTTGGAACCTTACCTGATTGAGCATTACTTTGTGCGGGGCATAGTGGATGAACGTGCCTGAGAGTATGGCTGGCTGACCTATGTCATCAGATGCCTGATTTGGTATTGGTGGTAATTGTAAGAAATCCCCACAAAATACCCTTTGTATTCCTCCCATGATCAGTTTATTTTTCCTTATGTGCTGCAGTAAATTGTGAATAACATCGAGTGTATACGATGATATCATGGAAATCTCATCAATTACAAGCACGTCTGCCTTTAACAACCTAAAAGTAAAAATACAATGACAAGACGATGAGCGATTGCAAGTGCAGACATTAAGTGTACTGGTATTTCTCCCCCACCAATGTTTTTGGAATGACTCCATGCATCCAAAATCAATATCATAACAACCATTGAAAAATAAAGTCCAGGTTTTCCTAACACAGCGTAAACTTTTGTCTAAATCAAAACCAGGATTGATAAAATTTTCTTATCGAAACATGGAAACTTGTACGAATTCAGAGTTTGAGACAAATATTCATTTGGCAGTGTAGCCTGGTATTGCATACTCCTAGCATCAGGGGGTCTTTCAATTGTTCCTCGCAAAGTTGGTGTTTCAATCAGGCCATTTTGTTCCCAAATCATTCGCTCATTTTCTATATAACACCATCATGGGAGTTGCGAAGTGGGAAC
>ERZ1740067.1599-NODE-1599-length-15155-cov-6.298543_pt1 | contig 15155 bp, 17 predicted proteins | sample MGYA00581736_ERZ1740067 | MGnify/ENA primary metagenome ERZ1740067 (study PRJEB43018, sample SAMN04849236) | marine metagenome | isolation source: floating plastic debris | place: Pacific Ocean | collected 2008-08-27 | study: EMG produced TPA metagenomics... | reverse complement strand
CTATCTGACATGCGCACCCGCAGCTTTCGTCTCATAAGCCGCCCACAGATCTGGCCGCCGTTCCTTCGGAATGCGCTCGGCTTCATGCAGCCGCCACTCACGCACTTTTTCATGGTGGCCGGACGTCAGCACCGCCGGTATCTCCATGCCGTCAAACTCCTGAGGCCGCGTGTAGTGCGGGTACTCCAGAAGTCCGTTCTCAAAACTCTCGTCGTCGCCCGAGGCGTCCGCCCCCATCACGCCCGGCAGCAGCCGCACGCAGGCATCCATCAGTGTCAGCGCGGCAGCTTCACCGCCTGACAGGACAAAATCCCCAAGGCTCACTTCCAGCCCCGGCCGCGTGGCGAACACCCGCTCGTCCACCCCTTCAAACCGTCCGCACACCAACCGCGCGCCGGGACCGGACGCAATCTCGCGCACCAGCCCCTGGGTCAGCGGCACCCCGCGCGGCGTCAGATACAGCAGCGGACCCGGTTGATCCGCCACCGCATCAATCGCCGCCGCCATCACGTCCGCCCGCATCACCATGCCTGGCCCACCACCCGCCGGCGTGTCGTCCACGGTGCGGTGCTTGTCGGCTGCATGGTCGCGGATGTTCCGCGTCTCAAGCGCCCACTTGCCTTCGTCGAGCGCACGGCCCGCAAGGCTCACACCCAGCGGCCCCGGAAACATCTCCGGGTACAGGGTCAAAACGGTGGCGGTCCAACTAGGCGTCGTCATCTTCAGGCGCCTCCTCATCCGCATCCTCGAGCAGACCAACCGGTGGCACACACACGATCCGGCGCACGGCGATATCAACTTCCGGACATACCGCGCGCGTGAACGGCACCAGCACGGGCTTGCCCGCACCATCTGCGTCACTGCGCAACACGTCGAGCAGATCGCCCGCGCCAAAATCGTGAACGGCAGTCACCCGTCCAATCTCCTCATTCTGCTCACTCACCAAAACGCACCCCACAAGGTCCGCATGGAAATAAGCCTCGTCACCGTCGTCATCGACGCCCGGTTCCCCGAGCGCCTCGCGCGACACATAGAGCCGCGTGCCTTTAAGGGCCTCTGCCTGATCGCGGTCCGTAACCCCATCAAGCTTTGCGGCCATGCCGCCTTTCACCGGTTTGGTGACCTTCAGGCTGAACACCCGTCCGTCTTCCGTGTGCACCGGTCCGTAGTCACCAATGGCCGCCGGATCATCCGTAAACGTCTTGACCCGCACATCGCCGCGCACCCCATGGGCGCCGGCAATCGCACCGAGCAGGACGTCTGTGGTCTCATCGGCCATTCAGCACTCAGCCACTTTAAGAAGCAGCTTCTTCCTTGGCTTCTTCTTCAGCAGGAGCTTCCTCAGCGGGAGCTTCTTCCGCAGGTGCTTCTTCAGCGGCTTTCGCAGCTTCAGCAGCTTCCTCTTCGGCAATCTTCTTGGCTTCGATGCGCTCCTGCGCCTTCTTGCCCGGCAGGGCCTTCTTCGGGTTGTTGCGGGCTTCGCGCTTCACGAGGCCTTCCGCATCCAGGAGACGCGACACGCGGTCCGTCGGCAGGGCACCCTGGCCGAGCCAGTACTTGGCGCGCTCAACATCGAGCTTCACGCGGGCTTCGTCATCCTTGGCCAAGAGCGGGTTCAGCGTGCCGATCTTTTCAACAAAGCGGCCGTCGCGCGGGCTGCGGACATCCGCCACAACGATGCGGTAGAACGGACGCTTCTTGGCGCCACCACGGGCAAGCCTGATCTTCAATCCCATTTTAGTCAGTCTCCTTAGGTTGTCTTGTGACCGGCGCGTCTTAACGCATCCGGCAATCTCGATTAATCCGTAGTCGTCATAATTCGGGCTGCTCTTCTTGGTTGTTCTTTGCCCGGCACTCAAAAACTTTATTTCTTCTTTGGTCCACCTAGTCCGGGCAGTGTCGGCGCGCCCAGTCCTGGCAGTCCGCCTGCGCCACCGGGCAATCCGCCGCCCAGCCCAGGTGGCAATCCACCGCCCATCGGGCCACCCATGCCACCACCAAGGCCGCCGGGGGGCGTCACACCGGGAGGCAGGCCACCGCCCCCTCCCATAGCGCCCATGAGGGCCGCCATGCCTTTTTTGCCGCCCTTCTTGCCCATCGCCTTGAAGACATCGGCCATCTGCCGGTGCATCTTCAGCACGCGGTTCACTTCCTGCACCTGGGTGCCCGAGCCCTTGGCCACGCGCTTCTTGCGGCTGGCATTCAAGACCTTCGGATTGCGCCGCTCGGCCTTTGTCATCGACGAAATGATCGCCGCCTGCCGCTTCAGCACGCCGTCATCCATGCCGGCGGCGTCCATCTGCTTCTTGGCCTTGCCCATGCCCGGCATCATCGCCATCACGCCGGACATGCCGCCCAGCTTCGCCATCTGCTTGAGCTGTTCCGCCAGATCGTCCAGGTCGAACTGACCCTTCTTCATCTTGGCGGCCATCTTCTCCGCTTTTTCAGCGTCGAGGGTTTCCGCTGCCTTCTCCACGAGCGACACCACGTCGCCCATGCCCAGAATGCGACCGGCGATCCGGTCAGCACGGAACACTTCCATCTCGTCCAGCTTTTCGCCGGTCCCCAGAAGCTTGATCGGCTTGCCGGTTACAGCCCGCATGGAGAGCGCGGCCCCGCCGCGCCCGTCACCATCCGCGCGGGTCAGCACAATGCCGGTGAGGCCTACGCGCTTGTTGAACAGGTCAGCGGTGTTGACCGCGTCCTGACCCGTCAGGCTGTCCGCCACCAGCAGAATTTCATGCGGGTTGGCGGCAGACTTGATCTCGGCCATCTCGGCCATCAGCGCTTCGTCCACCGCAAGACGGCCCGCCGTATCCAGCATCACCACGTCATAGCCGCCCAGGCGGCCCGCTTCCATGGCGCGTTTGGAAATCGCCACCGGGTCCTGCCCCGCCACGATGGGCAGCGTATCAATGTCCGCCTGCTCACCCAGCACCTTGAGCTGTTCCTGCGCCGCAGGACGGCGCACGTCGAGCGACGCCATCAGTACCTTGCGCTTGGCCTTGTCGCGCAGGCGAATGGCGATCTTGGCCGTGGACGTGGTTTTACCGGAGCCCTGAAGCCCCACCATCATCACCGGCACCGGCGCCACCGCGGCAAGATCAATGCCCGCCGCGTCATCGGCAGAGCCTTCTTCCGGCGCGGCAGTGGGCGCATCATCACCTTCGCCGCCCCCGGCCAGCCCCCCACCGGCCAACATCGAAATCATCTCGTCATGGACGATCTTGATGACCTGCTGGCCCGGCGTCACAGAGCGCAGAACTTCCTGGCCGACCGCGCGTTCCGTCACCTTCTTGATGAAGTCACGCGCCACCGGCAGCGCCACGTCCGCCTCAAGCAGCGCCCGGCGCACCTCACGCATCGCCTCGGAGACATCTTTCTCCGACAGCGCCCCGCGCTTGGTCAGCCCCTCAAATATGGAGCCCAGACGATCCTGAAGGTTGTCGAACATTTGTGTCCGTTTTCCGCAGTTTTAAGACGTTTTTTCCGAAAACACAGCCCGGCATCCAACAGCCAAACGACAAGCGCACCCGTGGGCGCAACGCGCTGACGGGTGGCGACGTGCGGGCGCGAAAGCCCACTGGCCGAAGGAGACAGACAGTGTCTCGGAAATGAGCCGGTGTTTTAGGGGGAAAGGGGGTTGGGGGTCAAGGTACCCTCCAACTGAAGGAGAATACACCACGGACGTCCAAATCCCTGTTCAAGTCTGCAAACCGGCAATAGCTTAGCTCAGCAGAATAAGTACCGCTGCCAAGGGCTGACTTTTAGTCATTAGACAAGACTAGCAGGCGTAAACAAATGATGTTCGAAAGCCAGAGAAAGTTCCTTTTGGTTGTCGCGGTTCTGCTGCCGGCATATCCAATCTTCCTTGCCATCGATGAGTGGCAACGCGACTACCCAACAGAACTGTCACCCTTCCACCAAATCGGGAGTTTACCAGGACTCAGCCAATTTGACGGCCACAACTCCAGATTTTATGTCAACCAGAAGACGCTGAACTATGTCACCGGCATAAAGTTCGCAATTCTTTGTCCAGCATTCCTGTCTGCAATTCTCATATTCGTCGCAAACAGATCACGCTTTGAGATGATGCGTCCCAGCTTTGTTTCAAAGCATGGAAAAAACGCACCGCTGATCGCTTTATCAGGTGTAGCATTCTTTGTATTTATTTGGATACATTTTCCCGTCTACAGGCCGGTATACCGTCTCCATCGCTTTTTTAGCCTCGACGTAGACAGAGATGGAAATTTATTGAGGGACTTTGACTTCTTCGTGTTTCTTCTAGGTGCAGCCCTCATTCCAGTAGTTTTTTTATTGTTAGCTTTTTCATTGATCCAGTTCATCCTCCAACTGTTCTCAAAAGCTAAGCGGTAATTCAGACACTCATACTCTGCCCTAAAGCGCCTTGCGAAAGATGATCTTGTCATCACCGGCGCCGAAGAACTCGCGGATGCGGGCTTCTTCGTCATAGCCCTGCTTGCGGTAGAAGGCCCGGGTCCGCTCAAAGGAGCCGAGCCCGGATGTCTCTATGAGCAGGACCCGCTCACCGCGCGCGCGCAACACGTCTTCCACATGGCGCACCAGGGTAGCGCCCCGGACCTACATCCCCAGCCCCTCACCCCACTCAGCCGCCGCCGCCCGCTCAGCCTCACCGAGCCCAGCTGCCGCCCGATCGAGATCATCGCTAACGTCTTCACCCGCCGCCTGCGCCAGTGTCAGCATCCCATAAGCGTATTGCGTGTCGGAGAGCAGCGGGTCGGTAGCAAGCATCCTGAGTTTGATGCCGTCATACTCCGGCGGCATCCCGTCGAGCAGGTGCCGTCCATAGAGCGCCAGCGTGGGTCCATGCCCGTCCCAGACGAGAAGCCCAAGCGTCCTGAAAACATCGCGCATGACATCAACGCGATCCTCAATCGATTGGGGCTCGTACGGGCCGAACTTTCCGTCAGCAAGAGCGCGCGACGCCCAGAGATATTGCCCTTCCGGCAACGCCCGGGCCGCTGTCAGCATTTCGTCAGCGACCACATGCCGGGGCGCCGGGGCATCAAGCCCGATATCCCGCGCCAGAGCGAGGGCGCGCCCGGCACACCGGCGCTCAAACACCGCCCAGGGCCCCGCATCAACGTCCAGGTCAAAGTAGCCCCGAACGCTGACCTCAAGCGTCGGCCAGCGCGGACGATCGTGGCGGCCAAGGGCATGCCCGCAGGTGAGCTGCCACATGGCATACGCCGCTCGGTGTCCCAACGACAGGTCCATATACTCGTGACTAAGCCCGATGCTGTCGCTGAACACGCGCACCCGGTAGCCACGCACATCATAATAGAAACTCGCCAGACGCCCGGGCGCATTCGACTGCCCACCGCCATAGACGTCCGCGTTCAAACGCAGTGAATCCGCCATATCTGTCAGATGCGCTGAATAGGCTTCCTCGGTCGGCCACAGATATGCCAGTTCCTGCCGCCACCTGACGGGACAGGGGCTGTCACCCGCCTGTGACACGATGCGCGCGAAGACATCCGCCCCTTCAGCAACACCGGCGTAAGCCGCGTCCTGTGCCAACAAACCCGCGTCATCACACGCTCCGGCTTCAACGGCATGCTGAACAGCCGCCTGCCAGTCGACCGGTCGAGGCTGGATTGCTGCCGCATACAGCATCAGCCCGCCCGTCCCGGCGATAACGGCCAAGACGAACGCGGCAGCAGTCAGACCTGCCAAGCGAAAAATACGCACCAACTTATCCCCGGTGGCTCCAGCGGCCCGATACTTGTTCGCGCTCTGCGTGTTGTGGGTAGAGCATAGATGCGGACATATGGATTTGCCAATGCGCAGAAGCGAGACCATCACACCAGAATGCGCCCGTATACGAGATATCATCGTCACCGACCGGCGCGAACTCACGCCGCTGCTGAGACAGCGCTCATCTCTCAGGCCGACAGTGGTCCGGCTGGAGAACGAACTTGAGGACATCGAGCGAACAATCGGGACCGTCCGGAACGCCCGGCTGCCCTACACCGTTTCGCGCACCTGGCTTGGCATTGCCGTAGAATTGATTACCGAGGGCACGCGTGATCGGGTTCTTGATCGCCTGGCGGCGAGAAAAAACGCCAAGGAATCAGAGTTGCGGGGCCCCAAGTCAAACCTGAGTAGGGTCGAGGGCAGGATCGCCAGCTTGCAGGCAAACCTCCGGCAACGGACAGCGCGGTTCCGCAGGTTGAATTGCGATCCCGGCGCCCTGGGCATGTGGACCGTAGGCTAGAGGCCATGCCTCACCGCACCTCCTCGACGAAGTAAAACTCCTTGTCGAAGAAGCTGTAGAGCACGTTGGCAGGCACCTGATAGACGGCCTCCACATAGTCGCGCTGGCTGGCGTGCAGGTCCCAGCCGCGCAGTTTGGCGTCGGCATTGCTGGGCATGGAGTGGGTCGGGTCCGGCTGGTTTTCGGCCACGAAGTCCCCGCGTTCGCCGCCCAGGCTTTGCATGATGCCGCGCGGCATCAGCGTGTAGGCGATGTGCTTGGGGCCCTGATAGACATGAATGCTCTTGAACTGGCGCACCGCATGCTGGGCCGCAAGACCGATGCGCATATGGTCGCGATGGCCGGTAGCCCCTGACTCAGGCCAGAAGGTGACAACCAGATCCGGCTCAAAGCGGTGAAAGGCGCGCGCGATGTCCCCCGCCAGCGTCAAAAACGGCACATCGCGTTCAAGGGCTCCGTCCGGCATCGGCCACACTTCATGGGCATCGACGCCCAGCGCATACCCGTTCTTGAGCGCTTCCGCCGTGCGGATGATGCCCAGATGCCGCTGCTGAACGACCTTGGGCATCTGCATACCCGCCTCCCCGCGCGTGGCGGTGATCAGGCCCATCTCGGCGCCCTCGGCCTTCGCCGCCACCATCAGCCCGGCCACCAGTTGTTCGTCATCGGGATGCGCAACAATCACCATGACGCGCGTGGCGCCCAGCTCCTGCGTCAGCGACGCCACATGTCTGACGCCGCCCTCTTCAAACAGGGAATCCAGCCAGATTACGCCCACCATCGCGGCCAGCAGGGCTATTCCGCCGATAATCGCCACCCCACGCCCCAGAAGCTTGAGCATGCAACCTCTCCCGATTTCACGGGTCTGCTATTCGGACCCTGCCGTGTTTCTGGCATTTCACCGCCAAAAGCGCCATATAGGCGCCCATGAACGTGCAGTTTCACAAGATGAACGGCCTAAGCAACGAGATCGTGGTGATCGACGCCCGCGACGGACAGTTCGCGCTGGACGCTGATGCTGCGCGCCTGATCGGCAATCCTTCGACCGGCCCCGGCTGCGACCAGATCATGGTGATTGAACCTGGCCGCCCCAATCGCGACGGGGGGGCCGATGTCTGGACGTCAATCTGGAACAATTCCGGCGAGGAAGTGGAAGCTTGCGGCAACGGCGCCCGCTGTGTTGCAGCCCACATGTTCAAGCTCACCGGTGCGACCGAACTGTCCATGGGCACCCTCGGCGGCACCATCGTCGCGACGGATGCCGGCGACGGCAACATCACCATCGACATGGGCACGCCGCGCTTTGACTGGCAGGACATTCCCCTGTCTGAAGAAATCCGCGACACCCGCGCCATCGAACTGCAGATCGGCCCCATCGACGACCCGATCCTCCATTCCCCGTCGGTCGCCAATGTGGGCAACCCACACGCAATCTTCTGGGTGACGGATGCCGACGCCTACGACCTCGAAAAGATCGGGCCGATGCTCGAGAACCATCCGATCTTCCCTGAGCGCGCCAACATCTCGCTGGCGCAGGTGATTGACGACAGCACCATCCGCACCCGTGTGAGGGAACGCGGCGCCGGGGCGACCCGCGCCTGCGGCACTGCGGCCTGTGCCATCGGCGTCAGCGCCGCCCGCACAGGGCGTACCGGCCGCGACGTTACTGTGCATCTGCCCGGCGGGCCCCTGCGCATCCAGTGGCGCGAGGCGGACGACCACATCCTGATGACCGGGCCTGCGGAGTTTGAATTTGCCGGCGAGATCGATCTGTCGGGAGCCGCCGCATGAGCGCGCCGGAAATAGTGACGTTCGGCTGTCGCCTCAACGCCTATGAGAGCGAAGTCATGCGCGACCACGCTCGCGCCGGCGGCATCGACAACGCCATCATCTTCAACACCTGCGCCGTCACCGGCGAAGCCGTGCGCCAAGCGCGTCAGGCCATCCGCAAGGCCCGCCGCGACAATCCGGATGCGGAGATTATCGTCACCGGCTGCGCCGCGCAGATCGAGCCCGAGACCTTCGCCACCATGCCGGAAGTGTCCCGCATCGTCGGCAACGCCGAAAAGACCAAGGCCGAAACCTTTCTCAAGGGTTCCAATGCCCCGCGCGTTGCTGTCGCTGACATCATGGAGGTGCGCGAAACCGCCGGGCACTTGATCGCCGGTTTTGAAGCCCGCGCCCGTGCCTTCGTGGAAGTGCAAAACGGCTGCGACCATCGCTGCACCTTCTGCGTCATCCCCTACGGACGCGGTAGCTCCCGTTCGGTTGCGGCAGGCGATGTCGTCACCCAGATCCGACGGCACGTCGAAAACCGCACGCAGGAAATCGTCCAGACCGGCGTAGACCTCACTTCCTGGGGTGGTGACCTGCCCGGCAGACCGCCGCTGGGCAATCTCGTCCAGCGCATCCTGAAGCTGGTGCCCGAGCTGCCGCGTCTGCGCCTCTCTTCCATCGACAGCATTGAAGCTGACCCCGACCTGATGCGCGCCATTGCAGACGAAGAACGCCTGATGCCGCATCTGCATCTGTCCCTGCAGCATGGCCACGACATGATCTTAAAGCGCATGAAGCGTCGCCACTCCCGCGCGGACGCCATTGCGTTCTGCGAGGAGGCCCGCCGCCTGCGCCCGGAGATCGCGTTCGGCGCCGACATCATGGCCGGCTTCCCCACCGAGACCGACGAGATGCACGCCGCCAACCTGTCACTGATTGACGCCTGCGGCCTGACCCATGTGCATGTCTTCCCTTACTCACCGCGCCCCATGACCCCCGCCGCAAAGATGCCGCCGGTGGATGGCCCCACCATCAAGGCCCGCGCTGCCGAATTGCGCGCCTGCGGGGCGCAAGCACTCGCCACCCATCTCGAAACTCATGTCGGCCGCACCGTCCGCCTCCTCGCAGAGCGTGAGACTGAGGGGCATACGGACGATTTTGCGTCTATCCGCCTGACCGATGCCGTGGCCCCCGGCAGCATCCTCGACGCGCAGGTCACCGGTCGCGACGGCACCACCCTTGTCGCCACTCCAAAAGTGTCCGCCGCTGCATGACCGACACGCCCCGCATCATCGATCTGGGCGCCAACGCGCCTGCGCAACCGGACGAGCCTGAAAAGAAAGGCCTCTTCAAGCGCCTGCGCGAAGGCCTGAGCCGCTCGACGTCGAGCATGACCACGGGCATTGCGTCCGTCTTCACCAAGCGCAAACTCGACGGCACCACGATTGACGACCTCGAAGACCTGCTGATCCAGGCAGACCTAGGCGTCGAGACCGCCACCGCCATCACCGATGCTGTGAGCGACGGCCGCTATGACAAGGAAGTGGACGAGGCAGAAGTGCGCGGCATCGTCGCCAGCGAAGTGGCAAAAGTGCTGGAGCCGGTACAGGCGCCCCTGCTGCTCGACGGCACCCACAAGCCGCACATCATTCTGGTCGTCGGCGTCAACGGCGCGGGCAAGACCACCACCATCGGCAAGCTCGCCAAGAAAGTCTCCGCCGCCGGCAAATCCGTGGTGCTCGGCGCGGGCGATACCTTTCGTGCTGCCGCCATTGACCAGCTCAAGATCTGGGGCGACCGCATCGGCGCCCCCGTCGTTGCCCACACAGTCGGCGCGGATTCAGCAGGCCTTGCCTTTGACACTATCACCAAGGCTGAAGAAGTCGGTGCGGACATCGTCATGATCGATACTGCCGGTCGCCTGCAGAACAAGACCGAGCTGATGTCCGAGCTGGAAAAGGTCGTGCGCGTCATTAAGAAACGCGACGAAGCTGCCCCGCACTCGGTGCTGCTGGTGCTCGACGCCACCACCGGCCAGAACGCTATCAACCAGGTGGATGTCTTCACCAAGGCCGTCGGCGTCACCGGTCTGGTCATGACCAAGCTCGACGGTACTGCCCGCGGCGGCATTCTTGTCGCCATCGCCCAAAAATCCGGCCTGCCCGTTCACGCGATTGGGGTTGGCGAAGGCGAAGACGATCTGCAACCCTTCATTGCCTCGAACTTTGCCCAGGCGATTGCCGGCCTGGATGAGTCTGAAATGCGACCTGAAGCCGAAACTGCCACATCCGAAAGCACCTCATGAGCGACGCTGCCGTCAAAAGAGAACCCTTAAGCCCGACCATCCGTTTGCTGATCGAGATCGGGCCGCTGGCGGTGTTCTTCATCGCCAACTGGCGCTTTGACATCTTCACGGCGACCGGTGCGTTCATGGTCGCCATTACCGCATCCCTTGCAGCATCATGGATACTGGCCCGCCACATCGCCACAATGCCGCTGGTCACCGGCGTCTTCGTGCTCGTATTCGGGGCCCTGACGCTCTATCTCGACGACGAGCTGTTCATCAAGATCAAGCCGACGCTGGTCAACGGCCTGTTCGCCACCATCCTGTTCAGCGGGCTGTTCTTCGGCAGGTCGCTGCTCAAGATCGTGTTCGACGGCACCTTCCGCCTGACACCGGAAGGCTGGCGCAAGCTGACCTGGCGCTGGGCCTTCTTCTTTGTGTTCCTGGCGATCCTCAACGAGATCATCTGGCGCAATTTTTCGACGGACTTCTGGGTCAGCTTCAAGGTTTTCGGCAACATGCCCATCACCATGGTCTTCGCCGTCGCCCAGGTCGGCCTCCTGCAAAAATACGCCCTGCCGGACCCCGAAACCGAAGCCGAACAGAACGCCGAAGCCGAACAGAACGCCGAAGCCGAACAGAACGCCGAAGCCGAGCGCCAGAACGAGACGCTCTGACGCGCCGGCTCCCCGCGCAAGGGAGCCATGACCATGCATCCACCTGACACCAATAAGTCCGCATCCCTCCGGCTTGACCGGAGGGCCCACTCGCATAGCCATCTGGCAAAGCGGCATTGATGTTCGCCCGCGCCGCCACCAGTCCGCTTACCGCCCAAACAAGCCGCACCGAGAGTGGACCCCGGATCAAGTCCGGGGATACGGAGTGCGTGTTTCTAGTTGAAATTCTGAATCAGCTCCGGGCTGGCCAGACGCCGCCCGCTGTCCCAGCCCAGCCAGCCGATATGCGTTCCATGCGGATGAGAGTCTGCCACAACCCGCGCATCACACGTCCCGTCACCACGCCACAGGGCCAGCGCTACCTGCATGGGCTTGTTGTTGGTCTCAGGCTCCAGCCGCAGCCAGGCAATCGGCGTGTCAGGCGTCGCCGCTTCGCCGGCCGTCACAATTGCCGCAGTGGCGCGGTCCTGCACGTCTTTGGGCATGTACTGCCACATGACTGAATGCAGCACGCATCGTACCTGTCCGGGGCGGCCTGGCGCGCCCAATACATCCTCGAGCCATGTGTCAGCCGACGCATTTTCAACCACCGGCATCACGTCCTGGGCAATAGCGATGGCCGCGTCCAGCCGGGCCAGACGTTCCGGCATGTCGGTCCAGATATAGGACCGCACTTTCAGCGCGTTGTCCGGGTTGAGAATATCGATCGGCGCCGCATCACACGCCCGCCGTGCCGCAATGATCAGCGGCGCGTCAACCGGCGGCGTCGCCGGCAACGCCCACTCGGGTTCCATACGGCAGGCAGATGTATCGTCGCCCCATGTGGCGGTGCCGAAGGTGTAGTAAAACCGGTCGAGCCCCTGCAGCAGCCCTGCACTTGCGCCCAGCTCGAAGGTTGCAACCGGCATGTCGACGAGCCGCGCCAGCTCCAGCAGGCCGGGCACCAACGAGCCTGAGCGCGCCACTTCGTTGGTTTGCGGCGGCTGGGTGACATAGTCGGTGGTGAAGGCTTCATGATCTGCAAACGCCTCAAGCGCGTGTGCCCACACACCATCAGACACACCATCGCCGCCGCAGGACGGGTAATGCCGCGACAGCGCGGGCGCATCACCACTCAGCGCAAGGGCATGGGCGCAGCCCAGAAATCGCAGCGGCAGAACGTCAGTCGCCACATAGGCCGCCGTCGCGCCGGTCCACCAGGGCATGTAGCGCGCAACAATGTCGTCTCCTGCTTCAAACGCATCAGCAGCCTGCTCAAGCAGGGCGGCTGAGAAAGGGGACCCAAGCAAATGGCAAAACTCGGCCTGCTTGCGAAATCCAACTGCGAAAGCGTCAAGACGATCACTCATGCGATGCTCCGTTATGAACCCTGCCAAATGAGGGCGCGCGAACGGTGCAGGTCAAACCCGCAAACAGGAAAGCCCATTGACGCAAGGCTGATATCCGTCAGTCCGGCTTGCTATCGGTTTCGACGGGATTGGTGAAAGGCGCAAAAACCGGCGTTTGAGCAACCTCCTGATACTGCGTCAGCGCCCAGCGCACGCTTGGGAATGCCAACTCATCCCAGGGGATATCTTCCTTGCGGAAAAGCCCGACCTCGAGACTCTCTTCACCTACAGCAATGTCAGGAGAAAGAAGCGTCGCTGTGTACATCAGCTGCACCTGCGAGATATGCGCCAGGGAATACACCGCCAGCAGCGCATCAATGCGAATGTCCGCACAGGCTTCTTCTAGGGCTTCACGCCGCGCACCGTCTTGCGTCGTTTCCCCGTTTTCAAGATAGCCCGCAGGCAGCGTCCAGAAACCTTTGCGCGGCTCAATCGCGCGCCGGCACATCAAATAGCGCACCTCGCCGTCATCCACTCCCCCGTCTGGCTCACGCCAGGTAACGACAGAGCCCACAACAATTTTCGGGTTCACATAGTGGATGTATCCACAGTCATCACACACATGGCGCGCGTGCGTGTCACCGTCCGGCACACGCAAGGAAAACGCGTGTTTGTCGTCGACAGAACGGGGCAGAAGCGCCGCATTGCGTTCCGTATCCGGCATGACTGACCCCACTCGTTTGGGAGTGTCATCGGATGTCCCGTCATTTGTTCCATGAACCTTGGTCATTTTTTCAGCACTCCGCATGCGGACTGTTTGAATCTTTGGCACAGCTGTTCTTGTACATACCATCCGCGGACATGGATGTAGTCCGCAGCGCCAATTGAGCCAGCGCAAAACTGCGTTCAATTTGGCATTGAATTACCTTTGTACTCTTGCGTCCTATTCTGATTGGTGCACTGTTAGAGTGTTGGAAAAATTTGTGGACTTCCATGCGCGCGTATTTTGCGCCCTCGCGTTACGCGGTTTGGAAGTGCTGAATAAAAACCCGCGACGAAAATCGACATAAATACACACCACGACCAATACGAATTGCGAACAAAAAATACGTAAGTACCCGGACAACTGATGACCGGGAAACACAAATCGGGAGCCACGAACTACAAGCCCGCAAACAGCGATGGTTCAAGCGCTCCCGGAGACGAAACCGCAGAGCCGAAACCCAGGAACAAAAACCGCATTTGAAAAGCCCGTGCCCCGCCGCCTAATCCCCACTTGCTGTTGATGTTTCGCATCACACAGCAGCCCCCCGACGACCAAATGGGCGGACATATTCCAGCAGCGCGGTCCCCTAACGGAAGCAAGGAAAGTAAGAACCATGGCTAAAAAGCTTGATCTTGACCAATCACCCGGACACCTGCTGCGCCGCGCAACCCAGTTTGCGCAGGACCTTTTCACCAAGGAGGTTGGCGCAGGTGGTCTGACAGCACGCCAGTTTGCCGTGCTCGTCACTGTTGAACGCGACGAAGGCCTGAGCCAGACCGATCTCGTCAAGCAGACCGGCATTGATCGCTCGACGCTTGCTGACATGATCAGCCGGATGATTTCCCGCGGCCTTCTGCAGCGCAAGCGCACCAAGACAGACCGCCGGGCCAACTCCGTGAACCTCACGGCAGCCGGCCGCCGCGCCCTCAACGCCACCATGCCACAGGCCGTCCGGGCCGAAAAAATGGTGATGGACGCCCTGAGCCCAAAGCAGCGTGAGGCGCTGTTTGAAGTGCTCGGCGTCATCGCCAATCTCAGCAACGACGCCGTGGATGCTGTCAGCGCTGCAACAGGCCGCAAGACTGCAACCAAAAAGAAAGCGGCCACCAAGAAAAAAGCCGCGCCCAAGCGCAAGGCTGCCGCAAAGAAAAAGACGGCAGCCAAGAAGAAAACCGCCGCCAAGAAAAAGCCAGCTGCAAAGAAGAAGGCTGCGCCCAAGCGCAAGGCGGCCGCAAAGAAAAAGACAGCAGCCAAGCGCCGCTAGTCTCCAGCAGCCGCGTCAGCCGGCGTTAAATTCGAATATCAAGAGTGGTGCCGGGGCGCGTATTGCGTGTCCCGGCATTTTGCTGCGCATCCCTCAAGGGCGCTTCTCGCGCGAAATCGCTGGCCCGTGCGTCCTGCGCATCGCGGCGCTCATCAGCCCGCCTCTCGTCGCGTTTCGCTTCGACGGTACGTGTTTCAAACCGCGACTGTTCCGCCTTACGCGCTTCGGCTGAAATTTCCACCTGCACCGCATTGTTGCTGCCACGCGCTGCCAGCTTTTCCACCTGCGGCGGCGCGTAAGGACGCGCTTCGCGGGGCGCGACATAACTCTGCGCCTGGGCGGAAATCAGCGATGGTGAAATCGGCAACGGCATAAAGGGGTTAGGCCCTCACATGGAAAAATGGCGGTCTTCCCGGTGTAGCCCGCCCTTCCTTGCCGAAACCCTAATTTAACGCCCCGGATACCGGCGATCTGGCGTTTTTCAGCGCCGGCAGGATCACGTTTTCGATATCCGCCGGCACAATCGGCCCCACATGCTTAAAACGGATTAACCCTTCGCCATCCACGATGAAGGTTTCCGGCACGCCATAGACACCCCAGTCGATCGCGGTCCACCCGGTCCGGTCTGCCCCCACGGCCTGAAACGGATTGCCAAGCGTGCCCAGAAACCGCCGCGCATTTTCCGGCGCGTCCTTGTAGTTGAGGCCCACAAGCCGCACGTCATCCCGCTCGGCCAGCTGCATCAAAATCGGATGCTCCGCCCGGCACGGCACGCACCAGGACGCCCAGACATTCACAATG
>ERZ1740067.1597-NODE-1597-length-15166-cov-7.678446_pt1 | contig 15166 bp, 12 predicted proteins | sample MGYA00581736_ERZ1740067 | MGnify/ENA primary metagenome ERZ1740067 (study PRJEB43018, sample SAMN04849236) | marine metagenome | isolation source: floating plastic debris | place: Pacific Ocean | collected 2008-08-27 | study: EMG produced TPA metagenomics... | reverse complement strand
TCGACGGCTACACACGGTTCCAAGCGTTCTACAAGGTCGTGCTGCCGCAGGCCGCCACGGGCATCGCCTCCACCGCCATCTTCTGCCTGATCTTTGCCTGGAACGAATACGCCTTTGCGGTGCTGCTGACCTCCGCCACCGCGCAGACCGCGCCCCCCTTCATCCCGACCATCATCGGCGTGGGCGGCCTCGACTGGCCCGCTGTCGCCGCCGGGGCCACCATCTTCCTGCTGCCGGTGATGATCTTCACCATCCTGCTGCGCAAACACCTGCTGCGCGGGATCACATTCGGAGCCGTCCGCAAATGATGCCCCTCTGCCCCGACACAAATACGTGCTGCGCGCCTCACCGGTCCGAGGTGCCGACATGATGTCCTTTTTCACCGGCCTCATGCGCCTCCACCGCGGCCCATGGGAGATGCTTGCAACCATCATCATTGCCATTGGGGTCTTCATGCTGATGCAACCCTTTGTCATGTGGGCCTACACCTATTCCTTCATCACGACGCTGGTGGGCACCGTCATGTTCATCGTCGTGTCCCACTTTCCGGAAGGGGACTGAGCATGCTGGAACAAGCCTGTCCCATCATGCTGTCCCGTGACTTCGTCGCCACGACAGCATTCTATGATCGTTGGGGCTTCACGACGTGGTATGACGACGGCAGCTACCTGCTCATGAACCGCGACAAAGTCGAGTTGCACTTCTTCCACCACGCCACCCACCGGCCCGAAGACAGCAACCACGGCGTCTTTATCCGCCCTACCGATGTCGACGCCGTGTCGGACCTGCTCGCAGGCATGAACTTGCCCAGCGATGCAGGCTTCCCACGCTTCCAACCGGCAGAAAACAAACCCTGGGGCATGCGCGAAGCGACGCTGTGGGATCCAGACGGCAACCTTCTCAGGATCGGAGAGAACATCCCAAATGGCTGAGATCGTGATCAAAAACGTCCGCAAGGAATTCGGCGACTTTGTCGCCGTACGCGAGTCGTCCTTTACCATTGAGGATGGCGAATTCTTCATGCTCCTCGGCCCGTCGGGCTGCGGCAAGACCACGACGTTGCGAATGATCGCAGGGCTCGAACTGCCCACCTCAGGCGAAATCTTCCTGGACGGAGAAGAGATCGGACAACGCCCGCCCTCGCAACGCGACATCGCATTCGTCTTCCAGATGTTCGCGCTGTATCCGCATATGAACGTCTACCGGAACCTGTCCTATCCCCTTGTCAGCCAGGGCATGCCGCGCGCCCAAGTGCGCGCCAAGGTGGACGAGGTCGCCACGATCCTCGGCATCAAGGATATCCTGAAAAAGCCCGTCGGCGGGCTGTCGGGCGGCGACAGGCAACGGGTCGCCCTGGGTCGGGCCATCGTGCGCGAGCCCAAGGCCTTCATGATGGACGAACCGCTCGGCGCGCTCGATGCCGAGTTTCGCGAACATATGGCAGAAGAGCTGCGCGCGCTGCACGACAGGATGGGCGCCACCACCGTCTACGTCACGCACGATCAGCTCGAAGCGATGCAGATGGGCGACAAGATCGTCGTCATGAACAACGCGGTTGTCGAACAATTCGGCACCCCGCAAGAAATTTACGACAAGCCCGCGACCATGTTCGTCGCCAACTTCATCGGGTCGCCCTCGATGAACTTCCTGAATTTTCAGGGAACGGTCGCGGCGGGGGCGGACACGGTGTCGCTTGATGGGACCGAGTTGGGCATGCCCGCCTTGCGCGACGGTGCAAGCGATGAGCTGGTCTTTGGCGTGCGCCCCGAGCACATCACCTTGAACGATACGGGCGCGTATCGTGGCAAGGTGATCGCGACGGAATATCTCGGCACGACCCAGATCGTGACGCTCAACACACCCAACGGCGACCTCAAGGCGCGCATCGCCTCCGACCAACCCGCGAGCGTGGGCGAGACGGTGGGCATGGACTTTAACCCGGATACCATCACCCTGTTTGACCGCGGCACCGGCCACGCCCTGCGCTCCGCCCTGAACGAAGGAGTGCTGGCCCATGGCTGAGGTCATTTTGTCAGGCGTTTCCAAGGCCTTCCGCAAGACCCGTGCGGTCATCGATATGGACCTGACCGTGCCGGACGGGGCCTTTGTCGTCCTCCTTGGCCCCACGGGTGCGGGCAAGACCACGACCCTGCGCTTGATCGCGGGGCTGGAGAAATGCGACACCGGCACGATCCAGATCGGCGGCCGCGACGTGAGCCACGAGACACCGGCCCAGCGCGACGTGGCCATGGTGTTTCAGCAATATTCGCTCTACCCGCACATGTCCGTGCGCGACAATCTCGCCTTCCCGATGCGCTCACCCATCCTCAAGACCCCCGAGGACGAAATTGCCCGCAAAGTCAGAGAGGTGGCCGAAGTCCTCCACATCCCGCACAAGCTCGAAAACAAGGCGACAGAATTGTCCGGCGGCGAGATGCAGCGCGTCTCGATCGGTCGCGCACTGGTGCGCGACCCGGCGATCTACCTGATGGACGAACCGCTCAGCTCGCTCGACGCCAAGCTGCGCGCCGACCTGCGGATCGAACTGAAACGCATCCATGCCGAACTGGCCGCCACCCTGCTGTATGTTACCCACGATCAGATCGAGGCGATGACCATGGCCACGCATGTCGGCGTGCTGGACACGGGGCGGCTGGTGCAATTCGGTACCCCGCGCGAGATCTACGAAAACCCGTCCTCGGCCTATGTCGCCGCGCGCCTTGGCCAACCCCGGATCAACCTCTTGCCCACCGGCCTCTTTGGCGAGGATGCCCCGTCAGGGGCCACGCAGATCGGCCTGCGTCCCGAACACATCGCGATGGATGGCGGGGCGGAGGCGCATGTGACGCGGGTCGAACATCTGGGCGACCAGACCCGACTGCACCTCAAGTTCAAGGACCACGACGTGATCACGCTCACCGATCCGCATACCGCACTCAATGCAGGCGAAGCGATCCATATCGCGCCGCGCAACCCGTTGTTTTTCGACGCAAACGGCGCCCGCATCGCCTAAGAAGAAGGAGCCCAACCCATGGCACAATTCGTCAACGCAAAAGATGATCTGGTCAAAGAGGCGATTGACGGCGTGCTCGCGGCTTCGGGCGGCGCGCTCGCCCGGCTCGACGGGTATCCGCATATCAAGGTGGTCTACCGCGCCGATTGGACCCGCGCCAATGTGGCTCTGATCTCGGGCGGGGGGTCGGGGCACGAACCGGCGCATGCAGGCTTTGTCGGCCCCGGCATGCTGACCGCCGCCGTCTGTGGCGAGGTGTTCGCCTCGCCCTCTGTCGAGGCTGTGCTGGCGGGCATTCTGGCTGTCACGGGTGAGGCGGGCTGCCTCCTGATCGTCAAGAACTACACCGGCGACCGCCTGAACTTTGGCCTGGCTGCCGAACGCGCCCGCGCCCTTGGCCGCCGCGTGGAAATGGTGGTGGTGGATGACGACATCGCCCTGCCCCACCTGCCGCAGCCGCGTGGCGTGGCCGGAACCCTTTTCGTGCACAAGATCGCCGGTGCACTGGCCGAAAGCGGCGCCTCGCTGGACGATGTGACCGCAGCCGCCCGCCGGGTCATTGCGAATGTCGCCTCCATCGGCAAAAGCCTCGACACCTGTACGGTTCCCGGCTCTCCCAAGGAGGATCGCATTCCTGCAGGCAAGGCCGAACTGGGCCTCGGCATCCATGGCGAACCCGGCGTCGAACAGGTCGACTTCGACGGCGCTGCCGCCGCAATGACCCTGGTCCTGGACAAGCTGACACCGCATCTGGGCGACCGTCACTGCATCGCCCTGGTGAACAACCTCGGCTCGACCACGCCGCTGGAGATGTCTGTCCTGACCCACGCACTGGCTGAAGCGGGCGTGGTCAGCCACATCATCGGGCCCGCCCCGATGATGACATCGCTCGACATGCACGGCTTTTCCGTGTCCGTTCTGCCCGTGGACGATCAGGACTTGGCCGCATTGGCCGAACCTGTTCCGATGTCGGCCTGGCCCGGCCTGCAAGCCCTCGCAAACATTCAGGTCACGCCCCTGCCGGACGGCCTCACACCCATCGCGCCCATCCCGTCGGCCAATGACCGGACGCGGGCCACGATCCTGCACGTGGCCGACCTTCTGATCGGGGCCGAGGATGCGCTGAACGCGCTCGACGCCAAATCGGGCGACGGGGACACCGGCAGCACGCTCGCGACTGCGGCCCGGGCGCTGCGCGACGGGATCGACGACATGCCGCTCGCCGATCTGACACAGCTTTTCCCGGCTCTCGGCAATGCGCTGAGCCAGACTATGGGCGGATCCTCCGGCGTCATCCTCGCGATCTACTTTAACGCCGCGGGCGACGCCTGCGCCAGCGGATCGAGCGTGGACCAGGCGCTGGCCATCGGCTTGCAACGCGTGAGCGATGTGGGCGGCGCCCAAGTCGGCGACCGGACCATGATCGACGCCCTGTCGCCCGCCCTCGACGCCCTGCCAAACGGTCTGCAGGCCGCAGCTAGGGCCGCGCGTGCAGGCGCGGATGCGACGGCAGACATCCACACCGCCAAGGCGGGCCGCGCTGCTTATGTGCCCTCCGACAACCTCAAGGGCCACAACGATCCGGGCGCCGAAGCGGTCGCCCTCCTCTTCGAAGGCCTCGCCGGGCATATGGAAGATTGACGACCCGTGCCCGAAGGCGATCTTTCACCCACCGGGAAACCGACGATCAACGATCTGGCGCGTGTGGCGGGCGTCTCCCTCGCCACCGTGGACAGGGTGTTGAACGGGCGGCCCGGGGTGCGGCGCGCCACCATTGACAAGGTCAACAAGGCCATCGCCGACCTGGGCTATATCCGCGACACTGCTGCTGCAAACCTGGCGCGGCGGCGCGTTTACCGGCTGCTGTTTATCTTGCCGGATGCAGCCAACGAGTTTGTCGATGCGCTGATCACTCAGGTCAGTATCCAGGGCGCGCAACTGTCACACCAGCGCACGATACTGGGTGCCCGCACCGTGCCCCCGTTCGACCCCCAAGCCATTGTCGCCATGCTCGATCAGCTTTCACCCGACGAGATCGACGGCGTCGCCGTCTTTGGCCCCGAAACACCAGCCGTGCGGGACGCGGTCACCCGGGCCCGGGCGCGCGGCTTGGCGGTCGTGCCGCTGGGCGCGGCCCTCCCCCGCGCGGCGCGTTACCATTTTGTGCCCACCGACAATTATGCGGCGGGGCGAACCGCCGCCCGGCTCATGGGGCGGTTCATCGACCAGCCGGGGCCGGTGCTCGTCATCACCGGCTCGCGCCTTGCGCGCGACCATCTGGAACGGCGAGCTGGCTTTGACGCGGTCATGACCACGGATTTTCCAACGCTCGACGTCCTGCCATCAGTTGAGGGCCGCGATGACCCCGCGCTGATCCAACGCCTGCTGCCCGACATCCTGCGCACCGTGCCCAACCTGCGGGGCATCTACTCGTCCGCGGCGGGCAATGCGGGTTTGTTGACCTGTCTCGAGCGGGAGCGGCGCCGCGACAATCTGGTGGTGATCGCGCACGAATTGACGCCCGTATCGCGCCGTGCGCTCGAGACGGGTGTGTTCGACGCCGTCATTTCGCAAAACGCGGGCCATCTGGTGCGGTCGGCTGTGCGCCTGCTCAAGGCGACGGCAGACCAGGTGCCTTTTGACGAAACGCAGGAACGCATCCGCATCGACATCTACTTGCAAGACAACATGCCGCCTGAATGATCGCGGCCAAGGGGAGGACAAGACCATGAAAACCATCAAGGGACCGGCGCTGTTTCTGGCACAGTTCGCAGGCGATGAGGCACCGTTCAACAGCTGGGACGCGATCACGAAATGGGCGGCCGACTGCGGCTACAAGGGTGTGCAGGTGCCCAGCTGGGATGGGCGGCTCATTGATCTGGCCAAAGCGGCCGAGAGCAAGGATTATTGCGACGAATTCAAGGGTGTTGCCGCCGCAAATGGCGTGGAAGTGACCGAGCTTTCCACGCACCTGCAGGGCCAGTTGGTCGCCGTGCACCCCGCTTATGACACCGCCTTTGACGGCTTTGCCGCGCCTGCGGTGCAGGGCGATCCAAAGGCCCGTCAGTCATGGGCCGTGGATCAGGTGAAACTGGCGCTGACAGCCTCCATGCATATGGGGATCGGCGCGCATGCGACGTTCTCGGGTGCGTTGGCCTGGCCCTACATCTATCCGTGGCCGCAGCGCCCGGCGGGCCTTGTCGAGACGGCGTTTGACGAGTTGGCCAAGCGCTGGTTGCCGATCCTCGATCATGCGGAGGCGTGCGGCGTGGACGTCTGCTATGAGATCCACCCGGGCGAGGATCTGCACGACGGGGTCACCTACGAGATGTTCCTCGAACGGACGGGCAATCATGACCGGGCCTGCATGCTCTACGATCCCAGCCACTATGTGCTGCAATGCCTCGACTACCTCGACAATATTGACATCTACCGCGACCGGATCCGCATGTTCCATGTCAAGGACGCGGAATTCAATCCAACGGGCCGGCAGGGTGTCTATTGTGGCTACCAGTCGTGGGTGGATCGCGCAGGGCGGTTCCGGTCGCTTGGCGACGGACAGGTGGATTTCGGTGCGGTGTTTTCCAAGATGGCGGCAAACGATTTCGACGGATGGGCCGTGGTCGAATGGGAATGCTGCCTGAAGCATCCCGAAGACGGGGCGCGCGAGGGCGCGCAGTTTGTGTCCGACCACATCATCCGCGTGACGGAACGCGCCTTTGACGATTTCGCCGATGGCGGCACGGATGAGGCGGCGAACCGGGCGATGCTGGGGATCGACTGAGCGCCCGCCCGACGGGTCGAATTTGAGTATTTGGAAAGAGAAGAAGCAGGGGGCAACGCGCCACTGTGACGGAGGAACAAAGTGATGAGCCGGATCAGACTGGGTATGGTGGGCGGCGGGAACGACGCCTTTATCGGGGCAGTGCACCGCATCGCGTCGCGGATCGATGACCGGTTCGAGCTGGTCGCGGGCGCGCTGAGCGCGACGCCGGATAAGGCGCGCGCCAGCGGTGAGGCGCTTGGGCTGCCGCGCATCTACGAGGACTTCAAGGCGATGGCGATCCGGGAGGCGCGGTTGAAGAACGGGATCGAGGCGGTCAGCATCGTCACCCCCAACCACGTACATTACGCTGCCGCGCGCGAGTTCCTGAAGCGCGGCATTCACGTGATCTGCGACAAGCCGCTGACCTCGACCCTCGCGGACGCCAAGAAGATGGTGAAGGCGGCAGAGGCGTCGGATGCTCTGTTCATTCTCACGCACAACTACACCGGCTATCCGATGGTGCGGCAGGCGCGCGAGATGATCGCAAGCGGTGAGATCGGGACAGTGCGCGTGGTGCAGGTGGAGTATCCGCAGGACTGGCTGACGGTACAGCAGGACTTCAAGCAAGCGGAATGGCGCACCGATCCGGCGCGGTCTGGTGTGGGCGGATCGACGGGGGATATCGGCACCCATGCTTTCAACCTCGCCTGTTTCGTGACCGGCCTCGAGGTCGATAGCCTTGCGGCGGATCTGCAGGCCTTTGTCCCCGGACGCCAGGTGGACGACAATGCCCATGTCATGCTCCGCTTTGCCGGTGGGGCGCGGGGCATGCTGTGGTCGTCTCAGGTGGCACCGGGCAATGAGAATGCGTTGCGCGTGCGCGTGTACGGGGAAAACGGTGGCCTCGAATGGGCGCAGGAGGATCCAAACTATCTCTGGCACACGCCCTTTGGTGCGCCCAAGCGCCTGATCACCCGTGGCGGTGCCGGATCGGGTGACGCGGCGGGCCGGGTCAGCCGCACACCGCCCGGCCACCCCGAGGGCTACCTGGAAGGGTTCGCCAACATCTACAGCGAGGCGGCGGAGGCGATCGTGGCCGCGCGTACCGGCGCACCGGTGCCCGAGCATGTGATCTATCCCACGGTTCATGACGGTCTGCGCGGTGTGCAGTTTGTGTCAGCCTGCGTAAAGTCGTCCCAGCGGGACGCGGCCTGGGTCAAGTTGGATCACTGATGTATCTTGGCATCGACCTCGGCACCTCGGGTGTCAAAGCGCTGCTGATCAGCGACGAGCAGACGGTAATCGGCAGTGCCACTGCACCGCTGCAGGTGACGCGCCCACATCCCGGCTGGTCCGAGCAGGATCCCGACAGTTGGATCAGCGCGACCGAAGCCGCCTTGCGGCAGCTTGCCGGGGCCTATGACCTGAGCGCCGTGCGTGGCATCGGCCTGTCGGGTCAGATGCATGGGGCAACGCTGTTGGACGCAGCGGACACTGTGCTGCGCTCCTGCATCCTGTGGAACGATACCCGCAGCGCCGCAGAAGCGGCAAGCATGGACGCCAATCCCATCTTTCGCGCGCAGACCGGCAACATCGTGTTCCCGGGCTTTACCGCGCCCAAGCTCGCCTGGGTCAAGGCGCACGAGCCCGAGATCTTTGCCAAGACGGCGCGGGTGCTGCTGCCCAAGGACTACTTGCGCCTCTGGCTGACCGGAGAGCCGGTGTCGGAGATGTCGGATGCCGCCGGGACCAGTTGGCTGGACGTGAGCGCGCGGGACTGGTCGGATGATCTGCTGGCCGCGACCGATCTGGGGCGCGAGCACATGCCGCGGCTTGTGGAAGGGTCTCAACCCTCCGGGCAGCTGCGTGACGGGGTGGCGACGCCCTTTGGCCTGCGTGCGGGCATTCCGGTGGCCGGTGGGGCGGGCGACAATGCGGCCTCTGCCGTGGGTGTGGGCGTTGCCCGGCCCGGCGAGGGCTTTGTATCACTGGGCACGTCCGGCGTGCTATTTGCCGCCGCCGATGGCTATTCGCCCGATCCGGCGACGGCTCTGCACACATTTTGCCACGCCCTGCCCGGCCAGTGGCATCAGATGGGCGTGATCCTTGCCGCGACAGATGCACTGGCATGGTACGGGCGGATGGTCGGCGCGGACCCGGCTGCACTCACGGCGGAACTGGGTGACGCACAGGGGCCGGGTCGGACCCTTTTCATGCCCTATCTGGGCGGCGAACGCACGCCGCACAACGACGCCCGCGTGCGCGGTGCCTTTATCGGGCTGGCCCACGAAACCGACCGCGCAGCCGGCACGCGCGCCGTGCTCGAGGCGCTGGCCTACGCCTTCCGCGACACGCAAGCGGCGATGACGGCCACGGGCACACAGCTCGACAGCCTGATCGCTGTGGGCGGCGGCGCCGCTTCATCCCACTGGCTGCAGACCATCGCAACCGTGCTGGGCCTGCCCATATCCGTCCCGGCGCAAGGCGACTACGGCGCTGCCTTTGGGGCCGCGCGCCTCGGCGTCATGGCCGCGGGTGATGGCGGCCCCGAGATCGCCACCGCCCCCGAGATCGCCCACACATATGATCCCGACACGAGACACCGCGCCGCCTTCGACGACGCCTATGCGCGCTACCGCGCCACGTACCAAGCCCTCAAGGATATATCATGACCGACTTCTTCACCGGCATCGCCCCCGTCCAATTCGAAGGGACCGGCAGCACGTCGGACCTCGCCTACCGCCACTACGACCCCAACGAGGTGATCATGGGCAAGCGGATGGAGGATCACCTACGCTTTGCCGTCGCCTGGTGGCACAGCTTTGCCTGGCCCGGCGGCGATCCCTTTGGCGGGCAGACATTCGACAGGCCCTGGTTCGGCGATACGATGGATCTGGCGCGGATGAAGGTCGATGCGGCCTTTGAGCTGTTTGCGATCCTGGGCCAGCCGTTCTTCTGCTTTCACGACTATGACGTCCGGCCCGAGGGCAGCACCTTTGCCGAAAGCACCCGCAATTTCGAAGAGATCGTCGACTATATCGCTGGCAAGATGGAGGGCGGGCCAAAGTTGCTATGGGGGACGGCCAACCTCTTTACCGAACGGCGGTTCATGTCGGGCGCGGCCACGAACCCCGACCCGGATGTGTTCGCCTATGCCGGTGCTACGGTAAAGTCCTGCATGGACGCGACCCACAGGCTCGGCGGGCAAAACTATGTGCTCTGGGGCGGGCGCGAAGGCTACGAGACGCTGTTGAACACCGACCTGAGGCGCGAACGCGACAATGCGGGCCGGTTCTTGCGGATGGTGGTCGAGTACAAGCACAAGATCGGCTTTGACGGCGCGATCCTGGTGGAGCCGAAACCCCAGGAGCCGTCGAAACACCAATACGACTATGACGTCGCCACGGTCTACGGGTTCCTAAAGGAATATGGGCTGGAAGGCGAGGTGCAGATGAACATCGAGCAGGGGCACGCGATCCTCGCCGGCCATTCGTTCGAGCACGAGCTGGCGATGGCCGCATCGCTTGGCATCTTCGGCTCCATCGACATGAACCGCAACGACTACCAGTCCGGCTGGGACACCGACCAGTTTCCCAATAACGTGCCCGAAGTGGCGCTGGCCTATTACGAGGTGCTGCGTGCGGGCGGCTTTGTCACGGGAGGTACGAATTTCGACGCCAAGCTGCGGCGCCAGTCGCTCGACCCCGTCGACCTTGTCGCCGCACATGTGGGCGCCATGGACATCTGCGCACGCGGGCTCAAGGCCGCCGCGGCCATGCTGGAGGACGGCGCCCTCGAAGAAGCGCGCGCTGCGCGTTATGCGGGCTGGGACAGCGCGTCCGCCAAGGAGATGTTAGCGGGCGGCCTCGAAGACTGCTTTGACCGCGCGATGCAAGACGGGTTCGCACCCGCGCCACGTTCGGGCCAGCAGGAACGGCTGGAAAACATCGTCAACCGCTATGTTTAAATGTCGTCCTTGGGCATCAGCCGGGTGATCAGCGCGATCAGCAGGCCCGTGCTGATCCCGAAGGTCAGCAGGCCCGTGATCGAGGCAAAGCTGGCAAAGACCCGCAAGCCGGGCCCAAGGATCAGGTCGCCGTACCCAAGTGTCGTGTAGGTTGCGATGGCAAAATAAAAGCTCTCCGGAAAATCGGTGAACGCCCCAACCGCCAAAAGCACAAAGGCCCACGCCCAGATCTGGACGGTGTGGGCCACCACCACGACAACGACACCGAAGGACAGCAAAACCACGTCACGCACGACCACGCGCCGCGGCTTCAACACCTTTCCCAAGCGGCCCAGGTAAGGCAGGCTGCCCACCACCATGAACACATGCCCCAACGCGCAGGCCGTCAGCAGGCACGAGCCCAGCACGATTTGCGCAAACAGTGTCAACGATAAGCCTCTCCAAGACCCGCGGTAAGCTGTGCAAAGAACACAGCGATCCAGACGGAATGGCAAGCCGTCCCCATTGCATATTCTCTTGAGCAAGGCTCAGACCCTCTTTCGACACCACATCCGCGTCGCGGTGTGCCGTGATGCATTTGTTCGGCGTCGACATCAAAACACCCAGATCGTCAGCCACCTGCTTGCGCGCCCACCCACTGGTCAATGCAATGCACACCGGATCCTTGCGGAATCCTGCCGTTCTTCAATGTCCGGTAGCCAGCCTCCTTTGTTAAAGTAATGTTATCGAAGGAGCTGCATCAAACCGCGGTAGGCCCCACTCGCCCGGCTGCCTCACGGGCGTCGGAACAAGCCAAAAACAACTTCGCTATCTGCATGGATGAGTGAGGGTTTCATTTGGGATCACAGGGCTGGGTTCGCAAAAGAGCCCGGTGCTCAAGTCTATCTCGAGCCTCGGCGGACGGTATGCCCGCTCAGTCGCGTCGGCCTGCGCATCCAGCCAGTTGGCATGACCCCAAAACCGACGGATGTGCATGTCGGTGGTCATGCCAGCGTGGGCTCTGGTTTGGTTTTAGGTCAACAAAGCGTCTGACTTTCGACATCGCACAGGTTCCACTTAAAACGGAACGAACGGCTGAGTGCCGCCAATTCCATAGAAAATCACTGTTGCTTGCGCAGAAAGTACCGGCTTGAGTGTCGGGCTGATGCGCCGTGGATGTCTTTCACTTTGTCGTTGAGCGAAACCACCTGCCTAAAGCGCCAAAACGACTTCAACCCTGAGTTACTTGAATTTCATGCTCAAATCGAGTTACGTGCAAGACAACGAATAATTCTTTTTGGTTCTATGGCCGACGCATTTTCACAAACGGCCCGTCTCGGACGGCTCACGACCGTATTGGGCGAAAACACTTTGGTTTTGTTGCGGATTGACGGAACAGACTACCTAAGTGCGCTTTTTGACTACACCGTCGAATGCCTGTCGGAAAAACACGATCTGGCCTTTGACCAATTGCTTGGCACGCACGCCACAGTCACGCTGACAGACCACGAAGGGTCAGAGCAACACTTCGACGGAATCGTCACCGAAGTACGGTGGAAGGGCGCGTCGGAAAACGGGTATCGTTACCAGCTTCAGCTGCGCCCCTGGCTGCATTTGGCGTCGCTGCGTCGCAATCAACGCATTTTCCACAACATGACCGTTGTCGATATCGTCGGGCAGGTTTTGAGCGCTTATGCGGAGGCCGGCACGCTTCGACAGGATTTGGTCAGCACATATCCCGAGCTTGAGTACACCGTTCAATACAAAGAAAGCGACTTTGCCTTTGTCAGCCGCATGATGGAGCGGCACGGCATTTCTTATCGGTTCGAGCACGATATGGGCAAACACGCGATGGTGACGACTGACATGGCTGTGAGCCACCCGTCGATTGGCGCGCGTCCCTTCAAACGCGTGGACGGGCATCACCATCAAGAGGTCGAACATTTTTGGGAATGGCACCCGGCCAGCCGTGTGACGACGGGGGCAATTCGGCTGACCGACTACAACTTTAAAACCCCGACCGCGACCATGGAGGCATCCATGGAAGGAGACGCGGCCTATGCCCAAGGCAAGATCGAAAGCTTTGACTGGCCTGGGGATTATCTGGATCTGGAGCGCGGACAGGTCGTGGCGCAATTGCGTGCGAGCGGCGAACGCGGCCAGGATCCGCGCTACCGCGCTTTTGGCGATATCCAGGGGCTGCGCAGCGGTGTTCTGGTGACGCTGTCGGGGGACGAGGTCCCGGGCACGGGCGACGAATACATCTGTTTGCAAGCCACCCACACTTTCGTGTCCAACAGTTACGGTACGGGTGGTCCATCCAGCGACGACTATGCCTGCACGGCGCGCTACATCCTGATGCCCAGCACGATGCCTCTGCTACCGGAACTCAAGACCGAGCGCGCCGATGTAAAAGGGCCCCAGACGGCCACGGTTGTGGGCGCAAAGGGCGAAGAGATCGATTGCGACGAGTATGGTCGCATCCTGGTCCATTTCCACTGGGACCTGGACTCTGCGTATTCCATGCGTTGCCGCGTGAGCCAAAACTGGGCCAGCAATACATGGGGCGGCATGGTGATCCCCCGCATTGGTATGGAAGTGTTGGTCGAGTTTCTGGATGGCGACCCTGACAAACCCCTGGTCACGGGCTGCGTCTTTAATGGCAAGAACGCTGTGCCCTACCCCCTGCCCGCTCACAAGACCAAGTCGGTTTTCCGCAGTGACAGTCATAAAAGTGACGGGCACAACGAACTGAGCTTTGAGGATGCCACCGGTGCCGAGAACATTGCACTGCATGCGCAGAAAGACCAAACGCTCAAGGTGCTCAACAACCGCATGAAGCGGGTCGACAATGATCAGGTGGAAAGCGTCGGAACAAACAAGAGCATCGAGGTCGGCAACAATCATCAGGAACGCATCGGCGGCTCGATGAACTTAACCGTGGGCGGTGGCAAGGCTGGCCTGTTCGGCGGCACGGCGGCCCTTCTGTCCCAGGCCACCGGCGATGCTTTGAACGTGTCGAGCGAGGCGGGCAACGCGTCCATTGGTGCGTTTTTGGGTGGTATCGTGGCGCAGACAGTGGGCGGCGAGGTTGCTTCCAACCCAAAAATCGCGGACTTCGATGCGGCGGGCGATCACTACAATGTAGCCGGTGCCAACCAGATCAAGACCGGAACAGCGCTTGGGTCCGTTCTGTCGTCTATCATGCCCATGGCTGGCGTCATGAACACCGTCATCGAAAAGTTTCAATCCGACACGATTGGCCTGGCCCGCACCGAACAGATTGGATTGTTCAAGAACACTTTGGTGGGCGCAGTCCAGAACACCTTTGTTGGGGCCAAGCAGTTCACCAAGGTTGGACAGGAACAGCGCCTGCAGGTGGGTAAGATCAAGACGGTCGAAGTTGGCGAAGAATACACAACTGCAGCGAACAAACGATCAGCACACTCCTCCGGCAAGCTATTTGAAATCCAGACCGAAGAGCAATTCACCGGTACCGCAAAAAAGTGGGAGATCAAGACGAGCGATACCCTGCTTTTGACGGCGCCCGGCGGATACATCGAAATCTCGAAATCCGGTGTCAAGATCCGCGGCAATAAGATCGAGGTTTTCGGCAACGCCATCGACTTCAAACCCGGCGGTGGCGGCGAAGGCTCGAAATGCCTGCGCGCGATGGCAGCGTCGGCGACTCCCTTTGTGAAATGATGCCATGGACGCGTTGAAACAAATATTGCTGGACCAGGATTACGAGGCGGAACCGATTTTTGCCGTGCTCGATGGCGCGCAGTTCGACGACTTGCCCATGGACCTCATGATGGGAGAATTTGTCAGCCGGTGCCTTTATCTGGACCGGGGCGACAATGACCCCGAGCAGGTCATAACAGCGCCCCACATGGTATGGCTCGACGAGCGGTTGCAAGACGAGGAAAACGGGCGCGCGCCACAAGAGGTGGTAGACGCTTTGGCCGAATTAGTGGATAGCAAGCCCGCAGCGGTTTTCTGGCAGTGCTCCGAAGGGGCTGACGCCCTATTCAAACACCTGCGCAGCATCAACATGGTCATGCTGCCGAAGATGGCGCTGCCCGAAGCGGAACGGAAATTCATCGAGGCAGATGAGGATTCCGTCCTGTTTCGCCATACCGATGCCAATGTGATGGCGCAGGTGATCCGCTCGCTGAATCAGCGCGAGGCAGTACGGCTGTTTGGACCTGCCGAAGCTATCCTGTTTCAGGCCGAAGACCATTGGCAAGAAGGGCAGCCTTACAGCCGCTTTGACGTGTCCGACACGTGGCCCGCCCCGGCACCCGGCATGTTACGCTTTTCCGAACATTCCATGCATCGCCTGTCAAAGGTGCGCGAGGCAGGGCTGCGCAAGTGGGCAGTGTTCGACTTTGCCACGGAACAAGACGATGCCGCACAACGCGAACTGATTGATGCGGCT
>ERZ1740067.1596-NODE-1596-length-15190-cov-4.723951_pt1 | contig 15190 bp, 9 predicted proteins | sample MGYA00581736_ERZ1740067 | MGnify/ENA primary metagenome ERZ1740067 (study PRJEB43018, sample SAMN04849236) | marine metagenome | isolation source: floating plastic debris | place: Pacific Ocean | collected 2008-08-27 | study: EMG produced TPA metagenomics... | reverse complement strand
CCTCGATTGGTGTGCTTTACTCTCCAATCGAGGGCCTACGGTATCGGGGGACCTATAGCACGTCCTTCCGCCCCCCTGCCTTAGGTCGGACTGGTGCAACGGATCGCGAAACCCGCTTCTTTAGCACCGCGCTTATAAACAGTATTTTTGACATTACGCCGTCAGACCCATCTGTCGCTGACGTCCCAGTCTTGGAGCTTATTGGAACCGGCACCGGTCTTGGCGCCGAGAGATCAGAAAGCTGGACGATTGGCGTAGACTACGATGCGGCTTGGGGGACCCGCGAGCTCAGTTTTAGCACAAGTTACTTTGACACTGTATTCAGTGACCGCATCAACACCCCTCCAATTCCCGGCGGGTTTTCTCTGGCTGCAGTCAACGAGTTTGCGAGAAACCCTGATGTTTTTGTTGAAGGAACAGTGACCCCGAACCCAACGCAGCAACAAATTGACGCTTTGCTGGCCCAATCCAACTTTCCTGTGGCAATCATCGGTTTAGATTTTGGACCAGAACAGGCCCAGTTTCTGGTGAACAATACGACAGTTAATGTGAGTCGTACCGTGGTGCGCGGCCTCGACTTTGACGTGCGGTATAACCAGCCCATTGGGCCAGGCGAATTCACCGCTGGTGTGAACGCCACGTACCTTCTGGATTTTACGCAGCAAGGCGCACCAACCGTTCCGGAAATTGAGTTGTTGGATACCCTCTACAACCCGCTGGACTTAAGACTTAGAGGTCAGCTTGGATATCAGGTGGGTGGATTTACAGGGAATATGTTCGTCAATTACGCGGACGGATATCAAACAAGCACGACGGAAGATGGCCGACCAATTGGATCGTATACGACGGTCGATCTGTCGTAGACGTACACATTTCAAGATTTAGTCAAAGTGCGTTTCTTGAACGGCACAACATTCCGGTTTTTCGTGCAGAACCTGTTGAATGAGGCTCCACCCCGAATTTCTGACAACCCCGTCTCCGTTGTAACTGCGCTTGACCCTGCAAATGCTTCAGCACTTCAACGCTTTATTGCCTTTGAACTCACCAAAGCGTTTTGAGCCGCGAAACTGAATGATCAGCTTAAGAAATACCGGCCCGAACACAGGTTTAGGCCGGGGTTTCGCGTCCTGAAGACGCTCTCCCAAACGCCTCCTTGAAATAATCCGCAAGCGCCGTAGCTTACATGCAAATCATTCGCATCAGGCGTTATCGCCGGTCTTAAGGTTTGGGCGCATGTCTTGTCGGCCACAGCAGTTTAAAGTCATTGCTCGGCGCGGCATCCCTGTCGCGCTCCGCCGTATGTGCAGGAATGCTTGCGTTGACTGACTCTGTCTCAACCAAGCCGCCTGATGGCGATGTACTGGTTCAGGCGGAGAGCGAGCCGCCAGACACCCTAGCCCCGCATTCAAAAAGCGAAACTGACGTCAACCGGCTCTACAAAAAGCATGCAAGCGCCTTGTCAAACGATTTGCGCAGCAAATTCGGCGATGGGCCGCCTGATCCGGATGATGTGGTCCAAGACGCCTTTGCGAAGCTTATCGACAGAGATGACCTGAGTGATGTCAAAAACCCACAGGCATTCCTGTGGACGATCGCGCGCAATTTAATGCTGAGCGGCCGGCGTAAGGTGGACGTGCGTTCCAAATATGATTTTGAAATTGAGCACCTCTTTTTTGCCTCCAAAGGTTCGGAATTGAGCCCCGAGCGCGTCATAGAAGTGAGAGACCAGCTTCAAATCATCAATGACGTGATCGATAAAATGCCGGAAAACAGACGACTTGCTTTTTTGCTGCACCGCGTGGAAGGGCTGAATTTCTCCGCAGTTGGGCGGAGGCTTGGCATGAGCTCTAATGGCGTGGTGAAACACGTGACGCGGGCGGCCTATGATATCAAAATGGCGCTGAGAGATCGGTCAAAGCGGCCGTGATGATGATGTCTGCTGAAAACACCGAGCAAAACGATATTGAACTGGCCGCCTTGGAATGGCGCATCCGGCTGAAGTCGGGCTCTGCGACGGCGCGCGATTTTCAAGCGTTTGACGCTTGGCTGGAGCGCGATGAGCGCCACGCCGCCGCCTATGATGAGGCAACGACACTCTGGCAGGCGCTGGGAACGCTGGACGAGACCGCGCTTCAGCCGCAATTGTTCAGAGAGAGCTGGCGGGTGAAAGCACGACGGCTTTTCGTTGATCTCTCATCATCCATTTCACAGCGGCCAAGACGCGCGTTCATTGGCGCAGGCGTTACCGTTGCACTCAGCGTAGCCGCCATCAGCGCTGTTGTCGTCAGTCCCTGGAATGCAGCGGGCCCATCGATAACAGCTCAGCCTGTCATCACGGCCTACGCCACGCAGCGCGGCGAGACCAAAGATATCGTGCTGCCCGATGGGTCTAAAATCACGCTCGGAGCAGCGACGCAGATTGAATTTGCTGCGTCAGCAGATGCACGCCAAGTGACCCTGCTTGGCGGCGCAGCGGTCTTCGACGTGGAAAGCGACCCGGATCGCCCGTTCACAATCGCGGCGAACAAGTTCACGGCGACGGTAGTTGGGACAGTGTTCGACGTGAGGAGCAATGGCGGCGTGGTCCGGCTATCGATTGTGGAGGGCGCGGTCGACGTAGCCCATCCGCTCATGATCAACGGCGCTGCGACCAGCATCATCTCCCGCAAGTCGCTTGTCGCTGGTGAGCAAATCATCGCCACGGCATCAGAAGGGCTCGCGAGTGTAGATGCATTCAGGGAAGCAGACTTTGCCACCTGGCGCGAGGACCGCCTGGCCTATGTGGGGGCAACACTGGAAGAGCTCATCGCCGACGCCAACCGGTACTCGGCAAGGCAGATCATGCTTGAGGATGGCCTCCAGAGCACACTTGCCGAGCGTGTGACCTTCACGTTTGATGGAAACGACGTCCCCCGGCTTCTCTCCACCCTGCCTGTGCTTTTTCCCGTTGCAATTGAGGATCGCGGCGCCGGTCCCATCCTGGTTCGCAGCGCTCAAACAACGGCCAACTAAACGCACCCGAAATTTTTCTTTAACTTTTTTGGTTCGAATCCGGCAAAGCCCGCGCGTCCTAAAGATGAAGGCGATTGACACGCAATCGCAAAAAGGCATCTTCAAAGGGGCTCCTATGGGCAAGAATTCACATCTATCATCAACAAAATCTCTCCTCTGTGCAGCGGCATCAGCACTCGCCATCGCCAGCGCGGTCCCAGCGCCCGCGCAGGCGCAGGCGCCCACTCAAACACCACAAGACATCACCCTTCCTGCCGCGCCGCTTGGCCAAGCGATCTTGGCCCTTGGCAGAGAGCTGGGCGTGAACATCATCGCGCCCGACCGCCTGGTGCGAGGCAAATCCGCGCCCGCAATCTCCGGAACGCTGACTGGCGAACAAGCAATTGATCGCCTGCTGGCCGGGTCTGGCCTGATTGCAACCGCTAATGCCAATGGCGATTTCATCCTTAGCGAGCAGGTCGCCGCGGGGGCGCCTAGGGTGCAGCTGATTTCAAATGATTCGGCATCGATTGAGCCGCTTATTACCGAAACAATCGTCGTCACCGGCTCGCGCATCAAGCGCACAGCAATCAATTCGCCGGCGCCGATAGATATCGTGACGGCTGAAGACATTGCCAAGCTTGGCTTGACGGACACGACGGAAGCGCTGCGTTTTGTGCCTGCGCTTAACCAATCCACCAGCCTCACGGCCCGGGGTGATTTCGCACCAAGTGCTATTTCTGGATTTGGCGCTGCCACGCTTGATCTACGAGGCCTAGGCACGAGCAGAACGCTGACCCTTGTCGACGGACGACGCCACGTAAGTGGCGTGTCCGGCCAAGCGACAGTTGATGTGTCCAGCATACCAGCCGCGCTCATCGATAGATTGGAAGTGCTTACTGGTGGCGGCTCTTCAATTTACGGTGCTGATGCTGTTTCAGGCGTTGTAAACTATATCCTCAAAGATGATTTCGAGGGCGTAGATGTGCGCGCCAACGGCAGCTTGCCGACGCGCGGCGGCGGGGAAGCCTATTTCGGATCCATAACCCTTGGCGGGAACTATGCGGGCGGGCGCGGCAACGCAGTCTTGAGCGTTGAGGACAACCGCCAAACATCACTTGAAGCCGACCAGCGGATCGGCACGCGTTTCCGTACAGATGCAATTGCAAATACGCCAGAAGTGGCCGAATTCCTCGGGGTTAGTCCTGATTTCGTGAATGTGCGGTTATCTGATGCCCGGTTTATTATTCCTCCCAGTCCCACTTTTACGTTTTTAGGAAGCCTATTTGCTGTCGGCCCTACGTTTATTGGTGGAACGGCGGAAATCGGTGGGGTTCCAGTCGAGCAAATCGTTGATCAGGAGACAGGCCAGGTGCGCCCTCGTGAGTTCGGCGATTTCCTATCAGGATTTGTCACCAATGGCGGCGACAATGTGCGGGAGACCCTAATAAACCCTGTGTCTACGTCCATTCCTGATGTGGAACGAACTGTTGTCAACGCCATTGCCGATTACGACTTCACCAACGCCATTACCGGGTTTGTAGAAGTCAAATACTCGCATAATTCATCGCAAACCGTCCCTTCGTTTTTGTTCCAGTCTTTTGATTTGCCAATTAGCCAGGAGAATCCATTTCTCCCGCAAATTGCACGAGACCAATTTGCAAGCCTCACAGCGCAAAATTTGGATCCTAACCTTGTTGTCTCTCGCTTATTTTATGACGACATCGGCGTAGCACCGGTCGAAAGCACAAGAGAGACTTTTCGGATAGTTGGTGGGTTTGAAGGCGATATTACTGAAAACCTATCGTATCAAATATCAGTCAATTACGGGCGGACGGATACGCAATTAGTGAACAACCGTGCAGTTCTGCCAGACCGCTTTTATGCTGCTTTAGACGCTATTCCCGATCCTGAAACAGGTGAGCCTATTTGCCGATCCGATATCGATCCAAACACTCTGCCACCGACATCCTTTGCACCATTTCTCAGCACACCTAGGTTCCGCTCGTTTACGCCTGGCGATGGTAGTTGTGTTCCCCTTGATATTTTTGCAGTGCCCAACGGCCTGTTACAAGAATCCCTCGATTTCTTACTCGAAAGAACCGTGAATGAGGTGCAGCTGGAACAGTTTGTCGTCAATGGAGTGGTGACTGGGAATACTGAGCAGTTCTTGCGCTTGCCAGCTGGCGCGATTGGATATGCCGCTGGTTTCGAATATCGCGAAGAACGCAGTGATTTTCGGCCTGACGCCTTAGAGAATGCCGGTCTAACGGAATTGTCGCCTGATGCACTCACAGGCAAGTTCGATGTTTTCGAAGGCTTTGCTGAGGTCAACGTCCCAATTTTAAGCAACACGTTTTTGGCAAAATCACTTACTTTAGATGCGTCTGTCCGGATTGCCGATTATAGCACCGTGGGCACTGCGAAATCCTTTGGATTTGGCAGTGTTTGGCAACCAATCGATGATCTTCGTATTCGAGGGTCCTTTAACAGAGCGATCCGCGCGCCGAATATTGCTGAATTGTTTTCGCCGCAGCGTGTTGTACAAGGTTCATTGCAACTGAACTCAGATCCTTGCGACCCTGAATCGCGTACTACAGGGTCTGCGACGCGGGCGCAGAATTGCGCGCAACTTGTTCCGGATCCAGCTACTTTTGATCCGGCACAGAGCTACGCTTTTCAAGGGGTGACATTTACGTCCGGCGGCAATCCCATCCTTCAAGAAGAGACGGCGGATACGTGGTCCATCGGCTTCGCTTTTACGCCAAGTGCCCTACCGGGCCTGACTGTGATTGCAGATTACTACAGCATCAGGATAAAGAATGCAGTTTCGCAGGGCTTAAACGCAAATACCATCGTTTTAAACTGCGCCGACGCCCCATCTATTGATAATGGGTTTTGTGACGCTATCACGCGCAATACAGTCACGGGGGTCGTTGAGGCAGTACAGACCACCGCCCTCAATGTTTCTGCCAGCCGCGCGAAGGGCATCGATTACCAAGTCAGTTATGACTTCACCTTGGACAATTTGGTATCGGGCGATTGGGGCGACTTTAATGTTCAGCTGACAGGTACCTATCTTATCTCTCGGGAAGATGAGCTTTTCGCTGACTTCCCGGAAACCAACGATCGCCTGGATGGCGAGTATAATTTCCCGAAACACTTTATCAATGCGGCTCTGTCGTGGAATTCCGGTCCCTGGAGCGCCGTGTACAACGTGAATTTTCAATCAAACCAAGTGTTTCGCAATGCCTTTGTGGGCATCGGCATAGAAGAACTCGAAGAAAATCCGTTGTTGCTCGATAGACCAAATAGTGGATCGGCTTTTGTCCACACGATCGGCGGTGCGTTTCAGGTTGCAGAAGCTGTTGAACTTAGTCTTCGGGTGAACAATCTGTTCGATCGTAATCCGTTCGAACTACGCCCCTTCGGTCCAACAATACGGCCCACTGGCTTGCTCGGCAGAACGGTGCAGCTGTGTGTCCAGGCGACATTCTAATCAATGGTTAAAGATCCAGAGGAGGCGAGCGCCACTGGCTCGGTTTGAGACTGGCTGTTCTAACCGCCCACCTGCGTCCATGCGGCTCGTTTTCAAATGAGAATGAATTACATAAAGGAATGTCGTGGGCATATTTTTAAAGGGGCGCATTTTGACCGATCGCTTGAGCGTTGTTCTTGACAATCGGCTATACCGCGTGTGCCTTGGCATCTTTGGCGGGTACGCGTTTACGGCTGGGTTTTTTGCGTTTGTGTCTGTGCTGCTCGCGCAGGCAGGCGCTGCCCGGATTGAGGCGTTTTTCTGGGCTATTTTGACGAGCTTTCTGGTTTACACGGCTGTGGTGATTTGGGCTGTGGCCACGGCCCAGCCAGCGCGCGTCACCGGCGTTTTGATTGGTGGGGCACTCGTCATGGTCCTGAGTTCCCCGTTTTTGGCAACACCAACTACTGGGCTTTGAGCATGGTTCGGCTTCACATCTCTGACGGCTTTCGCAGCTCCATGACGTGGCTGCACACCTGGGCGGGCATTGGCGCCTCTTGCCTCTTGTTCATGATTTTCTGGATGGGGTCGCTGTCTGTGTTCGATAGCGAGATCGACCAGTGGATGAAGCCGGAGCTGCGCGTGACAGCGCCGACAGAAGAGTTTCAATATGGGCCTGTGTTCGAAAGGCTTTTGGAGGGTGAGGCTCACGGCGCGACGCGGATGTATATTTCCGCGCCAGGCAAGCGCGATCCGCTGGGCTACTTTTTTTATCGCAACAAGGGTGGCGAGAATGTCCGCGGGCGGTTCGACCCCGCCACGCTTGAAGAAGTGGAGGTCACCGACAGTTACGCGGGCACAAGTTTCTTCTATCCTTTCCACTACAGCCTGCATATTCCCCAAGGGATCGGCTATTGGGTAGTGGGTTTTTGCGCCATGGCCATGCTGGTACTGATGGTCTCTGGCATCTTCATCCACCGCAAGATCGTCGCCGACTTCTTTACCTTTCGCCCGCAAAAGGCGCTGCGCCGATCAACACTCGACTTGCACAACCTTTCAAGCTTAGTCGCGCTACCGCTGCACATTCTCTTTCCTCTAACGGGTCTGATGATCTTCGCCACGATTTATTTTCCGTGGTCTTACAACGTGGTCTATGGCGGGGATGATGCGCAGCTCAACCGTGATGCTGGACGTGCCGGCCTTGAAGCGAGCGGAGAGCCGTTAAACGCAAAGCTCGATATCGATGCCATCGTCGGGCAGGCGCTATCTCGTTGGCAGTCTGCCGAGCCAGGCGTCGAGCATCGCGCGGACTCTGTTGGTTTGGAACTGGCGGGGGACGCGAACGCCTATGTGATCGTGCGGGAGGTGTTTCCATCACGGGCCGTCTCCATGAGTAAGAATGTCTTGTCGGTCTCCGTTGCGACAGGCGCGATCCTTGCCGAAAGCAATGCTGGGCCGGCGCAATCGGCTTATGCCTGGCTGTCTGGCGCGCACTATATCCAGTTCGATAGCAGGGCATTGCGGTGGCTGTATTTTGCCGGCGGGCTTCTTGGCAGCGTGATGATCGCCTCGGGCCTCATGTTCTGGATGCAGTCGCGCATCCGCAAAGGCGTCATCGATCCCAAAAGCGTGCGGGTCGTGCGCGGGCTGGCCGTCGGCTCGGTCAGCGGCATCATTCTCGCCAGCGGCGCCTATCTGGTCGTCAACCGCATGCTGCCAGCCGAGGCAGCGGCCTTTGGTCTGGGCCGAGCGGGTCTGGAAGTCTCGGTTTTCTATCTCGTTTGGGTGCTGACGTATGCACACGCGGCACTCCGCGGCAAAACGTCCTGGGCTGAGCAGTCTTGGGCCATTGGCGCGGTTGGTATCGCTGCAGTTTTCCTTAACTGGGTGAGCACTGGAGATCATTTGGTGGCGACTGTTTCAGATCGGGTGTGGCCCATTGCAGGTATGGACATTGTGCTCATTGCTGGATCAGCTGCTGCGGTCTGGTCGGCCCTTAAGTTGGCTCAGCGCCAACCGACGGTGCAACGGCCTTCCAAAGAACAGCCAGAGGCTTTCGATCAGGCCGCGGCGCGGGCTATTGCCGCAACTGAACCAGCCGAATGACGGCAACGCATCTCACTGGCGGATGAGACACGATGCCTGAAACCGTTGCAAGCATAGGTTTGTTTTTGCTTGCAGGCCTTCTAGCTTTCTTCGGTGCCAGTTTTCTTGCGCTTAGCCAGGACCGGAATGTTCATCGTGTCCTCGGTCGCAGCGTTCAAGACAAACGCGTCTCAATGATGAGGACTACGGGCTGGCTGCTTGTCTTTGTCTCACTCATTCCATGCATTGCCCGCGATGGCGGGAGCTTCGCTGCGCTTCTATGGCCGTTACTGTTGGCTGCCGCTTCTATCGCCACAGCCATGCTTCTGGCGTATCGACCCCAATGGCTCACGCCCATCGCAAAGGTTGGATGGAAAAACCACATTGGCGCGTAACAAAGCCATGTTTGCTCACCAAGGCGTTCCTAATTTCAGCGTCACGCTTAACGGGAGCATGGAAGCCTGCTTAAGTGCCGTTATGGACGCCGGACACTACGTCGGTGCCCGCCTTTACCGCGCCGAGCGACGCTTTCTGATCTTTGGCGGCTGATCTGCCTTCTCGGCATAAACCTCAACTTGATGATGGGCGACTTTATAGCCCATTTCAGCTGCAATCTTACAGATGAGCGCATCGAGCTGCTCGTTATAAAACTCGAGGATCTCACCTGAATCTTGGTCAATCAGATGGTCATGATGTTCGTCGCTGAAGGCTTCATAACGGCCCTTCCGGGTGCCGAAATCTCGCCGCGCAATCAATTCGCCGTCTTCGAGAACTTTGAGGGTTCGATACACGGTCGCAATGGCGATGGTTGGGTCGAGTTCTCGGGCGCGTTCGTATATTTCGTCAGCCGTTGGGTGATCATCTGCTGCATCAACCACATCGCACACAAGGGCGCGTTGCGGGGTCACGCGTATGCTGGAAGCGCGGGCTTTATCAGCCAGTGAACAAGCTGTCATCATGTCTTAATCCTCTCCCAGGGTGCGTCCAAAACACTGACAGCGCATCGTGGTACGCTCGCGCTGATGGGCAGTAATGCGCGGCAGTGTGACATACCCTTCTATATATAAGACGCTTGACTTTTGTATTTTGACCCCAAAAACTGAAAAAAATCGTGGCACCAACCATAAAATTTACGGAGGCTCTGTGCCAGCACGCGCTGCCTTCACATGAATGACAATCGACTTTTTAAAATCGAAACAGACCGATCCTCAGGTTTTTCGAAAAAGTCGTGCATCGGCGGCGTTTTGCATTGTGTGTTGCCATGACGCCGTCAGCTTATAAGTATAGTGCGAACGTTTCGCAGGTATTCTCTGTTCCATGTCTCCAAATGCGCCAACCATTTGTTCGGATCTGAAAATTAAGGCGCGTGAAAAAACGCATACAAGTGATTTGCATCCTGTGGTCCTCATCTGATGGGGAAAGTGTTCAGGCAATCTTCTCATAGCAGCGACCAGCCGCCCTCAACTCAGCGAGCGAGGAACAAAGCAGACTGCGGCTGTACTCCGGAGGGCCGCGCTCAACACCTAAGTCCGCCTGAAAACCAGGCTGTCTCAAACCTCTATGGCGACTATCGAGACGAGTTAAGCCGGGCCCTGCGCGCGTCCTATGGCAACGGCCCACCAGATCCTGACGACATAGCTCAAGACGCATTTCATAAGGTTCTTGCACGTGGTGACCTGGCGTCCATCGATAATTTGAAGGCGTTCCTCTGGCGCACCGCCCGCAATCTGGTGATCAACGCCAAACGGCAGGCGGATGTGCGCTCGCGCTATGACTATGAAATCGAAAACCTGGTTTTTGCGTCCAAAGGTTACGATTCCTCGCCTGAAACTGTCATTGAAGCGAGAGAGCAATTAGCCATCATCAACGAGACGCTGAAGACCATGCCGCCAACGCGCAGCCGCGCCTTTATTTTGCATCGCTTTGATGGCCTCACCGCCGCTGAAGTGGGGCGCAAACTGGGGATCAGCCGACCGGCAGCCTCCAAACATATCGCCCGTGCCGCAGCGGACCTGTCCGCCGCGATTGACGCGTCTTCGAAGATTTAAACTGCGATGACGTCACCTCAAACCTCCATAGAGCAGAAAGCTAAAACAGATGCCGTGCGCCGAGAGGCGCATGCCTGGCGACTGCGCATGGCGGAGGCTGATGTTACCACCAGTGACAAGCGCGCTTTTGAGACCTGGCGCATGGCCGACCCATCCCATGCGCTCGCCTATGATCAAGCCGTGACATTTTTCGCTGCCATGGGGGAGGTTGAGCAGACTGAGCTCGACCCGGCGCTGTTCCAGCCGACGCTTCGAGAGCGCTCTTTGGACCATGTGCGAAGCCTGGGCAGATCACTATCCAAACCGGCATCGCAGCTCGCACTCGGCGGTGTGATGGCTGCGAGCCTGGTTTTCGGGCTCATCGTCTTACCGCAGCTGACGCACGCGCCAGACCCCGCACTACAAGACGCTCCGATCATCGCACGGCATGAGACGCAGACAAACGAAACACGGCAGATCGCGCTCAGCGATGGTACGGTCATGACCTTGGGCGCTCAGACGATTGTTGAGACGTTATATTCGGGCACAGCCCGACACGTGCGGCTGATATCGGGCGCAGCCCTATTTGACGTGACGCCGGACCCTGAACGGCCCTTTTCGGTCAAAGCAGATAATCTTACAGCCACCGCGCTTGGCACCATTTTCGATGTGCGGGCCAGCGGCGGAGTGACCCGCGTGTCCGTCGCTGAAGGCACAGTGGCCGTCACGCATCCGCTCACAATCAATGGCGAGGCCTACTCCATGGACGTGGAACGGCAGCTGGAGCTTGGCCAGCAAGTGGCAGCCTATCGAAACACAGGTCTGGAAGACGTCCGGCAAATCGATCTGAAGGATGTCGGCGCCTGGCAGGACCGCCGCTTGGTCTACGAGCTTGCGACTGTCTCGGAATTGATCGCTGACGCAAACCGCTATGACGATCGCGACATCCGCATTGCCACCAGCGCGGAGAACATTGGCGACTTAAAGATCAGCGGGGCTTTTAGCGCGGATAACATCGATGCCATGCTTGACACGTTGGCGGACGTGCTGCCCATCACGCTCGATAAGTCTGCGCCCGATAGGCTGCTGATCAAAAAAGCGCCGGGCTGATTAAAAAAGGGCTTGCTCCATAGCGAAAACCGCCACGCGCGGTCGCCTAAATCTGAAAAAACAAGAAATTTTTAGCTCCGTGGTTACGGTCAGCCAACGGTGATTGTCATTGTTATGAAAATGCGAGTGAACTTCATTCGCGTTAACAACCTATGAACAAGGGGCAACGCCGTGGCAATCAAACCGACATCCCATTCCAGAAAAGCAGCCTTATTAGGTTTCGTATCCGCCGCAGCGATCACAGCGGCTTTGGCTGTGGCAACGCCGCAAGCAATGGCGCAAAGCGATGGAGCCGAGCCGCGCGACGTCTCCATCCCCGCCACCAGCGTCAGCCAAGCCCTCATCGCCATCTCCCGCGCCTACGGCGTCGATGTCATCGGCACGGAAAGCGCCGTCGCCGGTAAACGCTCCGCCGAAGTCTCCGGCAAAGTCACCCTGGCCCAGGCGCTCGACCAAAGCCTGGAAGGCACCGGCCTGACATACCGCCAATCGCGCTCCGGCGCTTATGTGGTCGCACAAGCCGGACCGGCTGCGCCGCTGCTTGAAGCGGCTGATGATGAGGATCGGGTAGAAGTAACTGAGACGCTGGTCGTCACCGGTTCGCGCATTGAACGCACTGCGGTGAACGCGCCCGCGCCGATTGATAAAGTGACTGCGGAAGAAATCGTACGCCTCGGCCTGACTGATAACACCGAAGCGCTACGTTTTGTTCCGGCGCTGCAGAATTCACTCAGCATCAGCTCTAACGGAGATTTTGGGACTGGTGGCCAACCCGATTTCGGGCTCGCCACGCTTGATCTACGCGGCCTTGGAACATCCCGGACGTTGGTACTCGTGAACGGTCGGCGCCATGTTTCAGGCATCGTCGGATCCGCAACTGTGGACATTTCCAGCATTCCTGCTGCACTTATAGAGCGGGTGGAAGTGCTCACTGGAGGGGGCTCCTCCATTTACGGCGCCGACGCGGTGTCTGGTGTCGTTAACTATGTCATCAAGGATGATTTTGAGGGCATCGATTACCGTGCGAATTACAGCCTTGCCACCCAAGGTCAGGGCGATGCCTATTTCGGCGCTCTGACTATCGGTGGAAATTTCGCTGATGATCGCGGCAATGCAGTCCTCAATGTTGAATACAATCGACAAAAAAATGTGCAAGCTCGCACCCGCCGTGATGCCGCGCTGCCGGGCTGGATTGAGCCCAACCGAGATGATCTGAGCGCCGCGCTGGGCGTGGATCGCAGTTTTGAGAACGTTATCCTGCCGACAAGGTCGGGAACTTCGGTTACTCCAATAGGTCCGGTTATTAGCTTTGAGGGAAGTACATTTCTTGGCCGCAACGCAGGCCCTGGCGCTACGTTTGGTGGCGTGCCAGCCTACCAAGTCTTTGATATCGAGAATAACACACTGCGCGCATTCGATTTTGGCATCCCCGGTCCCGTATTTTTCTCTTTCGGCGGAGATGGATTTACATTCGAAAATCTCAACACCGACCTCATACCCGATACCGAACGCTTTCATATCAACGCGTTTGCTAACTATGACGTGACTGACACCATAAACGCATTTGTCGAAGCCAAATATGTCAGCAGCGATACGCAGTTTAATGTTGCTGGCCCGGGCAATGTCTTCAACATTGGATTGACACAGGAAAACCCGTTTTTGCCTGATGCACTACGGTCGCAATTTAACAGTTTGACTGATCAAGGTCTCGACCCCAACCTGGTAATCAGCCGCACTTTTAACTCAGGCGGCGTCATAGACCCGTGGGGCAACGAGAGAGAGACTTTCCGCATCGTTGGCGGCTTGCGAGGCGATGTAAGTGAGGCGTTCAGCTATGAGGTTTCGGTGAATTACGGGCGGACCGAAACGAGCAACATTAGCCAGCAATGGCCTGTTGATCGCTATGTGGCCGCGTCTGATGTAATTTCTGATCCTGATACTGGCGAGCCAATATGCCGGTCTGATATCGACCCGGATACTGCTGCGCCTTTGCCCTCCTTTCCGACGGCTGTTGCACCTGGTTTTAGGTCCTTCGCGCCCGGAGACGGGTCCTGTGTTCCGGTCAACCCATTTGCTCCGATAACCGAGGCACAAGCTGATTTTCTGTTCATACCGTCTGCGAATGAGTTCGCTGTCGATCAGCTTGTAATCAACGCCACCGCGACGGGCAGTAGTGAGGCATTTTTCGAACTGCCGGCGGGCGCTATTGGCTACGCTGTGGGTTTTGAGTATCGGGAGGAAACGTCGCTGTTCCAACCCAGTGAGCTTGTCGTCGCTCGACTGAATACGTTTGCTCCATTTTCCGACCCATCAACCGTGGCTGGCGGGTTTGACGTGTTTGAAGGATTTGCTGAGGTCAACTTCCCTGTTTTAAAGGATGTCGCCTTCGCGAAAAGCCTGGACATCGACGCCTCTCTTCGTGTTGCGGATTATTCCAGTGTCGGCACGGCCACCTCATTTGCTTTCGGCGCCGTGTGGCAGCCCGTTGAAGATTTACGTGTGCGTGCCTCCTATAACAGAGCCATTAGAGCGCCGAACCTTTCCGAGTTGTTCACGCCTCAGAACACCGGACCGGAATTCATCACGGCAGAAGCCGAACCGTGTCTTGAAGAAAATCTTGGAAGAGGAACCGAGTTCAGGGCCGCGAACTGTGCCGCACTGGTCGGCGCGGATTTCGATCCTGATCGAACATTCTTTGACGCGGTTAATGCTATCTCGACCAGCGGCGGCAATCCGAACTTATCGGAAGAAACCGCACAGACGTTCACCATAGGCTTGGTCTACACGCCGCAGGCCGTTTCCGGGCTTTCAGTGATCGTCGATTACTACAATATCGATATTGAAGAGGCGATCATCCAGGGCTTCAGCCGCGAAGCGCTGACAAATACATGCGTTGATGCACCGACCATCGATAACGCCGCCTGCGCGGCCATAACGCGTAATCCGACCACCGGGCTAATCGAGAGCATCAATACAACAGCCCTCAACCTCGGCGCATCGCGCACGTCCGGGATCGATTATCAGATCGCCTATGAATTCGACCTGGATAATACCTTCAATGCATCCATCGGCGACTTCACGGCCACTCTTGCGGGAACTTTCCTGCTCAAGCGCGAAGACCAAGTCTTCGCCGATCTGCCAGACGTGGTGAATAACCTGCGCGGCGACATTGGTAACTTCGGAGCATTCCCACGGCACTTCATCAATGCGGCCTTGAATTGGCAAAAGGACAAGTGGAGCGCCGATTATGGCTTCACCTTTCAGTCGAGCACCACAGTAACGTCGTTTGGCGGCGGCTTTGGCTCTCAGGCGTTGGATGAAAACCCGCAACTGCTCAATAACGCGACAACAGGCAGCGGGTTTGTCCACTATCTTGGCGGCGCATACAGAATCGACGAGCGGTTCCAGTTGAGCCTGCGCGTGAATAACTTATTTGATCGCGATCCCTTTCCGCGGCCGAATTTTAACTACGTATTCCGCCCCGTCTCCGCCCTCGGCC
>ERZ1740067.1595-NODE-1595-length-15195-cov-6.846962_pt1 | contig 15195 bp, 13 predicted proteins | sample MGYA00581736_ERZ1740067 | MGnify/ENA primary metagenome ERZ1740067 (study PRJEB43018, sample SAMN04849236) | marine metagenome | isolation source: floating plastic debris | place: Pacific Ocean | collected 2008-08-27 | study: EMG produced TPA metagenomics... | reverse complement strand
TCGGCGCAACGATTGACGGAAAGATCAACGACAATCTCGTGCGCATGGGCCAGATATGCGTCGATCTGCTTCAGGCTTCAAACAGGACGCGGGATGTTCTGGCAAAAGCTGAAGAGGACAAGTCGATTGCCCTGCGCCAACTCTGGCAACGGGAACAGCGGCTCGATCAGTGGAAATCGCGGTGGCCTCTATTTGGTCTTGCTGCGCTCGCTCTGGCCCTTGTAATGACGGTCACATTGCCTCGCTTCATGGCCAGCTACGGTTCCACCTGCGCTGTCCTTGGTGGTGTCTGGACCACCACATCCGCTAACACCGATGTCTGCGCCTTCTACCGCGAGTGAGGCAAGGCGCTCGATCTGCCGCTTTGCCTTTTCTAAGCAATAGGCCGCCGTAGGCGGCCAGGAGGCTCTGCCTCCTCTGCCCCGAAGGGGCATTCACCGCCGGGATATTTATACAACAAAGATGACGTGGTAGGATGATCTTGCGGCACAGGCGGGGACGCCGATGGTCGTGAATGGAGATGTCTCCGAGCGCCCTTCCCCTGCAAAGGTGAGGGGCGTTTTTGTGGCTGGGTGTCGTGGGCCAAGGGGCCAGCGGGTTGGCTCAGTCCGCGAAGCTGGGTGTTATATATGTGTTAGAATTTGTGTTACGCGAATCGTGCTGTCTCCTAAGCAACTGAATCAACTTTGAAAAACGACCTCATTTTCGGCCTCCGGTGGGTGATATTACGATAATGGGTGTGTGATCTTACGAAAGATGGTGTGTGATCTTACGAAAGATGGTGTGTGATCTTACGAAAGCTGACTGGCGGGTGAAACTACGAAGCTCTTGCCTTGGTGTGTGAAATTACGAATAGTGCTAGCATGGTGGGTGAAACTACGAAACCGGATCGGACTCCCCTCCTCCCCCTGCGACATGCTCAGGGGGATTTCTTTGTCTGTGATATCTTCGACGCAGCGCCAAAGGGCGATATGGCCTCGATGGCGCACCCGATCTTCACTCTCTCGACCAAGCCGGACACGAAGAAGCGCCGCTACGTGGCTTCTGACGGTCAAAGTTATGTTGAAATCCGACCGAACATGATCGGCCTTGCGACGGTCCATGATCGCGATGTGCTGATCTACTGTATTTCTCAAGTGGTGGCTGCCCTGAACGATGGGAAACGGATTCACCGGACCCTCCGGTTCAAGGCATACGATCTGCTCGTTGCCACAAACCGGCCGACTGCCGGGACAGGCTACACAGGGCTCAAGGCCGCCTTGGAGCGCCTTCAGGGGACGCAGATCGAAACCAACATCACGACCGGCGGCGTGGAGCAGATCGACGGCTTCAGCCTGATCGACCGCTACCGGATCGTTCGGGAAACTCGCGACGGGCGAATGCTCGATCTTGAAGTCACCCTCTCCGACTGGGTGTTCAATGCCATCGCCGGTGACGATGTTCTCACGCTCAACCGCCGCTACTTTCAACTCCGCAAACCGCTGGAACGCCGCCTGTATGAGCTGGCCCGTAAGCAATGCGGGACACAGCCGGAATGGAAGTGCGGCCTGGACAAGCTGAAGGACCGGACCGGCTCCACATCCTCTGATAAAGAGTTTCGGCGGCTCGTTCGGGCTATCTGCAAGGCGGACGAAGAACACAACCACATGCCGGATTATGCCTTCCGGCTTGATGCTGACATCCTCACGGTAAAGCCAAAGCCTGAATTTCTCGAAACCTACGCACCCAAGCCAGAACAAGACAGGCTGACTGGCGGCTACGTCCTCCCGCTCTCGCCAGATACGCTCGAACGGGCGCGAGAGTTGGCCCCCACATGGGATATCAAGGTGCTAGTCGGGGAATGGCGGACCTACGCAGCCAGACAGAAAGAACCCCCGAAGAGCCCAGACGCAGCGTTTCTGGGATTCTGCAAAAGCTGGTTCAAGAAGCGCGGGCGCAACGGCTGGTAGTGTATTTACTCAAATTCTCACTCACTCAAATACTCAGACCACAGATCGCGCGTGATGTCGTAATTTGACCGCCCCTCCTCGACCGCGCGCATCTTGATCTTGCGATACAAGGCCTCCTCGATTTCCGCGTTCAGACGCTTCTTCTTCTCACTGGTCTCTGTGACCTCATGCAGGATGCGTTTGCGGGCTTCGTCGCCACGGCTCGGACGTTTCGCAGAAAGGGCCATCACGCGACCTCCCTTGTTGCGGACCTGAGCATGGCAAGTATCTCCTCGGTCAGCGCATTGGTTTCTGCCCTCGCCTTGGCATTGTCGGCGTCGAAGACTGTCAGACCTTCCGCTGCTGTCTGCGGATAGACCTGGCGCTGCGTGATGGTCGTATCACAGACCGGAAGTGCGTAGTCGTCCAGCGCGGTCTTCACGTCGCTGCCAAGCCGGGTGCCATCCACGATCCGGGAAACGACAAACCCCGCTCTTGGCAGGCCATCTGTGACCTCTTGGCGGGCCTTGATGAAGTCCACCAGGTCAGATGCTGCCCAGATGTCATAGGGCGATGGCTGAACCGGGACCAGAACGAAGTCGCTGACTTTGATGCAGGCTGCGATCATGTCTTCCAGTTTTGCCGCACCATCGATCACCACATAATCGTAGTTCGCAGCCATGCTGGTGAGCGTCTTGACATTGTTGGGACGGTCGAGCGCCACCAGCTCGATAGGATTGTCCTCGCTGGCGGCGTGCCAGTCGCGGGCGCTGCCTTGTGGATCGCTGTCCACGATCAGGACGGAGTGGCCGCGTTCATGAAGCGATCTAGCGAGGTTGGTGCTGATAGTGGTTTTGCCACTACCACCCTTGGGATTCAGGACGGAAAGAATGCTCATGCTCTGCCTCATTTGTGTGTTTACTCAAAAACGTAAATGAGTGTTTGAGCTAAAGCAAGCGTTGCTACAGATGCCGTCCCACATCCATTCTTTGGTGAAGTATGCGGATCACCTCGATTCCGCCATCGGTTGTCCGAAAAAAGACGTAGTGCCGACCAACCGGATATTTCAGGTAGCCGTCGCGAATCTCAACGTCACGGCCTCGTTTGTCGCCTCGCGCCAAGCTCTCGCACACCGCTTGAATGTCATCAGTGTATTGGTCAGCCTGATCGGCTCCCCACTTGCCAAGAGTGTAGTCCCACATCGCGTCGATGTCCGCCGCAGCCGTTGGCGCGAAAGTGACGCGGCTCATCCCTTGGCCTGAACCAACTCAGCTCGTTTCCGGGCTTTGAAGTCGTCGAAATCGAAGGGCTTCGGCTCACCGGACTGTTCACCTTCGATCAGCGCATCTTGCAGCGCCTTGACCTTGGCTTCATGTTCTTCGAGCAATCGCAGACCCGCGCGCACAACATCGCTGGCCGATCCGTAACGACCGGCCTGAACTTGCGAGTCTATAAAGCTGGCGAAGTGATCGCCGAGGGACATAGATGTGTTTCTTGGCATGTTAGGCCTCCTGCACAAGATATATGCCAATTATTGGTATCGCGCAAGACAGCAGAGCAACTCATTTACTCAAATACTCATTTGAGTCCAAGTTAATAGGGGGGGCGAGTGGGGCTGAGAAATACAATGTGATAACGTCTAATCAGAAGAAAGTGTCGCCGAAATTTCATCTGAAAGCTCAGTGCAACTGTCGGGAAATGCGAGTGCAGCAACAACAATGCGCGCCTCACAGGTTCGCCCGGTGCCCGAGCTGTTCGTGCAAGAAAGCTGAGCAGTATAGTCTGTAGCGATAGCTGATGCAGCAGCCCTAGCCAGTAGCTGGTCTGATGCTCGATCACCTCTTGGTCGAGACCGATAACTTTCCGAAACAATCTCTAAGGACGAGCCTAACAAGAAGGAATCTTCAGGGGCGACAAGAGATATGGTAGTTGAGTCAGATGGTCTGCTGTGGAAGCCTGATTTATCATAAGCTCTTGCGCTACTTTGGACCCTAGACGCCAACGAGATGCAGCTTTCAACCGTCAAAGCCTCTCCGGTGGGCAAAGGCTCAGGGTTTGGATCGGTTGAAGGATCGTTCAAACACTTCGATCCGTCCTCAAGAAGTTGATTGAGTTTCTGAATTGTAATTTCGTGTTCGAGAAAATTACTGCGCCATAAGTCACAAAGAGCAGCCACATTTTCGGCGCGTTGGCCTTGATTTAGGAGGCGTCTTAGTGCGTTCAGCTCAGAATGAAGAAGTTCTTTGTCGCTCTCATTCGCAATCTCTTGCTCTGAAATTTCTCTCGCTGTTTTTGCAGAGTAAAATGTTGTTCCGGCATTTGCGAACGCCGCGAGAACCGCCAAGAGAACGGGTACAAAAATTACATTTCGCCATTCACTTGCACTGCTGCGTTTTTCAAGTTCGAAACGCTTTTTGTCGAGAAGATATTCCGCCCTGCGAACAGCCACTTCATCGCCCAGCTCTTCGCGGTGCGACGGCAGGGCGTCTTCTCTGTTAGAACCCGACATTAAATTAGGCCTGCAAGAAATCAGTTTCAAAAGTAGTTTATCGTCTAGCAGTTTATCGAAAACCGTTGACCTCTGCTAGACTCGTTCAGACCCTTGCAGGGTCAATAGGGCAGGGTAGGGCTTGCCGTCTGGCCCTGTTTCATCCGGCGAGCTGATAGCCTCGCTTCTGCTTCGCCCGGTACAGCCTGACCATCGCATCAGCAGCACGACCCGCATCTTCGAACAACTCAATCCTGTGCCGCCCCTGGGTGCCGATCCGGCCCCATTCGCGCAAGAGCGACACTCCACCGAACAGGTCGGGCATAAGACGCAGCCGATAGAACCGATACATATTGGTTTCTGGGTCAACGCGCTCGATGCGGATGTCTTCGGGAAACATCTCAAGTTGCTGCATGAATCAGTAGAGGCCTTCATTCCGGGAACAGGACGGGCAGCGGCAGTTACCGCCCTGGATCGTCCATGTACCGCTGGAACTGGCGGCTTCCTTGCCGCAATCGCAACAGCTTGCAGCCGGTTTCTGCCGTGCGAGTTGTTCTGCGCTGATCCTGGTCACTACATCTCTCCCAAATCACTCGATGGTGCTGACGAAATCTCTAATGTTGGGTTGTTGCTTGTCGAGCTGTGACTGGTTCACCATTACAGACCGTCCAACAAAAGACTTCTGGCCTGCCGTTAACCGGCAGATCGGTATCCCCAAGGCTCCAGAGACGACAGATGCTGTGTTCGCGTCGTTTATCTCCTTCTCAAACATCTGCTTGAACCCTCGCTTTGTCGTTGGAGCAGGTGCACCCGTAGGATGGGGGCAGAACAGGTTTGGCTGATTTTGCCAGACTGAGTAGATTTCCGCGAAAATCTCCGTAACCACATTTTTGAAAGCGCTAGCAGAGCTATTGTTCATCTGCGTCAGACGATTGCCCACATATGCGTATATGAGCGGAAGAGACATCCGATGCTGCATGCTATTGCGGAAGAACTCGGACTGTAGCTGACCCGGACGCCTCTGGATTCCATAAACGAGTGAGAGAACCGACTTGACAGCCCGTTTAGATGAGCCATCCGCAGAAAACGGTACAATCAGTCTATCCGAAGCACTCATTGCCATTTCGGTGTAAACGGAGAAGCTGGGGTTGCAGTCTATGAAAACAGTGATCTTGTCTTGTCCCCAAGCGGCCCGCACGTCCTCGATAAGATTCCTGATCCAGGTGTGCACGATCCTCCAGGCATCATCCGGTCCCGCCGAGCAGGCTCTACGCACCTGAGAAGCCTGTATTTCCAACTCTTCATCGCCGCAAACGAGAAACAGGTTCGTTGGAACCTGGCGATTATGGTTGTGCACCTGCGTTAGGAAGTTTGCGCCACTGTGGGGATCCAAATAGGGGCTTACAATGCGATCCGCGATATAACCTGAAATGGTCCTTGCCGGGCGATGGCTGGACAGCTCCTCAATTGCGGCTTCACCAGCAACCATGCCACCCAGCAGCATGCTTGATGAATTAGATTGTGGACAAAGATCAACCACCAGAACCTTCTGATGGGGGTGGGTGCGGGCATATTCACTAGCAATCTGAAAGGTCAGATAACTTTTCCCGACACCGCCTTTGTTGTTCCAAAGTGCATAAACGGACACAAAAAAACTCCTCTTTTCAGTGCTATCGCACAGACCGCTCGTTTACTTCTAATAAAAGATGAGATGTGTAGAACTCATGGGTCAGCAGGGTGGGGGGCCTGTGGAACACGCTTGCACCAGGAAGGCGGCGAACATTCTTCTGCTTCGCCGGGTTCGTACCACCGATGCCCGGTCCACATCCAAACTTCCCAGTCATCGCCGGGGTTACGGACAACGTAGTAATATCCTGGTCCATCTTCGCGCATAATTGCTCCCTATATTGATCCTTTGAGTGCCCGCTGAAGCGTGCTGCGGTTCACGCCCAGGATTTCTGCCATGCCGGAAACTGTCTCGCGTTTCGCCTCGATGACGGTCTTCGCGTGGGCAATCTGCGCCTCGGTGAGGGCAGGAGGCCTGCCAAGGCGCTTCCCCCGCTTCTTCGCAGCGCGCAGACCTGCCTTGGTCCGCTCCTGGATCAGGTCACGCTCAAACTCGGCCAGCGCGCCCATGATGTGAAACACCAGCCGTCCGCCTGCGGTCGTCGTGTCGATCCCGTCTGTCAGGCTGCGGAACTCGATGCTGCGGTCCCCGAATAATTTTAGCAGGTGGATCAGATCGGCAATGGATCGGCCTACGCGGTCCAGCTTCCAGACCACCAGCAAGTCACCTTCGCCCAGAAGCTCCATTGCCTCAGCAAAACCGGCCCTGCTCTCTGCCGCCGTCGCGCCGCTTTGAGCTTGATCGGTGATGATCCGGTCGCACCCGGCCTCGGTCAACGCCTCGATCTGGAGATCAAGGTTCTGCTCTTCCGTGGACACCCGTGCATAGCCAATCTTCATGAAATCTTTTTGCACTAGGTTTTTGCGTCAGTCCAGCTTGTGGAAAATCAGACACTTGGCAGCGTACGGCTTACTGCCGCAAAAAGGGTCGTTTTTGCGGCATAAAGATACTGGCCACACACCTGCCAGAACCGCGCCGGTTTTGCCGAGAGATTCAAACAGCCTGCACTTTGTTGCAACCAAATTGAAATGTCTCTTCTTCCGCAAAGTAGAAATATCCCAGCTTGGCGCTGAGGGGAGCAAAGCCTTGCAGGGCAGAGACCTCAGATTTCGCAGCCTTGGCTGGCTTTGCGGTTTGCTGGCGCGGCACTTCGGGTTTAGCGTTTCTGCATGCTGCCGCCGCTACCGAAAACCACACTAGGGAAGCGGGGCACGTGCTTTCAAGTTTTTCTGTTTTTTTGCGGTCGCTTGCGGCAATATGAATGCAATTGGTTTTGTCTGGCAACACATGTCTCGATCTTTCAAGCTAAAGAATTTCTGCGCGCAGCGTCTCCTCCGAACCTGCCTTCTCTGCTTTGGAATAACCACATCAACCCTTTTTGCCCAGAGTTTCGAGGTGGATGGGCGCGTTTACGCCACCGGCGCACTCGTTGATCCACCAGAGGTTCTAGAGCGGATCCCGCAAACGCCCACCTATCGCTCCTACTTACCGCAAGCTATAAGCCTTGAGGACCGCATGCCGGTGGCCGGCGATCAGGGCCGTTGGGGCTCTTGCGTCTCTTGGGCAGTTGGATACGCGGCGCGCTCTTATTATGAACGCGCGGCACACGGGCGGCAGGTGTCAAGGGCCGAAAACCTCGTTAGCGCAGGCTGGCTACATGGGATTATTCGAGTTGACCCCCTGGACTGCAATAGGGGGTCCTTCGTGCACCGCGCCCTTGATCAGCTCAAAATTGGTGCGGTTTCGAAATCCGCATATCCTTACAACACAGCGATCTGCGAAACCATTTCGCCTGCGGAAGCCGCAGCGGCGACAGAGTTTCGCATTCGAGACTATCGCCAAGTTGATACGGGCGACCTCGACCAGATCAAAGGACAGCTTGCTCTTGGTCATCCGGTGGTTTTTGCAGCGCGGCTCAACGGTGCGTTCATGCGCGCACGCGGCCAAAGGACTTGGCGCGCAGAAGAGGACGAGGGCACGTGGGAAGGCAACCATGCCATGACCCTTACCGGATACGATGACCGCACACAAAACTTCACTTTTATCAATTCTTGGGGCACCGATTGGGGTCAAAACGGCTATGGCACGATGACCTATGCCACCTTTCAGGCGCGCGCCTATTCCGCCTTCGTGATCGAACCTTACGCTAGCCCAATTCGTCCGACGCCGCTTGAACCCGACCCGCCTCCACAGCCTGACCTGAGGCTTCTGAGCGATCTGGGCTTCGACTGCGCGCAGGTCGTCGAAAAAATGGGGGGCTCGAAACCCGTCATCGGCGGCTTCGTTGGTGAGGCAGATGATCTCGCCACGCTTAACTCCCAATTCGGCGCAACCCATACAATCGAAGCCGAATTGCGCCCTTGGCCACAATGCGAGGCGCTGCTCATTCTGACCGAAGGCCGACTTGAGGCCGAAGGGCCTAGCATCGATATTGCCAAAACGACCTATCAGGACGGAGATCCGTTTATCTTTTCCATAGAGACGCCGGATTTCAGTAGCCATTTGCACCTCAGCTACTTCTCTTCAGATGGCTCGGTTGTGCATCTGATGCAAAGCGCCGGCACCAGCCTCGTTACTCATTTACCGCGCAGCCGCATCATCCTAGGCGATGGGCTAAAAGGCCGGCCCGCTTTTCAAGTCTCCGGCCCATTTGGCGACGAAATGCTGCTCGCCATCACCACCAAGAGCCCGCTGTTCACTGACGCACGCCCCCAGGTGGAGACAGAGCGTGACTTCCTCACTGCCTTGCGCGCTGCCACAATCGAATTCGAAGACGACGGGGCAGGGCGCTATTACGCCAGCCGCTCTGTCGCAATTCAAACCGAAGGAAATCAATAATGATCCGTCTTCTTTGTGCATGCTGCCTTACAGTTGCGATAGGCTTGCCGTTTCCCACAATGGCCCAGTCCATCAACGCCGACGACATCGTTAACGCTCTTCGTACCGACCTTCCAGGCCGGGGCAAACGGGGCTTGAGCATTCTAGGCGGTGAAACCGACCCCCCCCCGGCCATCGACCTGCGTATTGCCTTTGAATACAATGAGGCGCGGCTGACCGCCGAGGCGCGGCAAAGTATCCGTACCCTAGCAACGGCCCTAGATGATCCGCTGCTCAAGAATCTTCGCTTCGAAATCGTCGGCCACACCGACGCGCGCGGCAGCGACGCCTATAATGACGATTTATCAGAGCGCCGAGCGCTCGCTGTCGCCAGCTCGCTCAGTGTGGATCACGGGCTTGATGCCAACCGCTTCGTCCCTTCGGGCCGCGGAGAGAGGAACTTGATCAAACCCTCTGACCCCGAAAGTGGCGAAAACCGCCGGGTCGAAATCCGCACGATCCTGGAGTGAACCTAATGTCGCTACGGTTTTTGAGTGTTTTAGCCCTTGCACTTCTAGCTACTCCCTTGAGCGCCGCGGAACTCTACCTGCGCAGCGGGGAGATCTCGGTTTATGACGGTTGGAACGATGCCGAGGCGCAGCGGAACGAGATTGGCAGGATTGAAGGCAGCCGACCCGCCGGCCAACTCAGCCGTCTGCACCGTCAAAGCGAAGCGTTCTACCAGATCGAAGAGGGACCAATCGAAGGCATCGTGCGGGCCGAAGACTTTCTGCTTAGCGAAACCAACCCGGAAGAAGAGGGTCTGATCCAGTTCCTTCCCAAAAACGGCGCGCGGTTCTTCCGTAGCCGTAACATGCGCCCGCCGCAACTCACCAACAACGGGCGATACCTCATCAACTCAGACCGTGCCTTCTTCGACCTAGAGCTAGAGCGGGTGGTAATGCAACTTGGTGCTGTCACAGGTTCCGGCATGGGCGAAAGTGTCCTGACAGAGCGATTCTATGTCAGCACCTCGACCGGAACGGGCGACGAATCCCGCCTCATCGTCTACGACACCGACAACATCTCCAGCTTCCGCGAATTCAGCGCATATGATTTCGGTCTGCAAAGCTTCTCGCGGATCTGGCACGCGAAGGGCGATATCATCTTTGGCTCGGGACGCAATTCAAACGTCCACGGAAACGAGGAGGCTAGCCTTGTCGCAATCGACACCGGAACAGGTGCGGAGGTTGCCCGCCACACGCTCGCCTCACAACACGGCACTGTCAGCCTCGCCCGCATGGCGGACGACCGCTGGCTCGTGCTCGACCGCGGCTTTGGAGGGGCCCCCAGCCAGCTTTACCTTCTGAACCACGAAACACTCGCCATCGACGAACGGATGAGCGTCAGCTTCGCTTCAACCTGCAGCGGCGGACGCCCAGTTTTCTCTATCTTTGACGAAGCGCGCATCGTGCAGTTCGGACTCGAATGCTCAGACCGCAGCAAAAAATCCTTCCTCGCTGGCGTGCATCTTGACCGCTTCGAGCTTGCCTGGAAACGCTCCGAAGTGGGCGACAAGGCCATCCAGTATAGTCCCGAGGTCGGCTACTTCGTCTCACCCCGCTACGGAGACGCCTTCGACGCTAATATCCTGACTGGCGCCCGGAGTGACCAGGTCAAACCCTTCCCACGCAGCCCGCGCGGACAGACCCAGCGCAGCTATGTCGTGACCGCGCCAAACGGAGACGTCCGCGTTACCTTCCGCGGCCAAATATGGGTCACACCTCCGCGCGTCGACCAAACGAACGAAACGCTATCGTTCCAAAGTGGCCTTGCACCGCATCTTGAGATTGAGCGCAGCGGACCAGGCCTCAACAGAACTTTCGAGGTCCAGTTCCCAAAGCAGCTCTGGGGAGATCTCGACCCGGACAACAATCTCTTCCGCACGGTCATCTCCAATAGGTTTCAAAGTAACAAGTCTTATGTCGAATGGACCCTAGGTGAACCCAACGCCAGCGTCACGCAGGCCTTGTCGGATGAGATCTTCTGGATCTCTCCCCCAGATCAGACACCCCGCACCGCACTGACCATCTTCGACCTTGAAGACCCAGACCGACGCCGCTTCAACATCATGCCTCTCGCGCCTGAGACGCGCATCTCCAATGACGGAACCATCAGTCTGGGCATTCCGACCCGGCAGGATCAAACTTCCTGCCGCCAGTCGCGCGGCCGCGACCTCTGGACATGGCCGCCGGAGCCGCTGGGCCGGTTCCTCCTTATGAACTACTGCTTTATCGAAACCTACCCGGCCGGCGGGCGCTGGTGGCATTTCGACGACCCTTTCGCGCAGCTCAAAACGCGATGTAGCTACGGTGCGGACGCCCCACCATGCCGTTCTTCCAATCTTGACAATGTCAACATTGCACATAGGATCATCGACACCGAGGCCGGGCCAACCATAGTCAGCTACGGCATCGACCCGCAAAACCAGCTGGCGGTTTACGTCTCCCCCGCAACTGCTCGAAACAGCTTGCAAACCTTCAATCTTGATGTCCTGTCGCAGGACTTTCATGCCTACGGCCAGGCCAACCGTACCTACAACGCACAGGCCTACGTTCTGCCGCCCTTGGACGGTGCTCTCCGCTTTCTAGTGCGCGGCGTGCCAAAGTCAGAGCCAAAGATGCGCTATGAAGATCAGGCGACGCCTCCCAGCACCTGGATCTACCGCTTTGACCTCAATGGCAACCGGCTAGGCGAACCGGAACGGTCGGCGGAGATGTTTCCCAACGGCCTAATCTCATCCAGCTACATCGCTGGAAACGAAGAGGCCATCATCCTCACGGAAAACTCCGGTGGCCTTTACTTCTTCGACCCCAACTTTACGCAAACCCGCGGCTATCCGCGCCACCCACAGGTAGACAATCCACGTATTCAAATGGGGAACGGATTCACCGTCGTTCCCAGGTCTGAGACCGCCCATGACGTGTTCCGCTCCCGCACGGGAGAACTGCTTGCCACTCTGCACCTACAGGCCAACGGCGACGCCATCGTTCTGCTCCCCTCCGGCTTCTTCAGCTTCAACCGCTTCTCCGCCGCGGCCGACATCCTGATCCGCAATCGTGAAACGAACGCGATTGTTCCGCTTTCAGCCTTTGCCGAACAATTCTATCGCCCCGATCTGGTACAAGCCGCCTTTGCCGGCGATCCAAACCTGCAACTGGCAGATGCACGACGGACGCTCTCCTTGGCAGACGCTTTCTCCCAAGGTGCCGCACCACTGGTCACTAGACTGACACTCAGCGCCCTTCCTGACATTTCAGATGCCATCCAAGCAGAGGTTACGCTCGACATCGGTGACGGTGGCCTCGGCTGGCTCCTCTGGCATGTCAACGATCGCATCATCGCAGTCGAAGAAGGCCAGTCGGCTCAGCCCGGCACCCAAGCGCGCTTTTCCCGAACCTTGCCACTCGACGAGGGTCCAAACGAGGTCTCTGTGGTAGTCACCAACCGATCCCGTATCGACCGGTCCGAGCCGATCCGCGTCGCCGGGCCCACTTTCAACGGCACAGGGGCTGCACTCGGCCGCATCCACTTGCTCAGCGTCGCGGTTGCAGATTACGATGATGACGAACTGGACCTCGCCTACCCGATCCGCGACGCCGAAGCGATTGAGGCCGCGCTGCAGCAATCCACCGCCGCTCCGAACATCCTACCAGACTCGCTTAAGGGTCGCGACATCTCTGTCACCCGCCTCTTCGACGCGGATGTTACCCGCGCTTCGGTCGCTCGCGCGATGGAGGATATTGCGGCACAGATGCATCCTAACGACGCCTTTGTGCTCTTTGTTGCGGGTCACGGCCTCACCAACGAGGGGCGCTTCCATTTCCTCGCTTCAGACGTCCGCACCGGCCAAGATCCTGCGACCGAACTGCGGGAACGCGCGATTTCTCAAGCTGATTGGAACCGCTGGATCTCTACCATGCCCGCGGCACGCACGCTTGTCTTCTTTGACGCCTGCGAAAGCGGGTCTGCACTGCGGATGGATGCAGCGTTCCGGCTACACCAATCAGTCGCGAACGGGACCACCGGACGTGGCACAACGCGCCTGATGATGTCAGCCTCGGCAGAAACGCAGTACGCCCTCGAAGGACACGAGGGCCACGGTGCCTTTACCAGCGTCTTGCTGGATGCTTTCCGCCAAGGCGACCAGAATGACGACGGCCTTGTCAGCTTGTCCGAGCTGACAAGCTATGTCAGTGGCACACTACCAAGCCTGACAGAGGACATTTGGGCTTATCGCCAAACCCCGCAGATCAGCATGATCGGCGACGACATAATAATTGGTAGGGGACTTTAACCCGACAGGGAGAATGCGCGAATTCAAGACAGCGACCGGCGTGATTTCGTTTCTGGTCGGCGTTGGGTTCTCTCAGGCAAGCATCCCGATGAGGAACGAAGAAACAGCTTCGCATCGCCTCGTCAGTGACTGAGGCCGGGGTCACGGTCTATCTCCCTGTCAATTTCGCGCTCGTTTTCGACCTCCTGATCCTTCTCCTGGTCGCGCTCGTCCTCGATCTCCAGCTTTTCACGCGGCTTGTTCAGCACATCCTTCAGGCGCTCGTTGACGGACGGCTTGCGGGCCTCGCGTCCTGTGTCCTCACCAAGCTCTGGATCGCTATGGCCATCCAGCTTGTGAACCGCTGCCTGACCGCCCCGCCCGGCATCCTTGTCCATGATCTCTTTCAGCCGCTCCCGCGTGTAATTGCGCCCCCCCGGCTTAGGCGCGTCGTCGCGGTCCTCTGACCGACCGACAACCCGCGCCAACCGCTCCCGCATATCTTCCCCGGCACGATCCACGTTCCGCTCTTTCGACGCCGCTACCCTGAGTGCCGCCAGACCGGCAGACACACGCCCCTGTCCCGCCTCGCGCTCTGCCCCATAGGTCTCCCGCGCAATGTCTAGGCGCACGCGCATTTCACGGAAGGCAGCGCGCGCCTGACGGGCAGCATGGACGACAGCACCGCGCTCAGTGATAGGTTTATATTCCCGGCCCTCCCGCTCGGCCATCGCCTTGGCCCGGCGTTCCATGGAATTGGCCGCTGGCCCCAGCTTCAGCTCGGGATCGCGGTCCAGCTCCTCGGCAGAGAGTTGATCACCGCGCTCCAGTGCAGCTTCCCGCTGCGCGTCGAGCGACCGGTGATCGACACGCTCGGCCACCCCTGCCCGTTCAAGGGCGCGGTTCTGCAATTCGGCCCAAAGGCCGCGCATCTGATCGACTTCTGGACCGCCGGTCTGTTTGGCGTCGAGAACCCGCGTCTTGGCAGTGAACCCTTCCGGCTCCAGCTTGCGAGTGGAGGTCAAAACGTGCGCGTGATGATTGCGCTGGTCCCCTTCACGGTGCGGTTCATGGATCGCCACATCGACGGCTACGCCGTAGCGGCTAACCAACTCTTCGGCAAACTGGCGTGTGATCTGCGACCGGTCGTCGTCACTGATCTCGGAAGGCAGGGCCAACTCCCACTCTCGGGCGGTGACAGAATTGCGGCGGGTCTCGGAAGCCTCAACTTCGTTCCAGAGTTTCGACCGATCCTGCGCCCAATCCGGTGCGTCCTTAGGGGTGACGATGAACGTCTCCTTGATGCCTTGCTTGCGGGTGTAATCATGGACACGACCTTCACGCTGGCACTCGATGCGTTCCCCCACACGATAAGCTGCCGCCGCCGTGGCAGAGCGCCCGGCGCTGCGTTTGATCGTCTTCACAGAGAGGTGGTAGCTGGCCATCCACCCTACCTCGCCCGGTGATGCAGACGGTCATAACGCGCGCCGCTGACCCCGGCCCATGCTCCAACATGGGCCACCGGGTCAGCCGTCTTTTCCCTGGAGGCCCGCGCCCCAGAACGCTGGGGCCGGAGGGGAAAAGACAGCCCGTCCGAAGCGAGCCTCTGGCTCTCAGAGGCACGGGCTTGCCTGTGATCTGGCATCCCATCCCCAGCCTCATGGGGGGCGGGATATGGGGACAATTCACTGGCGGTTTGCCACCGGCAAACCCGGCAAGGAAGGACAGGCCCGCGACTGTCATTCCGCGTAGCCCGCAAGCGCGACTCCCCCGGCAATCCAGCCCCGGCCACGGGGCACAGGATGCCGTCAGGGTGTCGCATTGCGGGACGCCATCCAACCGCGCAGGTTGGTTCTGGAGGGTTTGGGAGGGCGAAGGCCGCTCCCATTCCGGCGCGTATCGCGTCGGACGGAGTTCGCCATCGGCTGAGGCCCTGCCTCAAGGAGATCGCACGCAAAGCTCGGAACCGCAGGTGGAGAGTTTGCATAAGTGCGCCCTT
>ERZ1740067.1593-NODE-1593-length-15211-cov-5.305490_pt1 | contig 15211 bp, 14 predicted proteins | sample MGYA00581736_ERZ1740067 | MGnify/ENA primary metagenome ERZ1740067 (study PRJEB43018, sample SAMN04849236) | marine metagenome | isolation source: floating plastic debris | place: Pacific Ocean | collected 2008-08-27 | study: EMG produced TPA metagenomics... | reverse complement strand
ACCCGTTCTACCGCGTGGCGACCATCCCGGGCGGCATGTACAAGGGCACGGATGGCGAAACGACCACCTTCGGCGTGGGCGCAACATTCGTGACGTCGGCTGATGTGTCCGAGGACGTGGTTTACGTTGTGGCCAAGTCGGTCATGGAGAACATTGATGACTTCCGCGGCCTGCACCCGGCGTTTGCCAACCTTGACCCGGCTGAAATGGTCAAAGACGGCCTGTCGGCACCGCTGCACCCCGGTGCAGAGAAAGCCTACAAAGAACTGGGCTTGATGGAATAAGCCAAGCAACCAGAACGCCCGGGGCCCACGCCTCGGGCGTTTTAGATTAATTCGTTTGAACCAGCAGACAGGCGCCAAAAGCCTGCGCCGGAGGGACAAGATGACAGACCAGAACACGGTTGAACAATCCGCCGACGATCTCGTCGCCGAGGCAGATACCGGGGCGCGCAACCCTTCGGCCGCGTGGCAGGCCAACCTGATCATCGGCACCTGCATCGTCTGGTCGCTGTTCCAGCTCTACATTGCGTCCAAAGTGCCTGGCGTTGTCGCTCAGGCGACGGGTATGAATATCTTCGCCAACATTGTGGCCCAGGCGCGCTTTGTGCACCTGGCCTTTGCCATCATGCTGGCAACACTGGCTTTCCCGTTGTTCAAAACGTCCCCCAAAGACCGCGTACCCGTTTACGACTGGGCGCTGATCCTCCTTGGCGTCGGCTCCTGCCTCTACCTCGTTGTCTTCCGCTTCCAGATCGCCGACCGCCCCGGGCTATGGAGCACATCTGACATCGTCATATCCTCCATCGGCATGGTGGTTCTGCTCATCGCCGTCTACCGCTCGCTCGGCCTGCCATTGGTGATCATCGCCACGACCTTTGTCGCCTTCGCCTTCTTCGGCGGCTATTCCGAATGGGCGCGCGAAATCACCAACTACGGCGGCGCGTCGCTTTCCAAAGCGCTCGGCCACTACTGGATGCAGACCGAAGGGGTGTTTGGCGTGGCCCTTGGTGTTTCAACCTCCATGATCTTCCTCTTTGTGCTATTCGGCGCACTGCTCGACCGCGCAGGTGGCGGTTCTTGGTTCATCAAAGTCGCCATCGCCCTCCTCGGCGCGCTTCGCGGCGGTCCGGCCAAGGCATCCGTCCTGTCATCCATGCTCACCGGCATGATCTCGGGCTCGTCGATCTCGAACACGGTGACCACAGGCACCTTCACCATCCCCTTGATGAAGCGCATCGGCGTTCCGGCGGAAAAGGCGGGCGCGGTCGAAGTGGCAAGCTCCACCAACGGCCAGCTCACGCCGCCGGTCATGGGGGCCGCTGCCTTCCTCATGGTGGAATACGTCAACATCCCCTACATCGACGTGGTCAAACACGCCTTTCTGCCTGCGGTGATCAGCTACATCGCGCTCCTCTACATCGTGCACCTCGAAGCGCTGAAAATGCAGATGCAGGGCCTCAAAAAGGCGGGCCGCCATATCGGCCCCGTCCTGATCCTCATCCTTTTCCTGTCAGGCTTCATCTTCCTCGGGGCGTGCACGTTCCTCATGATCGGCCTGCGCAGCTTGCTCGACAACTTCATGACGGAAAGCGTCTACGGGGCGGTCGCCATCGTCGCGCTTCTCTACCTTGTGCTGCTCTATTTCGCCTCGCGCTATCCAGACGTGGCCATGGACAGCGACGACGGCCCGCTCGAAGCACCCCGGCTCACGCCCACATTGCTGGGCGGGGCCTATTTCGCGCTGCCGATCTTTATCCTCGTATGGAACCTGATGGTGCGTACCGACAGCCTCGACCGACTGTCTCCCTCGCTCTCAGCCTTCTGGGCGACCATTTTCATGATTGTCGTGGCGCTCACCCACCGCCCGCTCAAGGCGATGTTCCGGGGCGAAGGGTTCAGTTCCTCAACGGTGCGGGGCTGGCGCGACTTCATTGACGGGCTGATCCTCGGCGCACGCAACATGATCGGCATTGGCGTTGCCACGGGTGCGGCTGGCATCATCGTCGGCACAATCAGCCTGACAGGCGCGCATCAGGTCATCGGTCAAGTCGTCGAGGTGATCGCAGGTGGTAACATCTGGATCCTTCTGATCCTCGTCGCGATCATGTCGCTGATCCTTGGGATGGGCTTGCCCACAACGGCCAATTACATCGTTGTGTCCTCGCTCATGGCGCCGGTGATCCTGTCGGTCGGCGCACAGGCGGGCTACATCTTCCCGCTTATCGCCGTGCACCTGTTCGTATTCTATTTCGGGATATTGGCGGATGACACGCCGCCTGTGGGGCTCGCGGCCTATGCCGCAGCAGCGATCAGTCGGGGCGACCCGATCAAGACGGGTGTGCAGGGGTTTGCCTACGACATCCGCACGGCCCTCCTGCCCTTCCTGTTCATCTTCAATACCGATCTGCTGTTAATTGACGTAGGCTTTGCCAAGGCAATCCTCGTCTTCTTCATCTCCCTTATCGCGATGCTCTTATTCGCGGCCGCGACCCAAGGGTACTTCATCGCCAAAAGCCGCACGTGGGAGACGGGCGCATTGCTTGTCATCGCCTTTATGCTCTTCAGGCCGGACTTCCTGCTTGATCAGGTTTCGGATCGTTATACCACCGCCACCGGCCCCGCGGTCATGGCGCTGATGGAAGGAACACCCGAAGGTCAAGACGTACGGATCACTGTTGAAGGGCCTGATTTCGACACGGCCAGAGTACGGCCGGTCACAATTGTCCTGCCCTCCGCAGGCGCGGGCACACTGGATGCCGAAGGGCTGCTGGTGATGGAAGAAGACGGCCAGTTGCGGCTGGATGAACCCTTCGGCGGGAGCGATGCGATCCAGCCGATCAGCGGGCAGGAATTCGACTACTACCTCGATGATCCGGTTGTGATCACCAAAGTCGAGATCGAAAACGAGCGCCTGCCAAAGGAACTGTTCTTCATCCCCGCACTCCTGCTACTTGGCGGTCTGGTCCTGATCCAGCGCCGTCGCGCCACACAACCTGCATTCTAGGGAGAGGTCACATGTTCAACACCCTGCTTTTGGCCGTCGATGTGAACGCCCCCGATGGAGCCGCGCGCAGCGCAGAGGCTGCAATATCAATGGCCCGCGCCGAACGGGCGACCCTGCACCTGCTGAATGTGGTGCCCGACAACGGCATGGCGATTGTGAGCGCATCGCTTGGTGCAGATCACATCAAACAGGCTCTGGCCGCCGCTAAGACCGCTCTTCATGAGTGGGCGAAGGCGACAATCCCCGCCGATGTCGCCTACAAGACGCACATCGCCGAGGGCACGGTCTATGATCAGATCATTCGAGCCGCTGGGGAATTGCACATCGACGCCATTATCGTCGGAGCGCATAGACCCGAGCTTAAGGACTACCTGATCGGTCCCAATGCCGCCCGCGTTGCGCGACATGCAACACAATCCGTCTTTGTCGTAAGGTAACATTTGGTGAGCGCAGGTCGATGCGGCGTGTGCCGACATTTCCCTGGCTGATGCGAACTGGATTTGCCTGAATGAAAATTTTGCATCGGTTGGCCCGATGCGCATCTCGATCGTCTCAAAGCAGTCAGATCGAGCATGCAAACGGCGTCGTCCGTTAACACTAAAATTCTATATCCCTCGGAAAGTATGGCTGCTTTTTCGAATTCTCGCAGCGACTTTGGAACTGCGTCGAAGATCGGCTGTCACTTTACCACAATAGACCAGAACCCCACCTAAAATCCTCCTGCAAAGTCAACGGCGAGCTGCACCCTTAATTTTCGAACTGCACTGTTAATTACTATAACTGTACCCTTACGTGGCAGACGATCGAACTTGTGGAAAACTCCCTACTGGCTCGTTGCCCTCTCAGTGACGCCAGTTTTCAAAGAAGTTCGGAGATGCGAGGGGAGGGCCGTGGCGTAGCCTGTGCATGTATTGCAATTAAGGGTACAAAAACGGCCGAGAGCGGGTCCAATCCGCAGAATCTGATTACTTGGGATACAATGACACCCGCTCCCCGCAACGCGGCGCGCCCGATACCTGTGTTACGACGGAGCGGTTCCTGGTCGCGTCCGATCTGGAGACGTTGCAGGATCTGCCGGATCGGGGGCCGTTGGAGGATGCGGGTTTAACCGAGAGGACGGTAGAATGACTGTAGATCGACGTTGGGTGTTGTTTGCACTGGGCGCGGGCGCCCTGACCGCCTGTAGCGACACACAGATCGCGGCCCCGAGGGTGTCCGGGTTGCCGGAGGATCTGCGCCCTCAGCCAAATGCGGCCTATGAGGCCTGGGTTCAGGCGTTTCGGCAGCGTGCCCTGCGACGCGGCGTGTCACAGGACACTCTTGCGCGCGGGTTTCAGGGCACCGGTTTTCTGCCCGGTGTGGTCAGGCGTGACCGGAACCAGCCCGAGACGCGGCGTACGCTGGAGGATTATCTGAGCATCGCCGTCTCGGAAAAGCGAGTAGCGCTCGGGCGGGCGGCTCTCAGGCAGAACGCAGCCCTTCTGGACCAGATCGAGGCCCGGTATGGTGTGCCGGCGCCGGTTGTTACAGCGATCTGGGGGCTCGAGAGCTTTTATGGTGCGCGGCGCGGTGATGTGCCGGTGGTGTCCGCGACCTCGACGCTGGCATTTGACGGGCGGCGGGGCGCGTTCTTCGAAGAACAACTGATGACCGCATTGAAGATTTTGCAGGCGGAGGAGGTCAGCGCGGACCGCCTGCGCGGTTCCTGGGCTGGCGCGATGGGTCACACACAGTTCATCCCGACGTCCTACGCGGCCTTTGCGGTGGACTTCGATGGAGACGGGCGGCGCGACGTCTGGGCGGATGATCCATCGGATGCGTTGGCCGCTGCCGCTGCGTATCTGTCGCGCAACGGGTGGCGGCGTGGGCTGAACTGGGGGCGCGAAGGCACATCGGGAGGACGCGTGATCCAGCCGCAGGCCGGGGGTCCGCGTTTTGCAGTGACGCCAAACTTTGCTGTCATCAAGCGCTACAACAACTCCGATAGCTATGCGATTGGAGTGGGTCACCTGGCCGATCGAATAGCCGGGGGTGGACCGTTGCGCGGAAGGTTCCCGCCGGACACCTATGGTCTAACAAAGGAAAACCGGATCGCGTTGCAGCGCGGGCTGATGGCGCGCGGCTTTGATACGGGTGGCGCGGATGGTGTGATCGGAGCGAACACCCGGGCAGCAATCATGGCCTATCAGCAGCAGACCGGCCTTGCTGTGACAGGAGATCCGTCGCTTGCGCTCTTGGCGCAAGTGCGGGCGCAATAGCGTATTAAGTTGCGGGTTTATTGTCGTTCAGAGGGCGGAAGCTCAAACCAATTGATCGTGGTGTGAAGAAACCCTTGGAGGTGCTCTTGTATTTCAGGGGTTGGTTTTTGAGGTCGCGCGCGGTCCGGGGCGGTGCATATCCGGTGATATTGGCGGGTGTTTCGTGCGGCATCCAACGGACACATCGTGCGGCCTCTAACGGGCATTTGGTGACATTACTTTTAAGCATCTCGTGAGAGGAGTCACTTCGATGAACTTCTGTCGCGCCGCCTACCGTCCGAGTTACGCGACGCCTTGGCTTCCGCGCGGGTGGTAAAAATTGCAGGACCACGCCAGGTGGGGAAGAGGACACTTGTACATGACCTCTTTGATGAGGGTCGTTTTGTGACATTGGATGATGTGGCGGTTCTGGCGGCCAAGAAAACGCAGATCCAGAGGGTCAGCTGACGAACCTTGCGGAAGATCAAGTCACAGCACCGATTGTCGTAGATAAGGCCCAACGATCAACAAAACTCGCGCTGGCCATCAAAAGGATCGTGGATCGAAATCGCTGGAAAGGGCAGTTTGTTCTGACGAGGTCTTCCGACGTCTTTACGACGATAGTTGTGGCGGCCTCTCTGGCTGGCAGAATGCGCACCCTCAAGCTGTGGCCGTTGACAATGTCTGAGGTTTTCTGCACCCCGGTGAGCCACCTGATGGACCAGGCGATGCAAGATGCGCCGTCGCTGACGCAGATTGACGATCCCGCACCTCTGGGTCGAAAAGACTATGTCCACCTGATCCTAGCAGTGGTTTCTCAGAGACCAGCACACTTCCGTTGCGGTCAAGGCCGCGCCAGTATCGCGACTATGTCGACGCGGTGGTCGATCGCGACGTCGCTGATATGATGCCCATCCAAAAGCCGGATGCGCTGCGCCTTTTGATCGATCGAATGGCCGTACGAACGGCGCAGGAGATCAACACTTCCGAAATGGCAAAACTTTCTAAGCTCAAGCGCGAGACAGTTGAACAGTACCTCAATATTCTCATGCGGCTGTCGATGGTGAGCAAGCTGCGTGCCTGAATGCCCGGTGAAGGCACGCGCGATATCAAGCAGCCGAAGTTCCACTTTGTGGATACCCGTGTTGCTGCGGTGCTGCGCCGGTTGAACGATAGATCATTTGAGATTGGCAACAGCGCGGAAGCACTGGGCGGTCTATTAGTAAGCTTCGTGGTTGGAGAGTTTGAGCGCGCTTTGCCGATGCAGGACGGGGATTAGCGGCTTTGTCACTGGCGCAGCGCGGACAGTCGCAAGATCGACGTTCTGATCGACGCGAGTCAAAGCCCAGTCGGGACAGAGGTCAAATCTGCGGCTGCGGTTTCAGCTGATGATTTCAAACACCTGAAGTGGTTCGCAAACGATGGGTCCGGCAAAGGGCGAAACGTCACCCGTCTTGTGTTTTATCTCGGGCGGGAGAAGCTCACTTTTTCAAACTATAACTTCGCTCTATCGTTGATCTCGCTGTGGACAACCTAGGGCTGATCTAAGTGATGCCTTCGGTGGGATCGAGCCCAAAGTGCCCGATGCCGTGTCGGGTATGAACGACGAAGCGCAAAAAGCCGACATAATAAAGTTGCAGAGTAACGTCGGCCTTTTGGCTGTACGCGGCCCACAGCCGACACCCAGCCGCCAGTCCAGATGCTGCAGCTGCTGCTCGCTTTCTGGACATTCGCTATGAGAGCTAAACCCGGGGTTGGGTAAACTCTCAGTCTGCGGGACTCACTGGTCTTTCGCCGCCTCCAAACGAATATCATTTTCTTCAAAACCGGAAGTGCGCATTCCCCACAGCAGACCCTACGTTCTAGAAGTCATCAGTTTGTAGCTCGCAAAGCAAAAAAACATACCCAGGCCAGTTTCGATCCATCGCCGCGCTTTCGCGAAAGCTGCCTCCATGGGTTTCGTCGAGAATGCGACAGCATAAGCCAGATGACCAACGAAAGAGATGATGCCAGTTCCCAGCACGATCACGCCACCAATCCACCAGGGTGCCTCCGGTGACAGCCCTAGTGAAATCGTCGCGGTCCAGGTGAGTGCTGCCTTTGGGTTAGTCATATGGATCAAAAGTCCACGACGGTAATAGGCTCTCGCACCCCCACTCAGAGACAGAGCATTTGCGTTGATGTTTCGGTCAGAAAATGCGGACCGGAAGGACTTGAAAGCGATCCAAAGGAGGTATGCCGCCCCGGCAATTTTGATAACCGTCATCAGTGAGGCATATGCGACCAATACGGTAGTCAGGCCGCCCCATGCGAGCAATCCCCAGATCAAAGAGCCTGTCGCAATGCCGAGCGCCAACGATCTTCCGGCGTCTCGGCCGACGCTCATTGAGGTGCCCATGATCGAAAGAATATTGGGACCGGGACTGAACATTCCCATAATAAAAACGCCGTAAGCGACAAGGATACCCGGCAGGGCCATTTCGAAAGCTTCCAAGGGTTCATTCCACTCAATTTCGAATGCTATCACTATCCGAGACAGCCGATATCGGATCAACCTCCTTCCTGCGCCCGGCAACCAATGCCGACATCAGAACGTGATGCAACATCCGGTAGAATGGGCTCTAAGCGTCAATTGCAAGCAGCACAGCGTTGCCACTTAACCACACTCACAGTGATCTTGCTGCGGCCCAAAGCCGACCTCCAGCAGCTGATTGCAATGCTGCGATCGCAGCCGGCATTGCCGCCATTCGCTGCAAGCGCAAAGTTTGAACCAAAGTGGATCAATGCTGGCTTAAGGAACCACGCCGAAAATGGTGCAGCTGATAAGGTTGCACCACCGAGCATTGGATCGAGCAAAGCCCGCGATGCTCAAAGATCCACGACGACCTTTCCGACCGTTTTGCCGTCTGCCAGATGCGCGTGGGCGGCAGCGACATCTTCGAAACCAAAGCTGCGTTCCTCAACGACTGGCTTGAGATGCCCCGCATCTACCCAATCGGCGAGCGTCCTCAAAATGTCGCCGTGAGCTTCCCGGCCGACGTTGTGCATCATCGGGATCAACATGAAGACCACGTGGAGCGATAGGCCTTTGAAATGGGCCGGTGAGAGGTCAATGTCGACCAGCGCCACCGTCGACGCGACATGACCGTTCAGCTTTGCCGCCTCAAAAGAGTTGGTCATGTTTGCGCCGCCTACGCTGTCAAACACCACGTCAAAGCCGGCAGCGCCTGTGTGTTCTTCGACGTAGTCCTGGACCTGTTGAGCGGTGAAATCTATGGGATGCGCGCCGAGTTTTTCAATCAGAGCCAATTGCGCAGCACCCCGACCTGTCGCTAACACAGACGCCCCCAAGTGCCGGGCGATCTGCACTGCAACATGGCCAACACCACCTGCTCCACCTTGAACGAGCACCTTTTTGCCGGCGCTGACACCGGCGCGGGTCAGCCCTTCGTAGGCGGTGATACCAACCAGCGGCAGCGCTGCAGCTTCGCGCATGCTCAATGATGTGGGCTTGTGTGCGATCAAGCGTGCATCGGCATTGATGAACTCGGCCAATGTGCCTTGCAATTGAAGCAGCCCGCCAGCGCAGCCGTAGACCTCATCGCCGATGGTAAAGCCAGTCACACTATCACCAATAGCGGTCACAGTGCCCGCAAAATCCATGCCCAGAACAGCAGGCAGCCCCGGGGACAGCGGCAAGTCGGCACCCATGCTATGGATCAGTGTATCAACGGGGTTCACGCGCGTTGCTGCGATTTTCACAACGACATGCCCGGGCGATGCGACCGGGTCCGGTATCTCGGTCATTTCAAATGGCGCGTCGGGGCCATACTGGTTCAGAACCATTGCTTTCATTGTTGTATTCCTGTTTTTCGATGTTTGGGCTTCGCAAAGGCGGGATCAGTTGATGTCCTGCACCTGCATCACCAGATCGCCCCAGTTGCGCTGATTTTCGATGTCGTGCTCCAACCCCTGCTCATCCGCGATGGTGAACCGTTTGATGGCTGGCGTCTTGCTGGTCGCCTGATAAAGCCAATAGGCCTCGGCATTCAGCGCGGCGTGAATGGGTTGGTCGATGGATTCGTAGACCATCTGTTTGCACGCGTTGATCGCATCAGCAGGGAACTGCGCGATGCGGTGGGCCAGCGCTTCCACATACGGGCCGATCTCGTCGGGATCCAAAGCCTTGTTGATCGTGCCCAACCGTTCGGCATCATCGGCATCGTAGTCCTGCGCGCTGAGGATGATTTCCAGTGCCTTGCCAAGGCCGGTCTGGCGCGCCATGCGGGACGCGCCGCCACCGCAGGGCAAAATACCCATACCAACCTCCATCTGCATGAACTTGAACTTACCTCGAGCGGCAAAACGCATGTCGAGGGCCAGCGCCAATTCGTGCCCGCCGCCGCGCGCGAACCCTTCGAGCTTGGCGATAGTGGCTTGGGGCACCTTGCTAATCCGCTCGCAGACGGCTTGCAGGTCCAAGAGCTGCGCCTCATCGCGCGACACGGCTTCGGTCGACATATCTTTGAGCAATTCGGTGTCGTAATGGCAAACCCAGATCTCTGGGTTGGCGGATTGAAAGATCACAACCTTGGTCTCGCGATCCCGCTCGAGACGCATAGCAAGGCTGCTGAGGTCAGCCAGCATTTCCTGGCCTTGCACATTCACAGAGCCGAAATTGAACGTCACGGTCGCTATGCCGCCGGCGACGCTCACATCAAAGGTCTGAAAGTTCTCGTATTTCATCAGGCACTCCTGTTCTGGTCCTCGCCGCGCGGGCGCGGAAGGTTTGGGTCAAATCGGGTGGTGGTATTGGCGGGTAAGCGTCCGGACGGTCAGTTGCCTTGGCGGGTCAATGCGTTGATTGCGGCCATGACGTCAGCCGCATGCGCCGGGTCGAGCGCGGCACTGTGCGGGTTGGCAAAGGCACCGCTGTCATTGTCAAAGTACGCGCCAGACATTTCGGCGAAGCGGTCACCCAAGGCTGCGTCAGTGAGGATGTCCGCGCCGATACTCAGATCGTTGCCCGCAACCTCGAACCCCTGTTTCACCATTTTCGAGGCAAGCAGCGAGCCCGGGTTCACCGCAACCATTACCGGTCCGTTGGGCAAGGACTTGGCCCATTCGCGGGTCCAGATCGTGATGGCCAGCTTGCTTTGGGCGTAGGCCTCCATGTCGGACAGGGACGCTTGCTCTTCGAGTGCTTTGAGGTTCACCCGCGCCTGTGCCGCTGACGACAGGTTCACCACACGCCCATCGCCCGGCATGATCGGCAACAACAGTTCAGTCAACCGGTAGGGAGCGAGTGTGTTGACGACAAAGCGGATGTCCTGACCATTTTCCAGCGTCGTCTTAGGCGTTTTCAACACGCCGGCATTGTTGATCAGCACATCCAGCCTGTCGTGCCGGGCGCGAATGTCCGCGGCCAAGCACTCAACAGCCGACATATCGCTCAGATCTGCCGCGTAAGTCTCAGCATCGCCACCGACCTCGGCCGCGGCGGCATCCAGCTTGGCCGTGCTGCGGCCATGGAGCAGCACCTTGTGCCCATCAGCCACCAAATTCTTTGCCGTCAGCAGACCAATGCCGTCAGTCGAGCCTGTGATGAGTATGGTCTTGGTCATCGGGAAGATCCTTTATGAGAAGTCAGGCAGCACAAAATCCGCCAAGTGTTCCAGTGCGGTGTCGATGGGTAACTGGTTGAAACGCAGGTTCAGCGCTACATGGTTCACGCCAAGCGCCTGGATCTCGCGCAGATAGGTGCGCAGAAAATCGGTCCCGGCCTGAAAGCCCAGATGGATGGGGCGCGGCGCGGCGTCCCGCTCTGGCAGCAGGTCAACATACAGCGATTTCACCACTGGTTTGTCCGTTTGCCCGGCGGCTCGCACGCGCGCGCGGTAATCGGCAATGACTTGTACTTGTGCCGCGACATTGCGCGGATATGTGATCCAACCATCGCCGTTTTCGGCCACCCAATCCGGGGATTGTTGACTGCCTCCGGTGATCAACAGCGGCAGCCTTGTCCCATTGGGTTTGGGCAACATATCGATCTCGCCGGACAGGGTGCCCCAAGCGTTGTCGAGTTTTGGATAAGAAGTGCCCATCGCCCGGATGTAGTCAAAACTGTCTCGAAACCGCGCCCCGCGGTCCGGATAGCTTTGCTGCATCGCCGGGTATTCTTCGGGTCGGTCCCCGGCCGCGACGCCCAGCAGAAGCCGCCCGTTTGAGAGCACATCAGCCGAGGCCGCCGCTTTGGCCACATGGGCCGGGTGGCGCAGGGGCAGAATGATACTAGCCGTACCCAATGCAATGCAGTTCGTGACCGAAGCCAACGCGCCCAGATAAACAAACGGATCGAAAACCTGCCCGACGTCGTCAAAACTGGGCACGTTGAAAGGCACATCACGCAGCCAAAGTGCCGCAAATCCCAAAGCTTCCGCTTTTTGTGCAGCCTCGAGGTGACCATGCAGCGATGGTTCGGCCCCGACGGCATAGGCTTCGAGCGGCAGGACGAGACCGATGCTGAGCCGTCCCGGTTGGAACACCCGATTGTAGGCCGCGTTGATCCGTGGGAAGGCCGCGTTCTGTGATTTGTCCAACATGATCGCTGCGCCTTTAGTACCGCACCAATGTGCGGCTCTCGATGCTTTTGCGTGTGGTGGTGGTGCCGGGATCTTCCACGATGTCCAAGGCACTGTGCGCAATCGATGGCAGCCCGCGATTGTCATAGATGTTGAAGACAGCGACGTCGTCAGGCGTCATTTTGGACTGGTACACCCATTCATGGCCGGGACTGCCCACCAGCCCCATGATCTGCCCTTTGCGATCCGGGTAAATCAGATCAAGCAGGATCCAGTCTGATGGCGCGACGGAGGATGGACGCACAAAGCCCAAAGGTGCAGAATTGATTGGATTATCCACGGGACGCCAGACATTAACAAACGCATAGTGCCCCGCCGCCCAGTCGGCGGCTTTTTCAGCCCCGAGCAAGTCAATCAAGCGCTGTTCTGCCCCGTCCTTGCTGTAATCGCTGTGCACGTTGCGGGCGGGCCTGCGTGCGGCGTCCGGGTCATCGACCCGCACCGTGTGGTCAAAAACAACGACCTCTCGTGCGCCCAGCGTAGCTTTGAGCAATGTGGTCAATTCGACATCGTACGGTGCCTGCCAGTTTGTGCCGGAATAGTCCGAGACACCCGTCGGTACATGCTCGAACTCAACCGCATCCGACGCAAACGTCACGGGCACCGGTGCGCTGCGCATATCGGCCACTTCGACCGAGGTTTGCGCCAGTTCGGGGGAAATCACGTTGCCCAAAATACCACCGGCATCAAGCTCAAATGCCTGCCGCTCAGGCTTGTGCACATGGTAGTTGACGGTAGCCGTGCGTGTCATCGATGCCTCCTCGAATGTCGTCTCTGCCAGCTATATGTCTTCTAGCGTTTGGAATAAAAACTGCGTATTCTTGGATTGATAATTCGGGTTTTGCAGATAATGAGCCTTAACACCGACGCGCTCCGCCTCTTTGTTCTGGCGGCGGAGCTTCTCAACATCAGCGCTGCGGGACGGCGGTTGGGCTGGGTGCCGGCCGTGTCCAGCGCGAAACTGGCAAAGCTCGAGCAGCATCTGGGGGCCGAGCTCCTGCACCGCACAACCCGCAAGGTGTCGCTTTCGCTGGAAGGCGCTGATTTTTTGCCCTTTGCCCGCGAGATCATCGCGCAAGAGGATGCATCAATGGCCGCCTTGGGTAAGCAAGCGGCAACGCTCCGGGGCACGCTGAGATTTGCCGCACCCAGCACCTTTGCCCAGCTTTACATTGCGCCAATCCTACCGAAGTTCCTGGATCAACATCCCGACCTGACCCTCGACCTGCGATTGTCAGACTTACCCTTCGATCTGATCGAAGGCAGCTATGACCTTGCGCTCCGGAATGCGCCGCTCTTCGACACAAGCCTAAAAGGGCGCAAACTGGCCGATGACCAGCGCATCCTCTGCGCGGCCCCGGCGTATCTTGAGACCCATGGAATGCCGGAAACGCCAGCCGATCTGGCGAAATATAGCCTCATCGCCTTTCGCACTCTCGAAGCCCGTCCGCTCAAGGGCCCCCAAGGCGCGTCCGGCGCATTCCATCCCGCGGATGCAAAAAACCAACTGATCATCGATGACGGCCAAAGCCAGATCCGCGCCACGCTGGCAGGTGCAGGCATCTCGCTCAACGCGCTGTGGAGCGTGCATGCCGAATTGGCGTTAGGCCAGTTGATCCGGGTCTTGCCCCAGTACGAAGGTGCAGAAGACAATGTCCTGTGGCTGATCTACCCGAAGTCGAACGTGCTTTCGCCAAAAGTCCGCACCTTCATGGACTTCCTCATTTCAGAAATTGGAAAATCGCCGCCTTGGTTGGAAAAGAAATGACGGCCCTTAGCTGCCGTTGGTCTGTCACTTTGGATTCTGCAGTCGCAGCCCGCATTCCAAACCTTCGCTGCGGTAACTCGGATTGTGAGGAGCTGGATGACTGGGCGGCGGACGAAGCAGCCATAAGGCGGAGAACCGCTTTCAGATTGGCAGTCAGAACTAGGGTCAGGACCCATTGATTTCCGCTTGGCGGCATGATTCACGACTGCAAAAACAAGCGGTGAACATGTCTGATCTTTTCTGGTTGAGCGGTGCGCAGATGGCGCGCCTTAAGCCCTTCTTTCCAAAATCCCACGGTAAGCCACGCGTCGACGACAGGCGTGTGCTGAGCGGGATTATTTTCATCAATCGCAATGGCTTACGGTGGCGCGATGCGCCTGCGGAATACGGTCCACACAAGACCCTTTACAATCGCTGGAAGCGTTGGAGCGATAAGGGGATCTTTGCGCGGATGATGGCGGGCCTGGCCGCCGAACACTGCGAAGAGAAGACCGTGATGATCGACGCGACGTATTTCAAGGCCCACCGTACCGCGACCAGTTTGGGCGTCAAAAAAGGGGGCGTGGACGCCTGATTGGCCGAACCAAGGGCGGAATGAATACCAAACTGCATGCCATCTGCGACAGTCAGGGACGCCCGTTGAACCTGTTCGTGACCGCTGGACAGGTCAGTGACTACATCGGCGCACGGGCACTTCTCGGCAGCTTGACGAAGGTCGATTGGCTCCTTGGAGATCGCGGATACGATGCCGATTGGTTCCGAGAAGCATTGCAAGACAAGGGGATACGCGCCTGCATCCCAGGACGAAAGCAACGCAAGACGCCGGTCAAATATGACAAGCGCCGATACAAACGCCGCAACCGGATCGAGATCATGTTCGGCAGGCTCAAGGATTGGCGGCGGGTGGCAACACGCTATGACAGGTGCCCCAAGGTCTTCCTCTCAGCCATCGCCCTAGCGGCACTCGTCATCTATTGGCTATGAGTCCTGACCCTACGGCGCCTCGGCGGGTCGGATCATGAGTTCGGACAAAAGCGGTGTCCACGTGGTCGAAATACGCTCGGACATACAGGCGTTTACAGCACCCCAATGCGGCTTTCATCGGTTCAATTTCCAGCTGTCGGGTCGAACGGCATTGATTGATTTTGAATTGGCGAAACAAACCAGACGCAAGCCGGGACACCTGGTGGCAGGAAGTTTTGCATTCATTCCCAGTGGCACCGAGGCAAAGGCGAGGATCGCAGGCGGCCCCTTCCACATCTTACAGGTGATGATTCCACGTTCCCAGATGTGCAAGGCGTTGGAAGACGTGACGGGTATGTCCAGCAACGACGATGACATGTTTGGACATATTGGCTCGGCAGGTCCGTCATTTCTGCGGATTGGACAGCTTTTCCGGCACGAATATTCCAACGCGGCCAAGGGCAGTTCAGAGATGCTAGGCCATTTGTCGGAGATGCTTTGCATCGAATTGGCGAGAGAATTCGACGGCACAGGTCAGGACAAGATGTCAACGGCCGCTCTTTCCGCACAAGAGGAAAGGCGCGTCGTTGATATGC
>ERZ1740067.1592-NODE-1592-length-15217-cov-4.512795_pt1 | contig 15217 bp, 12 predicted proteins | sample MGYA00581736_ERZ1740067 | MGnify/ENA primary metagenome ERZ1740067 (study PRJEB43018, sample SAMN04849236) | marine metagenome | isolation source: floating plastic debris | place: Pacific Ocean | collected 2008-08-27 | study: EMG produced TPA metagenomics... | reverse complement strand
ATCCGCGGCTATGGCCATGTGAAAGAAGAGAATGTGAAAAAGGTGGCTGTAAGACGGGCAGAATTGCTCGAGCAATTTGCCCAGCCGGAGCCGGATGAGATGGCCGCCACCGCCTAGTCCGAGCTTAGTAGGGGTGGTCCTTGAGCCATCCCACATACTCTTCAAGCGCGGATTGCAGCGTGTATTTCGACGTCCAGCCGAAGTCCTGCTGAAAAAGACTGCCGTTGTAGCCTAAATCAAACGGTGCTTGCGGAAGCTCATCCGGCCTAAGACCAATCCTATCGGCGCAATCCGGTACCGCTGCCACAAGCGCGGCGAGTTGGTCCCGCGGGCTACGAGAGAACCCGCTATCGATATTGTAGATGCGGCGCGGCAAGGTCTCTGCTGCCATGGCGACTTGGATGCACTCGGCATTGTCTTTCACATAGTTTGTGGGGATGGCTGCCAGGCCTGCCCAAACGGCGTCCATAGCCGCGCCGCCATAGCCCAGATAGCCTTTAAAGGCTGGAATACGGCCGGCGGCCACATGCACGGCGACCCCGATGGGGCTGCCAAGCGCTTGATAGCCCGGCCCGAACATCATGGGCGCGCGCAGGACCACGACTTCTAGCTCATGCGGTTCCGGTTTCTCAGTGCCCGGCGGGACCGATAGGCCCATTTGGAAGGGTTGCCCATAATCCAGCACCATGATTTCCAGCGCCCGCTTGGTGGCGACTTCAAATTTGAGCATGAGCTGTTCTTCCGCGGGTGCGGCGGCAGCCACTTCCGGCGGGAAGGCAACAGTCTCTGTCAGCGGCGGCATCAGCCCGCCATAAACGGCCATGGACCCGCCAAACACCACCCGTTTCACGCCATGTTTGCGCGCGCCTTCAAGCAAATTCAGCGTGATGGGATAAATCTCGTTATTCTTATCGCGGGTCTTGGCATATTGGTGCGTGTGGACGACCATCACCATGCCGGTGAACTGGTGTTTAGCGAATAGCGCGTGCGTGCTCTGTCCATCAAGAAGGTCGACCTGTTCAACGCTGATGAGGTCAGAGTCCGCGGTCAGCGCCTCGCCAATGGGGTCGCTCGCCTTGCGGCTGGAGACAACCACAGGCGTACCGGCTGCAGCAAAAGCGCGGGCGGTCGCAGCGCCCAACATACCTGTTCCGCCAGCAATGAAGACTTTATCCATATGTTTTGCGTCCTAACTCGCTTTGCGCGCGGCAATGGCGCGCCAGGTTTCATGCAGCGCTTGTGCATAAGGCGCGGTGTCTTCGATGTGCTTGCTAGGCGGGGTTGATTTGGGCCAGTTGATGACCGATTTTTGAAACGCTGGCCGGCTAAAGGCGCGGGCGGTATAGGCGTTCACGCGCGGTGCGCTATCGCCGTCCTCCCATAGGCGGCCTAGGCCAATCCATTTCAGCCGAAACAGGCTGACCGACCACATGATATCGGCCATCGTATAGGCCTCGCCCATGGCCCAAGGACCATCATGGGTCTTGAGCTGATTGTCCAAGGCAATGACATGGTCCTTCATCCGCGCATGCGCATCCACCATCGTGTCCGCCTCTTGGATGAAGCTTTTGGCGCTTTTTTCTTTGGCTATCTTGGCCGTGTAGGCGGCTATTAAATCTGGCGCGTCCGAATGTGCGGCAATCAAGGCCTGGAGATGCTTGATCTTCCGATCGTGGACGCCGCTAAGGCCTGCTGCCACACGCTCCGGACGCTGGTCACCTGAGGGGCTGGCACCATATAAAATGCCGACATGGGGTGCTTCATCAATCAGCGCGATTTGGGCGGCAATGGCATCGGCCAGGTCCGCTGGGATAAGCGGCGTGCCGTCGGTCTCCTGGTCCAGATAGGTGCAGATTTTGGCTGAATCGACAACCACCTGTTCCTTCTCGCGGTCCGCCAATGTGGGCACCACGCATGGATCAAGCCCTTCGCTGGCCACAGAAGACTGTCCAGTAAAGCCATGCACCAGAGCGCCGCCCGCTGCCGCCTGAAGCCGCAAGCGCACATAGCCCGGCTTATAATTGTCCGGGCAGGGCGCATCATGCGCAACCAGGTTCATTCTAATATCGTGGGACGTAAAAGGGATTTGCTTTTCCACCAAGACAGCGCGGACCTTGTGGGAGCACACGGAAAACGGTGCGTGATAAACGTCAAAGCGCGGGCTTTGCCCATCGCGCGCACCGATGATGCTATGCTGCTCAGGCGCTTCGAGCGCTGCATTGGCGCGTTCAACCAATGCGGAAAAATCTATGGCCATGAAATCTCCCCTTCAATCGTGTTTATGTGACCATGCGCCGAAAAGCGTCCGCGTGTTTGTCTAGAAACCGGTGTTTAAGCGCGCCTAAGATGTGGCCAAGAAACACCAAGTAGAAGAGATATGGTAACACCACCTTGTGCATCAGACCCGGAAGTTTCGTGCCTTCCAAGCTGTGCCGCCACAAAAGCGGGGTATCCCAAAAGAAGAAGTGCGAGAGCTTCCCGCCAAATGTCGACAGTACGAAGCCGGAGATGGGAAAGGCAAACAGGAAGAAATAGAGCGTGTAATGCGCTCCATGGGCCAGCAGTTTCTCCCAGCCGCTAAGACTAGGATCGAGCTTGGGCGCTGGGTTGATGATGAGCCATATCAGTCTGCCGATGGCGAGCAACAAGACGGTGAGGCCCAGCGATTTGTGGATGACGTAATAAGCCTGCCGGTACTCTTGCTCCACAGGGATCATGCTGGTGAAAATACCCATCGGGACGAGTAGCAGGAACAATATAGCGATCGACCAATGGTAGTAGCGCGCCATCCGGCCATATTCGGACGGCGCATTGCGCACTGGGATGCCGCGCACATCGGCCCGCCGTGTTTGCCCAATCGCGACGAGCCCCAATAGAAGACCAGCGCCAGCAAAAAGCACGCCCATAATACGCATCATACTGGGTTTTAGGCCGTCGACCGGGAGAAGCGGCGGGCGCACCTCAGAGAAGGCGCCGACCATATGCAGATAGAAGACGCTGCCAGCAATGCCGAGGCAGCCAAGCGTCGCGCCCCAGACGCCCCAGACGCGCGCCTTTGGCTGTGCATGGTTCAGCAGCATGGTCACGGCAACGGCATAGGCTACCAACGCGAGGCCAATGACGCTGTCCACATGAAAGGGCATCCGGTGGTCATTTGTGCCAATTGGGCCAAGCACCGGATGAACTTCTACCGCTTCTTTGGCAAGCGCTGGAACCGCCACAAAAACGATTGCCAAGCCAAGCGAAATTGGCACAGAGCGACCATGTCTCGTCAATAACGGCTTGCTGTTTGTCACGTTCCCCCCTTTCCGTGCTCCTAAAGACCGGCGACTTGCTCCAGCGTTGTGCCGTCCTGGCGTTGCTGGGCGTGCATCGCGTCGCGAGCGGCCAGCATCGGCGGCGGAATTTGCACTTCGCGTTGGAACTCAGGCCGCGCGTTAAGTTTATCGAACCAGGCCGCCACATTTGGATGCAGGCGGTGCAGCGGATAGCTGGCATGGACCAAGCGTAAGGCATAGATGTACCAAGCGATATCGATGACGGTTACGCCGTCGCCCAACAGATAGGAATGCTCAGCCAGACGCGTGTCGAAGGCTGAAAAAGCACTGTGGAAGCGCGCAGCAGCGCCTTTAACCTGCGCATCGGTGATGCCGCCATTGGCCGCCATGTCCCTGAAAAATTGCAGTTCGACGTCTTTATGGTCATCGCGTTCACCGCCAACGGTGCCGCTGCCTGCGGCTTCATAGGCCTTGAGCTGATCCTCGCTGCGCATTGCCATGGGGCCAAACAGATAGCGCATGGAAAGCGCGCGCAAATCGAGGTGGAGGTCATCTTCGGCTTTGAGCATCGCCTGTGCTTCTTTGCTCTGCTCTGATGGAATGAGCTTTGGCTCTGGAAATTTCTCTTCCAGATACAGAAGGATATCGTTGCTTTCGATAATGACGGCGCCATCGTCCACCAGGACGGGGACGAGGCCGCGCGGATTAATCCCCATGAACCAGTCTGTGTGGTTTTCCCCCTTGGTCAAATCGATATGATGGGAGTGCCAGTCAATGCCCTTGAGATTGAGGAAAATCCGCGTTTTTTGCGAGCAGGAGGAGCCGGCAAAATGCAGCAGGTGCAAGCCCGTCCAACCGAAGACTTCCGCAGTGCGAATATCCTCTTTTGCTAGCTGGGGCATGGTCTACCGTCCTGGCCGCGCATCCGGCGGCGGCGGGCCCTTGCGGGCCAGCTCCATGAATTTCACAAAGCTTGCCTCGCACGCCGCATCGCAGGGGTGCGGGTAAAGCGCGCGAAGCGATTGGCTCGGCTGCGGCACGGCCGGAATGACGCCATTGAGGCGGGCGTAGTCTTCATATTGCGCCTTCAGCCGCTCGACGACGTCCGGATGGTCTGCAGCCACGTTGGTGGTCTCGCCTGGGTCGACAGACATGTCGAAGAGTTCCCATTGGCCGCTGCCTTGCGGGCGCGGCACAAAGGCAATCTTCCATTTGCCGTCGCGCCCAGCGCGTCCGTTGAACAGCTCTGTCATGAAGGATTGGCGGACGCTATCGGCTTGCGCCTGCCATACGGGCAGTAAGGAGACGCCCTGCAGCGGCAGTTTGCCGGCGAAGATGTCCGCGCTGCTTGGATCAACGCCTGCCAACTCATAAACGCTCGGGGCGATGTCCATGACATGGGCCAGCGCATCGGTGGTGCCGGTTTTTGCCAGCTTTGGGCCAGCGACAATCATGGGCGAGCGAATGCCGCCATCGCCGACACTGCCCTTAAAGAGACGCCAGGGCGTGTTGGATGCGTTTGCCCATTCGCGGCCCATGACGGTAAAGTTCCCGGCCTTGCCAGCGTTTTCCACCGACCGGTCCCAATTGGCGTTCACCCATTCCTTTGTGTTGCCGGGATAGACCAGCGGTGCCACGGCGCTGGCGCCATTGTCAGAGAAGAAGACGATATAGGTGTTGTCGAGCTCGCCGGTCTCTTCCAGATAGGTGATCACGCGGCCAAGCTGCTGGTCCATGAGCTCTACCATGGACGCATAAATTTCCATAGGCCGCGTATCTTTCGCCTTTTGGCTGTCGCTGCGGGTTGGCCACGGCGCGGCATGAAGCGGCAGGAAGGGCGGGAAATTGGGCATCTGCCAGAGCGCAACGTCTGGCGCCACGATGCCTTTCTCTTGCAGCCGCTGCAATCGGGCCTGCTGTGTAGCGAGGGGGCCTACGTCATAGGTGCCATCATAGCGGTCGAGCCACTCGTCTGGCACCTGCAATGGATCATGGGGCGCGGTATAGGCCAAGTAGGCTAAGAAAGGCGCATCGCCGTCTCGGCCCTTCAAATAGCCGAGCATGGTGTCAGTATAGTTGATTGACGAATAAAAGTCGGCGGGCAGCTCTTCCACCAGCTTGCCGTCTTCATAATATTCTGGGATTTCCGTTGGATTGAGCGATTTGCGGTCAGCAAAATGGCTGCCGCCGCCTGGCATCAGCGCAAAAGACTTATCAAAGCCGCGATTGTGCGGGCGCTGGCTTTCATCCACGGCTAAATGCCATTTGCCAGACATCATGGTTTGATAGCCCTGAGTCTTCAGCGCTTCGGCAATGGTCACCACATCCTCATGCAGCTGGGCTGCATAGTTGCGGGTGTTTTGATTGGGCGTTTGAATGCCGGACATGGAACCGACGCCTGCTGGGTGATTATCCATGCCGGTCATCAGCATAGAGCGTGTGGGCGAGCAGGTCGGGGCCACATAAAAGCTGGTCATCACCAGGCCGCGGCCGGCTAGGGCATCTAGCGTCGGGGTTCTGATCTCACTGCCCAGGGCGCCAATGTCAGACCAGCCAAGATCATCGGCAACGATAATGAGGAAGTTTGGCCGTTCTTCGGGGCTTGGTGCAGCTGTGTCTTCAGACCCCGCATCACTGCAGGCGCTTATGAGAAGAAGGCACAGGCAAAATGAAAGAAGGCGCATCATGCAGTCCCTGTTTCTAAGTCTAGTCAAAAAAAGGGCGATCGATCAGACCGCCCCTTTTCATGCCGCGCCCTTAGTAATTGAAGCGCGCTTGTATGCCGAGCTCGCGGTTTCTGTCGGCTTGGGCAAAACGGCCCACACCGCCAGGCAATTCGCCATTAAATCGGAAGGTCAATTTATCGGTCAGGTTTTTGCCGACAAAAGCGAGTTCCCACTGCCCATCGTTGCCAGATATCCCAGCGCGTAGGTCAATCTTTGCAAAGCCGGATTGAATTTCCTCTGGGTCCGGATTTTGCCCCCATTGGTACTCAGTCGTGTAGGTAACCCGACCGGTAGAGACGAAATCCAGCGTGTCGGTGATGGGCAGAATCAGGTTAAAGCCGGTCGACCCTGATAAATCGGGTGCAAATGCCGTAGTTTGCCCGTCAATGCTGGTGACACACTGGTCGCCGATAAAGGCAGGTGTAAAGGCTGCCGCCTCCACCTGGTTACACTGAGCCCCATCAAACTCTGTAAAGGTTGAATCGAGAAAAGTCAGCGATGTGTTGAAATTCAGCCAATCTGTCGCCCGCCAAGTGCCTTCAATCTCAATGCCCTGCGACCGTGAGGCGCCAGCATTTGTGGTAACAAAGGTGTTTGTTTGCGAATCGAAAGATGCGACTTGTAAGTCATCAAAGGTGGTTCGAAAGGCGGCTATGTTGAAGGTGACTGTGCCGTCAAAAAGGGTCGTTTTAGCCCCGATTTCCCATGATTTTGCCGTTTCGTCATCAAATTCATAGCCACCATTTTCGTCGTTTACTGTCGGCTCGGCCAAAATCGCCAAACGTAGGTTCGGATCAAAACCACCGGCCTTAAATCCTTCCTTATAGGATGCATACAGCATGACATCATTTGTTGGCGTCCACTGCAATTCAATCGCTGGATTCAAGTCAGCATCGCTGCGAGAGCCTGGCAAGTCATGTTCATCGCGTGGGTTTGGTCCAGGCGCTGAAGCAGCAGCGATTTGCTCTGGGGTGAGTGGAGTATCAAACAAATCAAATAGCCGCTGCACTTTGATCGCGTCTGTATCGATATCCGACCAGAGCGCGCCAACGGTAAGAGAGAGCGTCTCAATTATCTGATAGGTCGCAGACCCGAAGATGGCGATGGTCCGCTGATCTTGGGTATAATCGCTGCGCGATACAAAGCCAGGAAACAGCGGCGATGTTGGCGGTGCGCCACTGACCGGTGCTTCCAAATAATCCAGCGTCGCGTCTTCATAATAAACACCCACCATATACGTCAGTCGACCGTCGGATGGAGATTCGAGTCGGATTTCTTGGCTCCATTGGGTGAAGTCTTCCGTGCGATCCGCTTGGGCGAAGGTGCTTGGTCCAGCATCAACGTCGAGCATACGCATGTTTTCATAATCAACCAGTCCGGTGACGGAGGTCAGTGTATGCCCGCTGTCAAAATCGTAGCTCAGATTGAGCGATATGTTCCAGATCTCAAGTTCGTTGCTATCCTCTTGTTCGCGCCCATTGGGAAGCGTTCCGTCGCGCGACAAGTTTAGGTCGAAGTCATCTTCAAAACCGGGCGTGAGGAAAATCCCCGGATTACAGTTTGGTCCAAATTGCGAAGGGTCTGTAAACAAGGAGGCATTACAATCGACGACTTGTAACAGGCCGCCATTTTCTGTGTTGTCGGAATATTCGGCTTTAAAGGTGGCACTGAAACTATCAGTTGGTTCGAAGACGACGGTACCACGAAACGAATCATTGTTAACGCGGGGTGTCTCTTCTAGTTGAATGGTATCAAATAGCCAGCCATCGCTTTCGGTATGATTATAAGCAAAGCGAACACCAAGCGTATCGGTAATAGGGCCGCCAACGCCAACTTCAGTGACCCATTCGCCAGCATTAAATTCGTAACTTGATTGCGCATTGATCTCCAGTTCATCACCTGGTCCTCTGCTGACAATGTTGAATGCGCCGCCAATTGTTGAATTCCCGAAATAGACTGGCTGTGGGCCGCGCAACACCTCAATGCGTTCAAGGTCTAAAAAGGCAGTCCGCGCAGCAGGTCCGCGTCCGCGATAAACACCGTCGACAAAGGTTCCTACTGATTGCTGAAAACCAACGCTCGTGCCAGACCCGACGCCGCGAATGTAAATAGCGTCTGCAGTGGGCGTGCGGGTTACAGTTATGGACGGTGTTCCATCGGTAAAGTCGGCTAAATCCGTGACGACCCGCTGGCGCAGCTCATCCCCTCTAACAACCGCTACAGAGAGTGGAATGTCCTGCAAGTCCTCCGACTTCTTCCGCGCTGTGACCAAAATGGTTTCCACTTGGTCCAAATCGTCCTGCGCTACAGCGGTTGCAGGCGGCAAAACCAGTGCAAGTGCTGCAGATGTGAATAGTGATGTTTTGAATGCGGTCATAGTCCTCCCCCAAAGGTACCCAAAGAATCGCTTTATTCGCCTCGGCTTATATGCCAAGAAAATTTGTATTGATGCAAAATTAAGCTTGAAAAATTATGCTGTCAACGAATATTATGATCTTCGTCGAATTCAGCTGCGACCTGCGCTGGCCGGAAAGGTGGTGCTGTGAAAAGGCTTCATCGGTACCCAATGGGTCGAAGTGAATAGACGCAAAAGCCTTGGACTTATGAGTGTAAGGTTTAAGAGTGACCTGGGGGGGATTGAATATGACAGCGGTGCAAAACGCCGGTCCGACGGCGGATGATCTTGCTTATATTCGCTTTCGTGCCCCCGATCTTGAGAAAATGCGAGTGTTCCTGGAGGACTTTGGATTTAAGGTCATGCCAGGCGAAACGGAGGACGGAGTGCCTGCACTCTTCAGCCGTGGGAAGGGCGGCGCCCCCGTCATTCATATCGTTGAACAGGGTGATCCCACCTTTTTGGGTATTGGCTTTAAAATGGCGTCGATGGAAAGTCTGAAGGCCTTGTCTGAGTACGATGGTGCTTCAGAAATCTGCGAGATATTGGCGCCAGGCGGCGGCTATCGGGTTCGCTTTGAAGACCCAAATGGCTACGCGATTGATGGGGTTTATGGCTATATTGAGCGTGCGCAGGCGCCACCATTTGTGCGCCAGCCAATGAACACGATGGCGGCTCGTCTGCGCAGGAACTCGCCGATACGCTTACCGCGCGATAAGCCTGTCCCGGTCAACCGCATTGGACACTGTGTTTTGAACGTGCGCAGTTTTCGCGGCAGTGAGGCCTGGTTTAAAGAGCGCTTCGGGCTGCTTACCTCAGAAGAGTTTTACGTTGACGACAAGTCTCAGGTTGTGGGGGGATTCTTGCGCTGTAATCGCGGCGATATTCCCACTGACCATCACACAGTTGCGCTCGTCCAATCCCAACAAACAGGGATCAACCATGTTGCCTTCGAGGTCGATGACTGGGATTCGGTGATGCTGGGCCACGATTATTTGGGCTCAAAAGGCTATAAGAGCTACTGGGGCGTGGGTAAGCATATCCTCGGCAGCCAGATTTTCGATTATTGGGAAGATCCCTATGGAAATGTGCACGAGCATTTCACCGATGGGGATGTGTTCGATGAAAGTCACGTTCCAACTTTGGAATCCGTAGATAATTTGCTGGGTGTTCAGTGGGGGCCACTCCCACCGGATAAAGATTTGTGATGCCGTTTATAAAAAGCTGCGTAAAAGCAACTGCCGGAAAGACCGTTCGCGTTTTAATCACACGTCAATCGGCGCATAGCGGCGTTATTAAAGGTCTTTGAGATTATGTCAGTTACCCCGATTTCATCACAACCGGTTAAGAAGCGCAAAACCCAGGAGCGGGCGGAGGCGACAAAGAAAAAGCTGCTTGATGCCGCGCTGAAGGAGTTTGCTGATCGTGGCTATGAGGCTGTGACGGTGCGCGATATTGAAGCGCTTGCAGATGTCCAACGGGGTCTTCTCGGCTATCACTTTGGCGGAAAAGAAAACATCTGGAAGGCCGTGATCAGTCGGATGACCACGGGCTATCTTGAGTATCGGAAAGTCCGCCTCGATGTCGCGCAGGACTTGTCTGTTCATGAGCGTCTTGCATTTCGCATCCGTGCCTTTGTCCGCTATAGCGCTGAACATCCAGAGCTGCATCAGCTGATGATGCAAGAAGGTAACCGCGACACCTGGCGGTTGCGGCATTTGGTGGATACATTCTTGAGGGACAGCAGCCCGGACCTGCGCCAGTTGGCAAAGACCGACTTATCCCTGTCGGATGAGGACTTCGCCCACTGGTATTATCTCTATCTCGGCGCAGGCGCGCTGGTCTTCTCTTTAACGTCCGAAGCCAAGCATCTCTTCGGTGTGGATGTAACCAAAGAGGAGTTTATCGCCCGCCATGCAAATTTCGTTGCCGATTTTCTCACCGGCAGCTTCCCGTCACCGAAAGAAGAGGCCGCAGAATAGCGGCACCATAGACCTTAAAAGAGCGCGCCCATGAGCACAGGATCCAAACTCACAAAAACAGAGCTGCAAGCGCTTGTTGACGCGACCAATTCCTATTTGACCAACGCCTACACAAATAAGGTGATTGGGCCGGGCTCCGGCAAGCCGAGATTTGAGCTCTATCATGCGGATTTGTCGCTGTGTTCTTACAAGGTGCGTACGGTCATGGCTGAAAAGGGCGCTACATATTTCTCCCATGCCTTGCACATCATGCCTGCTGGCAAGTTTGTTCCACATAACTATCGTCCGGAATATGTACGTTTGCGCTTACAAGGCGCGCCAGACCAGAAATTTGTTGGGGGATATACCGGCGCGTCCTCTGTCCAAAGCGAAGGCTTTGACCCATGCGTTGTGCCCACGCTGGTTGATCATGAAGAGGTCAAAGTGGTCGTCGATTCGCGCACGATTTGTGAGCATATCGACCGCGCTGTTGGCGGTACGCCGCTCATCCCAGAAGGGATGGAAGAGGTCATAGACGCGCAAATTCGTCTGGTTGATGAGGTGCCCCATGTGGCGGCGCTTTACGGCGCCCATCCGGATGATGATTTCCGGCCCATTGGCCTCAGGAAAAACATCGCCGGCGTCCATGTGAAGAAAATCCGTGCGCTCAATGCCATGATTGAGCAGGTTAAAGATGACCCGGCCTTGCTGGAGGCCTATCGTGCTAAGATTAGCAAGGAAGCCTCGGCTGGTGCCTTTGTCATCGATGCCGACGGTATGCGCACCACGCACCTGAAAATGGCTGAGCATGTGGACACGCTGGAAGCCCAATTGGCCACTCATGACGGCGACTGGGTATGCGGCGATGATTTCACTATGGCTGATATCATGTGGGCTCTCAGCATGTATCGCCTGGACTGGCTTGGTTTTGGCCGGCTCTGGGCGGATAAGTCCAAGCGTCCGCGCTTGATCGGTTATTTGGACCGCGTATTTGCGCGGCCATCGGTGCGGGCTGGCTGCATTGAATGGCGAGGCGCGCATGCGCCGTCGCCGCATGTGGCAGAGTATTCTGGCGCCGGTGCTGCGGCGAATTTCTTTGCTCATTCCGCGCGCAGCCTACCGCTTAAGGAGATTTTTTTGGGCGTGCCAAACGTCACCTTGCCGCCACTCGAACCCCTTCCCCCGCAAGCCTCTCAAAAAGCTTTATCACAATAGGACACGCTTGATGCGCCTTGTTACATTTACAAAGGACGGCTCCACCCGAACCGGCGCTTTGCGCGCTGATGAGGTGGTTGATTTGAATGCCACCGATGCCAGTATTCCAGCCGAGATGGTGGCGCTGTTGGAAGGTGGCGAAGCCATGCTTGCCAAAGCCGCGCAAGCCGCTCAAACCGGCCAAGCTGGCGCGAATATCCAGGATATAAAGCTGGAAAGCCCGGTTTTACGGCCACCTAAAATCCTCGCCGTAGGCGTCAACTACGAAGCGCATTTTTTGGAAATTCCGGAAGACACGCGCAAAAAAGTAGGCGGCAAGCTGCCAGAGTCTCCCATCATCTTTAACAAGCAGTCGACATCAGCCACTGGGCCCTATGACCCTGTATTTCGGCCCATTGAGTCTAACGAGCTCGACTATGAAGCCGAGCTTGGCGTCGTCATTGGCAAAACGTGCCGCCGCGTTTCCAAGGAACAGGCCTTCGATGTCATCGCTGGCTACACCGTCGTCAATGACGTGACGGTGCGCGATTGGCAGCGTAAGGGCCCCACCATGACAATGGGCAAGTCCTGGAACAGTCACTGCCCGATGGGACCTGCGATTGTCACCAAGGATGAAATCGATGATCCAGAGGACCTGCGCGTCGTCCTCACAGTCGACGGCGATGAGCGGCAGAATTTTAACACCAAAGACATGGTGTTCGGTATTGCCGCCCAAATTGAGTTTTTGTCGACGGCCTTCACCCTTGTGCCGGGTGATGTGATTGTCACGGGCACGTCTGCTGGCGTGGCCACCTTCATGCCAGGCCAGCCCTATCTCAGGGAAGGCCAATCATGCCGCGTTGAGATCGATAACCTTGGCTATATCGAAAATAAGATTGCCCTGGATGAGGGCGAGAGCTTCATCCGCTAGTCGTTACTGTGATTTAGGACCCGTTTATGCCAGACTTAAAACTCTATCACTATCCTGTTCGAGCCTGCTCGCACGTCACTTTCAATGCGCTGGAAGAAGCGGGTATAGACTATGACGACCAGTCCATTGACATTTTCAAAGGCGAACAGAAAAGTCCCGAGTATTTGAAAATCCATCCAGGCGGCAAGGTGCCTACCTTGGTAGTTGATGGCAAAACGCTCACGGAAAACGCAGCAATCTTGATGTATCTCAGCAGCCTTGCTCCGGACGCAGGTTTGTTGCCCAAATCGAGCAGCGATTTCGAACGATCAAAATACTATTCAGATCTCGTTTGGGTCTCATCGACTTTCCATCCTGCCATTCGGCAGGTGCGCATGGCTATTCGGTTTACGGACGGTGACCCTGCGGGCGTACAGTCCAAAGGCATCGAGTTTTCAACCGCGATTTTTGACATGCTGAAGCACGCCTGGCGGGCGACAAATGGTGGTATGGCGACGCATGGTCGGTGGTTGATGTGTACGTCAATTGGTGTGTTGTCACCGCGGCCAGCACGCAGCTCATGCCTATGGAGAAATATCCGGCTATCATGTCGCATATGGGTCGTGTCCAAGCCCGGCCAAGCTTTCAAAAGGCGGTGGCGCGGCAAGTTGCCTCAAAAGAGCGGGACGGGGTCGTATTTCCAGACGAATAAGAGCAGGTGGTCGACGCTGTGCTCTGTGCGGTGAATGACCTCAGATCTTGACAGGGGAGGCCAAGATTCAAACGCAAAAAACCACAGCGGAAACAGGTGAGAATACCTGGGATCGTGGCTATGAAATCCGCGCCATCGCGCTGATGTCGGTAGGCTTCGGATTGGTTGGCCTGGACCGCTTCATCATTTACCCACTTTTCCCAGTCATGGCAGAGGATCTGGGTCTCACATACCAGCATTTGGGGCTTATCTCTGGCGTCCTGGCGCTGACCTGGGGCCTTTCCTCTGTGTTTGCTGGCAGTTTGTCTGATCGCTTTGGCGCCAAGCGTATCCTGATTGTCTCCACCATTGCATTCTCCTTTTTAGTTGGGCTGAGTGGGCTGGCTGTCGGCCTTATCAGTCTTCTTATCATTCGTGGACTTATGGGTATTGCAGAAGGCGGCTTCGTCCCGGCCAGCATCGTTGCCACCATTGATGCGTCGAAGCCGACCCGCATTGGGATGAATGTTGGGATTCAGCAAATGGCTGCACCGCTGATTGGGCTTGGCTTTGGGCCATTGATTGCCGTTGGGCTGCTTGCTGTGCTTCCGGGTTGGGAATGGGTCTTCGTCCTAGTGGCCTTACCCGGCTTGGTGCTCGCCTATATGCTGCATCGGGTCATCAAAACACCACCAGCGACGCGCAGCCCGCGCGGTGATAAAATCCCTTTTCTGGCGCCATTCAAACATCGCAATATCGTATTCGCGGTCCTGGGTATGTTTTGCTTCTTCTCTTGCCTGAATGTGCTGTCCACATTCATGCCCAGCTATTTGACAGACCATGTCAAGCTGCCAATAGGCCAAATGGGGGCTGTCTTGTCGGCCTTGGGCGTCGGCGGATTCATCGGCATGGTCATCGTCCCAGCGTTTTCAGATCGTTTTGGCCGCAAGCGGGTGATTTTGATTGCGTTGGTTGTAGAGATTGCTGCGTTGTTTGCAGCCATGAATGCGGGCGCAAACGTGCCAATTCTGGCGATCTCACTGTTTGTTGTGAGCTTCCTGAACTCCGGTGTCGTTGCCATTACCGTTGGTCCGCTGGTTAATGAGGCCGTTCCGCCAGCCATTGCCGCAACGGCAACAGGCTTTGTAGTAGGACTTGGCGAAGTCTTTGGCGGCGCGGTTGCGCCAGAGATCGCCGGCGCCGCCGCGCAAACAATGGGCATCGATATTATTTTAAAAATCGCTCTGGTGGCTGCCATTTTAGGGGTTTTGGTTGTCGCTTTCGGCATTAAGGAGCCGTCTGCAACTGACGCAAGTACTGCTGAACCGGTCTCGGCGTAGCGATGATGCCACATTGTCACTTTAATGATTTTAAGGAATACTCGCAAAAAGTGAGCAGTAGTCATCGGATTTGCGATGTTCAGGCCCACGATGGTCTAGCTTTGATAACGGGAGGGGCTGGATGCCCATGAAGACAAAACTTCAAAAAAATGTCATGCGCGGCATCTTGTTAGCCTTGGGGCCACTGATATCGCGCGCGGCTAAAAAGAGTGATGCCTTCAAAGCAGAGATGAGCAAGCACAATTGTGTGTATCAAATTCGCTTGAAAGATAATTCCGTCGGCCGGCACTATATTTTTAAAGACGGGAAGGTCTCCTCAAAGAGCGGGATCCATGACAGTCCAGATGCGTCCATGGTGTTCAAGACTGTCGATGTAGCGCTCAAAATGCTCAGCCCAAAGCCAGACATGCTCTACCGCGTACATGCTGCGAAGAACTTCCTGGTAGTTCTGGATGGCTCGGATGTCATCGGCAATTGGATGGCCCAACTTGTTCAATCGGCACAGCGCGAAGCGCAGGGCTTTTCCTATGGCGAGGCCATGGATGACGGGGCAATGCGCTATGTCATGAACACCAATGGCGGACCCATCCACGTCTATGTGAAGGATGGCAAGATACTGCGCACGACGCCTATCATCTTTGACGAAAAAGACGCGCCCAGTTGGACAATCAAAGCACGCGGGGAGACCTTTTCGCCCCGGCGCCAACCCCAAGTCGCGCCGC
>ERZ1740067.1590-NODE-1590-length-15223-cov-5.084454_pt1 | contig 15223 bp, 5 predicted proteins | sample MGYA00581736_ERZ1740067 | MGnify/ENA primary metagenome ERZ1740067 (study PRJEB43018, sample SAMN04849236) | marine metagenome | isolation source: floating plastic debris | place: Pacific Ocean | collected 2008-08-27 | study: EMG produced TPA metagenomics... | reverse complement strand
GAAGGTAGGTGACTGTTTGGATGTTCGGTTTTTACAGGCGGTTATTCCATCTTGCCGTTGGGGTTCTGCAGTTGGGGAGCTGTAGTTTGGCCTGGAATGATTGACGCTTGCCTGAGTATCCGCGCTGACGTCACGTTGATATGCTGACATTGCCTCATAAGGCTATAGCTGTAGGCAGGGTGCTAGCAGAGCCGCAAATGGCCAGGAATTAGGTTTAATATGATTGAAAATAGCCAGCAGCCCCAAACCGATAGGTTAGAGCTGCTGGCTGCCATTTATACCGCTAGCTTACTCGTACTCGATGCTCCAAATATTTCTAGCCCATGCCAGTGAGGATAAAGCGGCTGTTACCGGTTTGTATCACCGACTCAAGGAAAGTGGCTATCGACCCTGGCTCGATAAGGTCGATCTGCTGCCAGGCCAAAGTTGGCGAGCGGAGATTCCCAGGGCTATTCAGGGCAGTCAGGTGTTTATAGCGTGCCTGTCTCAGCAGTCGGTGGCCAAGCAGGGGTATGTGCAGCGCGAGTTTAGAATGGCGCTGAATGCCTATGCGGATAAGCCACCGGGCTCGATTTATCTGATTCCCGTACGGTTGGATGACTGCGACATTCCGGAGCTGCGGCAGGAGGAATATGGCATCAACTTACGCGATATTCAGTGGGTAGATTTATTTGCAGAGGATGGGTATGAGCGATTGCTGAAGGCCCTAGCTTATGTTTCCCCAGATAGTCCGGCTGTGCCTAAGGCAGCGGCTATGCCTATGCCTGACCTTATCACCGAACAGTTGGGGGGTGGCGCTACGCTGGATATGGTGCGCATTCCGGGTGGGCGCTTTTGGATGGGGTCGCCAGAGGATGAACTAGAAAGAAAGGACCGCGAGGGGCCGCAGCATAAGGTGGAGGTGCCCAGCTTTTATCTGGGCAAGTATCCAGTGACCCAACGGCAGTGGTTGGCGGTGTCTTTGCTCGATGATGTGGATAGAGAGCTGAAGCCTCATCCTTCCAAATTCAAAGGTGATGATCGCCCGGTGGAGCAGGTGAGCTGGGTTGAGGCGGTTGAGTTTTGTCAGCGGCTTTCGCGCCATACAGGACGCAACTATCGGTTGCCAAGCGAGGCAGAGTGGGAATATGCCTGCCGGGCAGGGACAACGACACCCTTTCACTATGGAGAAACCCTCAGCTCGGATGTGGCAAACTATGCTGCTAACCAGACCTATGGCAATGGAGTAAAGGGGAAGTCTCGGAAACAAACGACGAATGTCGGGAGCTTTCCTGCTAACAGCTTCGAGCTGCACGACATGCATGGGAATGTGTTGGAATGGTGCCAAGACTACTGGCACGACAATTACGAGGGGGCTCCCACAGATGGCAGCGCCTGGTTAACTGACAAAAAAGCCGCTAACCGTGTCCTACGTGGCGGTTCCTGGGACTCCGTTCCGGGGTTTTGCCGCTCCGCGCTGCGCTACTACGATTCGCCCGGCTACCGCGACTCCGATATCGGTTTTCGAGTGAGTTGTTCCGCCCCCAGGACTTAAAGTTGCTCTTTACCCTTCTTGCCCTCTTGCGCTTTTCTTCTTGTTTCTTTTCTTTTTTTCTTTTCGCGCGTAGCGCGATTCTCCCTTGGAGAAGCTCTGTCAAGGCGTTATTTCGATTCCTATCTATTCCACCTGCCTATGCCGAACTTATCTGTAGGGAATCAGCATTTCATAAAATAAATGCTAATTTTTTTGGATAAGGTTCAGAATTGTCAGCTAACCGAGTTTAATGGGTACAGACTGTAGAAATCGGCCCTAAACTGCTCATTTATAGCCGCTTTTAGCAGTGTTTCTGATAGCTTGCCCAACGTTCATGCTCCAGATATTTTTAGCCCACTCAGATGATGATGACGCTGCAGCCGCAGACTTATACAATCGGCTCCAGCAGCAGGGCTATCGTCCCTGGCGCAGACAGCAAGACGTTCTGCCAGGGCAGAGAAAACAATCCACGATCACCCGCGCGGTGAAAGAGAGCGATGTGTTTATGGCCTGTCTCTCTAGTCGCTCTATTAATAAACCGGGGTATGTACAAAAAGAATTCAAACTGGCCCTAAATGAACAGGCGGAAAGACCACCGGGAGCTGTTTATCTCATTCCTGTCCGGTTAGATAATTGTGATATTCCAGAGCTGCGACAGGAGGAATATGGCATCAACCTGCAGGACATTCAGTGGGTGGATTTGTTTGCAGAGGATGGCGGCTGAGCCTATGCCGTAGCGAATCACTGAAAAGCTGGGGGGTGGGGTCGAGCTAGAGATGATGCGCATTCCCGGTGGACGCTTTTGGATGGGGTCGCCAGCGGGTGAACTAGAGCGATTTGACTACGAGGGGCCGCAGCATAAGGTGGAGGTGCCTAGCTTTTACATGGGTAAGTACCCGGTGACCCAACAACAGTGGTTGGCGGTGTCTTTGCTAGATAATGTGGATATCGAGCTGAAGCCTGATCCTTTTGGCTTCAAAGGCGCAGACCGCCCGGTTGAGACAGTGAGCTGGGATGAGGCGGTTGAATTCTGTAAGCGGCTGTCACGCCATACGGGATGCGACTATCGACTGCCGAACGAAGCTGAATGGGAATATGCCTGCCGGGCAGGGACGCTGACACCTTTTCACTATGGAGTCACCCTCAGCTCGGATGTGGCTAACTATAATGCCAACTATACCTATGGCACTGGAGTCAAGGGGACGTATCGAAAACAAACGACAGATGTCGGTAGCTTTCCTGCCAATGACTTTGGGCTGCACGATATGCACGGGAATGTATTTGAGTGGTGCCAAGACCATTGGCATGGCGATTATGAGGGAGCCCCGACCGATGGCAGCGCTTGGCTCAAGGAAGGGAATGTTGATTTGCGTGTCGTTCGTGGCGGTTCCTGGGACTACGACCCGGGGTATTGCCGCTCCGGGTTTCGCTTCTACATTACACCTAGCCTCCGCGACTACTTCATTGGTTTTCGAGTGAGTTGTTCAGTCCCCAGGCCTTAAATTTCACTTTTCTCTTCTTGCCCTTTTGTCCTTTCTCTCTTGTCTCTTTCCTCTTTCCCGCGTAGCGGGATCGATTTAAAGGCTATGGATAGGGATGGGCTTATGGAGGCGATCGCACAATGCGATGGGATGATGGTACGCAATGAGACGATCTGACCACACCAAAGTGTCACCCGACTTTGAACCTTCCTGCCTGATTTCACTGATTGGCCCAGATGACGAAGCTTCGTCAACGGTTCACGGGTGTTAGCCCTTTCGGCCTTCCCCTGGCCCTTTCCCAGCTTTAGGCTGCCAGGTCAGTATACGTTCGTGGTCTGCATTCCACTGTCATCATTACTAACGTCAGCGTGACCGGAGTGGGGTCAGCTATTTTAGCGTTCTATTTCGCAACAGGTTTATTGGCTCCATCTCTTTCGAACAGCTTTAATCACTTTCTCATCGTAAAAGTGATTAAAATATTTTGACTCACACATTTTCTCAATATAGTCAGACGGCAGCTTGACTTCCTCAGTGAATTCTTTATAAGTGCTTGAATAGTCTTTCTCTCTACCAATATTGACATTGTTGAGACGAAACTCTTTTAAATCAAGGAAATCAGCAATGGCTTTGACTTTTCTGTCATCACTGATTTCTGAATGCATTACCAGCAGATTTACATGGTCGCGAGAGTATGTGGCAATACCGTCCTGAGGGAATGGTGCGTCAAAAACATTTATGCCAAAATTAGCAAGAATATTTTTGTCAAACCAAGTTAAGGGATGTTCATGCCAGTAGTTTGACAAGAACAATTCATTTAAGTCGTCTATGGAAAAGTTAGATTTAGCATAGGGGACCCCTGTCACTTTCTTAAAATTTTGAAAAAACCCAGAAATATTTCTGCCGATGGGTTCTCTAGTGAGTGAGATGATATTTACGGGCTGAGACTGCAAAATTGCCCAATCATAAAGACGCCTAACCTGAGCATCGTAATGGTTTTTATAGAACTGATGCCCATGTAACACAGCCCCATTATATTGACCGTTCAGTAGAGATCTATAGATAGACGTTGAACCAACTTTACCCATCTGATAAATAAAGACGGGTGTGGTTTGCTTTAATTTTGGATCAAAAAGCATGCGAGCTTCCAGATCTTTTATCGGTTGTCTAATAGCTTTAGGAATAATTCTTCTTAAAGTTTCATTCATGATTTTCAACTAATTAGTATCGTATGAAATAAACTTGAGTGAACTAACTTTGCTCATCCATTTTTTCTTATTAGCAAGAACCTGTTGTAAGTGTTCGATTAGATGTAGATACTAAGTTAGTTTGTTCGACTATTCTGCCATAGTCTAATTTAATGAGACGATCGCCTAAATGGAAATACTTGTCATCGTGGCTAATCACCAGTATCATTTTTCCTTTGGCTTTTAGTTCAGGTAAAACCTGCGTATAAAAGATTCCTTTAAAGACAGGATCTTGATTAGAGGCCCACTCATCGAACACATAAAAGGGGCGATCTTCTAAATAGGCTGTTAACAGTGCTAGTCGCTGGCACTGCCCCCTTGAGAGTGCAGTAGTTGAAAGCTTGCCATTTACTATCTTTACCTTATGGTCAAGCTGTAGCTTGACTAAATAGTCCTGGACTTTAGTATCAGTTTCAACTATCTCTAAACCGAGTAAATCGTCAAATAGCTGAAAATCTGAAAAAACAACTGAGAACAACTGTCGATACTGTTCTTGTATATCAGGAATTACTTGTTGCTTATCTAAATATATATCCCCCGTTTCCGGCTGATATAAACCAGTGAGCAATTTTGCTAATGTGGTCTTGCCACTGCCGTTACCTCCCACAAGAAATACAATCTCTCCAGGTCGAAAGGTTAAGTTGATCGGCCCTAGCTCAAAATCACCATCTTCCTTCTCTCTATAATACGTGTGGGTCACATTTTTTAACTCAACGGACTGCCAGGATTGAGTAAGCTCAGCCATCTCAGACGATACGGTCTCGTCCGACGAACTTAATTTTAGTCTTAGGCCTAGTTCTTCAATCTTTTGAAACGCTACATTCGCTCTTGATAATGCCGGAACGGCGGCCATGATCGAAACCAACATTGAGCGAATATAAAGCAATATTAGAATGTAACCAGTTAAAAGCTGACTATCAACCTGCATCAACTTAGGAAACACAAATAAAACCATCCCGATGACAAACAGCATCAAAAATCGAGTCCAGGTTTGGGTCAATAGGTAAACCGCGTTCCATGTAAAGAGCTGCTTTTGTATAGATGCTGCTGTGGGTTTAAGGTTTTTCTCAAAGAAATCCTGACGACGGCGATGATTTAATTGAAGTTCCTTAATGCCATCGGTCATCAAACTAAAATATCCCTGTAGTTTACTGGCGTCCTCCCTAGCTAGCTTTAAGAGCCTTTGACCTCGACTAACAAAAAATCTCTGGCCAGTACCACCAATTAATAGCAAAGCAATCGTTCCGAAAAATAATGGCCACGACAACCAATAGAGATAGCCTAGACACACGATAACAACAACAATATTGGTGCAGAAAGGCAACATTGGTAGCAAGGAGCTACTAATTGTGTTGACATCATTAATTAATACTGTTAGCAAAGCTGGATTGCCAACCGCTTCTAGTTGGCGTAGGGGCGTACGGAGAATTTCACGTCCTAAATGAATTTGCCAATCAAGAATGGCCCTACGATACAACTGCGATAGTAATAGCTGGGAAACAACTGTAGCCATCAAAGATAGTAATGCCAAGCCTAAAAATTTCCAGCCCAGGGAATTTAAGTGTGACTGGGCATCTAAAGCCCTATGAATAAGGGTAATCAGACTGGCATTGCCTAAACCACTCACCAGAGACGTGGCCATGATTAAAACCACAATATATGGAGAGCTACGAAATAGATAGTTGAGTAGCTTCATAAAAGTACGATCTCAGTGACTGGTTTGTTCATTATTTAGGCAATCCTTTAAACACTTGGTTAGGACAGGAGATTGAATAATGGATACATGGTTACCAGGAATCTCATGGATTTCAATTTCCCCAACTGCCAGGTCTTTCCAGCCTAAGGTTGGCTCTTGCAGGATCCCTGGCGGCTGATCGCTGGCTCTAAACAACGTAACTTTACCCTTAAAGGAATCTGGTTTATAGGCTTTACGAGCTTCAATATTGGCTGCATTGACCGTTCTGATTTCTGATGAGACAAGCGTTCTTCTGACTAAACCAGTTGTAAAGGTATTTGCGTGAAAACGGCAGGAAGAGTTTGATAGAAACACCGTAATCAACTGGTTAATGAGTATTTCTAAGGGTTTAGTTTGTTTAGCTCTATTTTTGTACGATGTGATTTTTTGGTTGATTCGGTAGTTGAAATAGTCATTTTCAAACTTATTATCCCTATTTCGAGGTGGTTCAATGAGTCTGAGTCTTTGTAAAAGAGTCAGACCTGCAGTGCGCCAACCTTGAGTTTTTGCAATTTTGAATAATTCATCAGGCAACTGTACGATTCGGCGTATAGTATCTCCTATCATCCACAATAGGACTGATCCTAGGCGTGGTACTAACGGTAAGAGGTCGGGATAACCGGGACCTGATGTGTCAAAGAGGGCTAATACTCCTACTGTTTCTCCTTTTTGATGTAGTTGACAAGCCATTTCCCAGGCAATCATTCCTCCTGATGATAGTCCAGCAAAGTGGTAAGGTCCCTGAGGTTGAACATTGCGAATTTGAGATAGGTAAAATTCCGCCATTTCTTTAATGTTATTAGACGGTTGAATATTGCCATCTAACCCACGGGGTTGTAGACCATACACGGGCTGATCATCGCCTAGCCCAAAGGCCATATCACGATAAACCAGTAGATTACCGCCACCAGGATGAATATAGAACAGGGGTGGTTTTGTGCCCATGGGCTTAATGGCGACCAATGATTCCCAGGGGGCTAGCCAATCTTTCTGGCGAATAATCTGAGCAATCTCCTTAATAGTAGATGCCTGAAATAGAGTGGCTAAGGGCAACTTTTTACCAAAGGTCTTCTCAATTTCGGCAAATAAATGTACGGCTAATAAAGAATGACCACCCAAGTCAAAAAAGTCATCGGTGACCTCCACCACAGGGATGTTGAGTACTCTTTGCCACATCTGGACTAGTTGGAGTTCCAACTCATCGATGGGAGTCTCAGATTCGTCAGAGGGGGCTAAACTACTGCCATAGTTCGGTAAGGGCAGTGCTCGGCGATCTACTTTGCCATTGGGTGTGAGGGGGAGAGTCTCTAGTAAAACAAAGGCAGAGGGTACCATCGCCTCGGGTAATTTTTGCCGCAGGGTCTGGCGAAGTTCTTTGATCCGGATAGTTTGTTCAAACTGAGGCACCAAGTAGGCAACCAGTCGCTTTGTGCCATTGTCCTTGTGAACTGTGACAATGGCTTCTCGGATAGCATCCTGATGAATTAACGTAGCTTCAATTTCTTCAGGTTCAATCCGCACACCGCGAAGTTTCACCTGACGGTCGGCACGGCCCAAAATATCGAGGGTGCCATCTAGACGATAGCGTCCTAAATCGCCTGTGTAGTAAATAATATCGTCTGGATTATCGCCATGGGGATTGGGCCGAAACTGTAGATGCTGTTTTTCAGGCGTATTAATATACCCCAGGGTACGGAAGGGCGTTCGCAGGGCAATTTCTCCAACTTCGCCCAGCCCACAAAGCTGACCACCACGGGAAAATATTAGCGCTTGGGTTTCAGGCAGGGGACTGCCAACGGGTTGAATTCCCTCCATGGGCTCAGCCGGGACTGGATAGTAACATTTGGCCAGGGTGGTTTCAGTGGGGCCATAGAGGTTGACCAGCTCACCGGCTGCAGAGAATGTTTTGCGCCATCGATTGACTAACTGACTAGATAAGGGTTCACCGGCAAAAAAGACCCATCGCAGATGGGTTAGTTGAAGTCCCTCGGGATGATTTATCAACCAGGTTTTAGCCAGGGTGGGGACCGTATGCAAAACAGTTATCTGCTGTTGGTCTAGCCAAGGGAGTACCTGATTGGTAGACAGGTCTGCATCGGAGGTGGGCAAACACAGGGTGGCGCCGCTGGTGAGGGGTAAAAAGATATCTCGCAGCACCACATCAAACGATAAAGCCGTGAGCTGAGCGCTCCGGTCTGTGGGACCAATGTCAAAGGTTTGTCGCTGCCAGCTAAGGAAATGGGCTAATCCTTTGTGGCAGCCTAAAACACCTTTAGGTACACCGGTTGTTCCAGATGTAAAGAAGATATAGGCTGGATCATCCGGTTGAAGGTCGGGCAGCCTCTGTTGCACTGGCGCACCGTTGGTATCTGTAATCTCTGCTGTGTCGGGATGAATCTGCACATTGGTGATGGCCTGGGGCCAGGCATTAGGGTCAGAACTCACCCACAGTAGATGGCTGGCCCTGGATTCCTCTAGCATTACCTGACGTCGTTGAGCCGGTAGCTGAGCATCAATCAATACAAGCACGCCGCCAGCTCTGAGCACAGCCAAAATACTGGTGATCAGACCAAAGCTGCGGAGGCCAGAGATCGCTACCCCATCTCCTGACTTAATGCCCTGGCTGACTAAATAACTGGCAATGGTCGTAGCTTTTTCGTTAAGTTCACTGTAGGTCCAACTGCCGCTGCCTTGACGAATGGCTATCTGTTCGGGAGACTTTTTACTCCAGCTATGCACAAGATTAGGGACTAATTCATAATCACCTGTAGGTACTACCTGGTTGGGATCGGGTAAATAAGATTTTGCGGCTTCACTCACCAATGAATAACCATCAATGGAGAGCGTAGGATTAAGCACGACCTGTTCCAATAAACCTTGGAGTTGTTGCATAAACTCTTCCATGCGGTCAGCTTTAAATAATGCTTTTTGATAAACCAGGTTTATATGGAGTTGGTTGTCAGTTTCTCTGACATACAATGTCATTGTAAATTTTGAACCGCCATTACCAGATTTTATCCGGCGGATATCAAGGTCTGGTATTGTTGTTTGGATATTAGGCAGATTAACAAAATTAAGCATCACCTCAAAGATGGGATGCCGTGCTAAAGAACGCTCTGGATTGAGTTCTGCCACCAGCTTCTCAAAGGGGATATCTTGATGGGCATAGGCATTGAGGGTGGTTTCTCGCACTTGCTCCAACAGTTGCTCAAAGGTGGGACTGTTGCTTAAATCGGTACGTAATGCCACCGAGTTTAAGAACAAACCAATCAGGTTTTCTGTTATGCCCTGGGAGCGTCCAGCAATCGGGGTGCCTATAATAATGTCATCCTGACCCGTTTGACGATATAGCAGCACGTTAAGGGTGGCTAACAACGTCATAAATAGCGTTGCGTTAAAACGCTGACTTAAAGCCTTGAGCTGGACTGTCAAATCGGTTGATAAGGCTAACGTCTGGCTATGGCTCTCAAATTTTTGCTGGCTAGGACGAGGGTAATCAGTGGGTGATTGCAGTAAGGGTAGGGGGCCTTCGAGTTTTTGAAGCCAGTAATTGAGCTGCTGTTCAAAATTTTCTGTAGTGGATTGCTGATTTTGCCAACTTGCGAAATCAGCATACTGAATTTCGGGTAATGGACAGGGGGAAGGTTGCCCCTTGCAAAAAGCTGCATAGGTGCTAAAAATTTCATTGTAAAAGAGGTTTGCAGACCAACCATCAAAGATACTGTGGTGGATATTGACAACAAGAATATGGTCAGTTGTTGTTAGCCTTAGCAATCGCTGACGGATTAGGGATTCTTGGGTGTCGAGATTGAATGGTCGCTGAACTTCCTGGGAGATAAGCTTTTGAGCTTTGATTTCACGTTCTGCTTCGGGAAACGTTTGCAGATCATCTATGGGTAATTTTATCGGTTTTGAGGCTGCAATAATTTGCTCTGGCTGACCTTCGTTTTCTTGAAACGTAGTTCGTAATACCTCGTGATGATCAATGATGGTATTTAGACTATTTTCTAGGGTTGCAATGTTTAGCGCTCCCTGGATGCGGAAAACCTGGGGCATACTGTAGGTTGTTTCATCGGGATCTAATTTGTGCAATAACCAAAGACGTTTTTGGGCAAAGGAAAGGGGTAGATTAGTACCGCGCTCAACGGGGGGAATAGAGACTACTGTAGTTTTCGCTGTGTCTTGTTCAAGAATCTCTGATAGCTTAGCCACTGTGGGAGATTCAAATAAAGTACGCAGAGACATTTCAGTGGCAAAGGTTTCTCGTATGCGCGAGATTACCTGAGTGGCTAGCAGTGAATGTCCGCCCAGTTCAAAAAAGTTGTCATGGATACCCACTTGCTCCAGCTTAAGCAGCTCACACCACATGCGACTGAGGGTTGCTTCGGTTGAATTACGGGGGGCAACAAATTCATTGTCAAGGGAGCGCTGAGTCGGGTCAGGGGCTGGAAGTGCCTGTCGATCTACCTTACCGCTGGGAGTTAGTGGAAAACGGTCTAAGTGGATGAAGGCGGTAGGAATCATGTACTCGGGTAATGATTCTTCTAGAAAAGACCGGAGTGTACTGACGGTGGGAGACTGATCGGGACTTACATCGCGACTTACTATGTAGGCGACTAGTTGCTGAGCGCCAGATGCATCTGGACGGGCGATCGCAACGGCCTCTTGAACCTGGGGATGCTGCACCAAGACAGTTTCAACAGCCCCTAACTCAACCCGAAACCCGCGAATTTTGACTTGATGGTCGATACGGCCTAAAAATTCCAGATTGCCATCGGCAAGATATCGAACTAAGTCCCCTGTTCTATAGAGTCGAGTCTGGCCATGCTCGCTAAATGGATCAACAATAAAGCGCTCAGCCGTTAGCTCTGGCTGGTTGAGATAGCCTCGGGCCAGGCAAGCTCCACCCAGGTAGAGTTCTCCAGGAATGCCGATGGGGACAGGCTGCAGGTGCTGGTCTAAAACATAGGTTTGAACGTTTGAGATCCCACGCCCAATCGGTACTTCCCGTTGGATAACGGCGGTAGCCGTAATCGGGTAGGCTGTCGCCACCACCGTTCCTTCGGTGGGACCGTAGGTATTGATCAATCGAGGCAGATCACCCATGTGGGTCTGCCAAAGTTTGACCGACTCTGGAGAGACTCGTTCCCCACCAATAATCACTAATCGCAGACATTCGGGTAAGATGACGCTACCTGCGGCGAGTTCAGTCACCATCTGTTGCCAGTAAGCTGTGGGTAAGTCAAGGATACTCAGCTGCCAGTCTCGACAGGTCTGCAAAAACTGGCCAACAGAACTGAGCATGTCGTCGTTACGCAGAACTAATGTCCCGCCAGCTGCCAGACAAGGATAAATCTCTTCGGCAGCGGCATCAAAGCTAACAGAGGCAAATTGCAGCACTCGATCGGTTGCCGTCACGCCATAGTCGGCGATGGCAGCCTGGGTAAAGTTAACTAAAGCATCATGCTGCACCATAACGCCTTTGGGAGTTCCCGTAGACCCTGAGGTGTAGATGACATAGGCTAAATTTTTGGACGTTACCTGAGTGACTGGAGTATGGGTGGGCTGAGCTGCGATTTTATGCCAGTCACGATCCAAACACACGGTTGGAGTAGTTAAGGCTGGTAGGGTATCAAGCCATTGTTCTTGGGTTAAGAGTACCGATATCTGGGCATCGGTAAGCATAAAGGAGATGCGATCGCGAGGATATTGGGGATCAATCGGCACATAGGCCGCCCCTGCTTTAAGCACCCCCAGTAAAGCAACGACCATATCGAGGCAGCGTTCAACACAGACTCCCACCAGGGTGTCTGGCGTTACGCTCATCTGCACAAGCTGATGAGCTAGCTGGTTGGCCCGGTTGTTGAGTTGCTGGTAGGTAAAGGATTGGGTTTCGTGAGTAAGGGCGATCGCATTTGGATTTTTGGCAACCTGGGCTTCAAAGAGCTGATGTATACAGCTGGGTGCGATCGCAGCTGATTTTGCCCCATTCGTAACCCATTCTCTAAGCATCTTGTGCCGCTCATCATCAGGGAGAATCGACAACTCAGCAATGGGCTGACCAGCATCTACCACAATGCTGGCCAACAACGTCTGGAATTGGGCCGCCATCCGTTGAATGGTTTCAGGTTCAAACAGATCGGCATCATATTTGAAGCTGCAACCCAGTCCATCGGCCTGTTCTTGAACCTCTAGATAGAGGTCAAGAATAGCGACCCCTGTATCCAAAGTGCAGCTCTCGATCGTAAGACCATTAACCTGTATTGCCTGCTCAGGTAAATTGCGATATTGGAACAGTACCTGAAATAGGTTGGAACGACTTAAATCTCGTTCTAATTTCAGATCTTCCACTAATCTCTGGGTCGGTACATCCGCATGGGCATAGGCGTCTAATGCCACCTGACGTATCTGTTGCAATAGGTCTCTAAAGGACTGATTTGCCGTTAACGAAGACCGCATTACTAAGGTATTAATAAACAGGCCAATCAACGCCTCGGTTTCTACCTGATTACGACCCGCAATCGGACAGCCAACAATAATATCCTCCATCTGAGTGTAGCGGTAGAGCAGCGTCTTAAAGCTAGCGAGTAAAAGCATAAAGAGCGTACACCCTTCCTGCTGACTGAAGGTGACAAGCCGATCTTTCAATGCCTGGGACAATGGGAAGGAATACTCTGCTCCTCGAAAAGATTGATAAGAGCGTCTAGTAAGCTCCACCGGCAGCTCTAGAATGGGGAGTTCTCCCTTGAGCTGTAGTAGCCAGTATGCGAGCTGAGACTGGAACCTATCTGACTTTATCTGTTGCTGTTGCCAATGGGCAAAGTCAGCATACTGCATCGGCAACGATGCCAGCGACGGGGACTGATGTGTAGAAAAGGCCTCGTAAAAAGCCCCTAACTCCTTAATCAATACCCCCATAGACCAACCGTCAAACACAATATGATGCAGTGTCAACAGAAGAATGTGTTCTTTAGGACTCAGTTTAAGGAGTTGGCCCCTGATCAAAGGTAGCTGAGTTAGGTCAAATTCAACCTGGGCTTCATGAGAGCTTAGACGATTGACTTCGGCCTTCTGCTCTACTTGAGAGAGATGAGACAGATTAGTCTGCCCTAAATCCAAAGAAAACGCTGGCAAAATTTGCTGTATAGGTTGCCCGCTAACATCAGTTGTAAAACAGGTACGAAGAATCTCATGGCGACGAATAATCTCGTTCAAACTTTTCTCAAGGCTGGCTACATCCAATTGACCCGTCAGGCGGATATTCGTTGGCCGATTATAGGCCGGATTACCCGGTGTGATTTGATCCAATAACCATAGGTTTTGTTGACCAAAGGAGAGTTGAATAGGCTGATCTTGAGGACGAGATTCAATCGTTCGTTGAGCTGCTGGACTATTCTGCTGTCTAGCTTGCTTGAGCTTTTGTTCTAAAAGCGCCCGTTTAGCAGGGGATAGCTGAGCAATTTTGTCATTCAATGATTGGCTTAAGCTTGCTTGATGTTGGTCTGCCTTTGATTTCAAGGATAGAGATGTGATTGGCTGCTGTGGCGAGTGGACAATAGCTTCCAGGAGTGTCTGAAACTCATCAACCATGCGCTGAATTGTCTCTGCTTTAAATAAAGACGTGCTAAAAATCCAGACTCCACCCAGACCTGTCGGAGTTTCTTTCATTGACAGACTCAGGTCAAATTTGGCTGTCGTTCGCTCTTGTTGAATTGGCGTTAACGATAAACCTGGTAATGTTAGGGATTGCCCGGGTGAGTTTTGCAGAGCAAACATCACTTGAAAGAGAGGGTTGTAGCTTAAATTTCGCTCAGGCTTCAGCACTTCAACCAATTTTTCAAAGGGCAAATCCTGATTTTCATATCCTTCTAGTGCTGTCTGTTTAACTCTATTGAGCAGGTCTGTAAAACTGGGATTTCCATCTAACCTGGTGCGCCATAGTAAAGTATTTGCAAAAAAGCCAATCAAAGGCTCTGTTTCTTGGCGGTTACGATTAGCAATGGGAGACCCAATCACAATATCCTCTGATTGGGTGTAGTGATGCAACAGTGTGGAAAAGGCTGCCAGTAGCGTGACAAACAGAGTGGTGCCAGTCTCCTGACTAAGCATCTTAAGCGCTTGATTTAGGTCACTATTTAGACTGAATCGTATAGTACTGCCCTGAAAATTTTGTACTGCCGGTCGTGGATAGTCTTTGGGTAGGTTTAGTAGTACAGGGGCTCCTGCCAGCTGCTGTTGCCAATACTGGAGCTGTTTTCCTAGTTCAACTCCTTGCAGCTGCTGGCGTTGCCAATGGGCAAAGTCAATGTATTGAATCGAAAGTTCTGGTAGCGATACGGGCTGACCTTGAGAGAAATCCTCGTAGAGTATAGACAGCTCACGGGTGAAAATGCTCATAGACCAACCATCGGAGGCGATGTGGTGCATGGCAACGAGAAGCGCATGGGAATCTGCCGTAAGTTTGAGCAACTTGACTCTGATGGGAGGCTCATTACTCAAGTTAAATCCATGATTGGCAAACTGATTGACTAGGCGCTGTACTTCTTCAGAACGCTCTGGCTCGGTCCAGGTCTGTAGGTCTATGATGGGCAGTGGTACGGGCCTAGCAGGTGCAACAATTTGAATGGGCTCACCCGCACTTGTCTGAAATGTTGTTCGCAGGACTTCATGACGTCGAACAATTTCTGAAATTGCTTGCTCCAAGGCAACAATATCTAAATTTCCCGATAGTTGAAGTGCCTGAGAAATGTTGTAGGTGGCGCTTTGGCCTTCTAATTGGTCGAGAAACCATAGACGCTGTTGGGCAAAGGAGAGCGGCAGATGGCCATCGCGATCAATTACTGGAATAGTTGCGTGAGTGACAGTCGTTTCCTGTTGCTCTAGCACTATCGCTAAACCAGCCACTGTCGGAGATTCAAATAAAGTACGCAGACGCAATTCAATGGCAAAGGTCTCTCGAATGCGGGAAATTACCTGGGTGGCTAACAGTGAGTGCCCACCTAGCTCAAAGAAGTTATCGTGGATGCCCACTTGTTCTAGTCGGAGCACATCACACCAGATCTGACACAGCTGTTCTTCTGTGGGGGAACTGGGGGCAACAAATACATTGTCAAGCAAGCGCTGGCTAGTATCCGGCTCTGGCAAGGCTCGACTGTCTACTTTGCCATTGGGGGTCAGTGGCAACTCATCTAATACCACAAAGGCTGATGGCACCATATAGTCAGGCAACCTATCTTGAAGATAGCCATTT
>ERZ1740067.1589-NODE-1589-length-15223-cov-23.135483_pt1 | contig 15223 bp, 13 predicted proteins | sample MGYA00581736_ERZ1740067 | MGnify/ENA primary metagenome ERZ1740067 (study PRJEB43018, sample SAMN04849236) | marine metagenome | isolation source: floating plastic debris | place: Pacific Ocean | collected 2008-08-27 | study: EMG produced TPA metagenomics... | reverse complement strand
GGGATTAGTCCTAAACCGGTGGACATGGCCCCTGATCCCATGCGGCGTCCCTACGGTTTTCGAATTATTAACGGAGACGAACTGGTACGAAGCGATAGCTTTGAATCGTCAGGTATGACCTTTGTCAGTGACAACCCTGTTTACATTAAAGGCAATCTGAACTTGCATAAGGGTCCTGGCGATCCGGTAGATATAAACAGCTTTTTGGAGGAGTTTCAAGGGGCGTCATTCCTAGGGACTGCCTTTGCGGATGCGGCCAATGAAGACGGTGCTAACGGTGCTAAGGATCTGTTTTACAACCGAGCGGAGGCTGACTTAGACCCTCGGTTTGCGGATCCAGTGGAGGATACCTGGAGACCGGTTGAGGTGTTTGCGGATGCGATCTCAATTCTGTCTGACACGTTCTTGGACGGTGAAGTAGAGGATGCCTTTATGATCCTCAGTAGAGGGGCAAATGGAGTCAATGTTGGTGCTCCCGACTCAAACACCTCATTTCTAAACTTCCACCATCCTTGTCCTAACACTGCCCGTAACACTCCTGCTTGTCAGGGTAGAAACATTGCTGCTGCCGACAATAATGCGGCAGCAATGAGATGGATGCGTGAGAGTAATGCCTATGATGACGCCAGGTTACCGATATTGATTAGCCGAAACGGGACGGTTAACAATAATGGTGATGGTGGCGGTGCTGCAGGAAAAGAATTTCCAGCGCAGTTCGGTGGTAACAATCAGTATGTTTGGCGAGGCATCAACAAGTATGATGAGACTCGATACGTCGACATGATGACGGCAGATAATGGCCAGCCCGATCCGGTAGATGCTAACCGTGTTAACGCCTTGCTAATTAGCGGTGTTCATCCTTCTCGCCCAGGTCAGACCTACGGCGGTCTGCACAACTTCCCAAGGATGTTGGAATACTGGGAAGATAAGCCGCTCTTTATCTCTGGAGGGATGTTCCAGCTAAACTTTAGTACCCAAGCCACGGGCACGTTTGACCAGGATGCATGGGAGCCAGGAAGTGTCCCAGACCTGACCAATCAAAATAACAAGTACTACTTCCCCCCTAACCGTTATTGGGGTTATGACGTTGCGTTGCAATATCGCTTTGCTGCACCGATCGGACAGCGTTTCCAAAGTGTTGGTGAACCGCGCAACGAGTACTATCGTGACTTGCCTCTAAATGATGAATACATCAAGCGGTTGATGTGTGGCAGCAATGCGGCTGGTGATTATATCGAGGTGAATAAGCAGCTTGGAGCGACGGATGTAGCTTCTTGCAAGACGGCTGTAGATGCTCTGTAGGGAGGCTAACGAAATGGGTTTGTCACTAAAGTCTGTTGCTAAGAGCCGATTTCGTCGGTCCCATGGGGGCGCTACTGCCGGTCTCACATTGTTGGAAATCTTGGTAGCACTGTTTGTTATTCAGGCCGTTGTGGCGGTTTCGGCTCCGCTGGTGGTGCTTGCTGTCAGTACCCGTGTGCAAAACCAGCGGGCCGATCAGGCCCTGCAGGTGGCTCAGGGGGAAATTGACAGAGTTAAAACAGCCGTTGCCCGTGGGGACGATTTCAAAAATGAGATTGATGTTCCTGCCGTCAACGTGGCGTCAAGACTAGATTTTACTGATGTGGCAAAGGTGCCACCGCCGACATCTGTTTTAGATAACGACAACTACAAAACTGATTTTCGGGTGGCTAAGGCTGTTTTTTTAGACAGTGATAATGAGCCTGACTTGGCGGTGCAGGTATTCCGCAACTACATTGATTTTATTGACGATGCAGGAGCTGACCCAGCTACTTCTCTGGCTGTTTTTGATGTAGGGGTTAGGGTATACCGGGCGGATGCGGTGCAAAACCGACCGGCTGAATTGGGGATTGAGCAGGCAAACTATGGCTTTGCGGGTAATGCGATTTCTTCTGAGACGCTCAATAGTCCTTTGGCGGTTCTGTCTGCATCCGTATTTAAGAGTGATACCGGGCAATCGCTGTGTGATTACTATTACTATCTAAATGCGACAGAGTTTGCGGGTACCCCTGGCTCTACCATTCCTGACAACTGTCCCCCTCCTCCTTCCATCACTCCTCCGTAGACGATTTGAAAGAAGAAGCAACAGGCAGGCAAACTTTAAGGGTTAATCATGGTGTCTTTCAATTTACGAAAACGTTTGCTGAGACGGCGCAGACTGCAAAAAGTTGCCTCCAATAATGAGGGATTTACCCTGTTGGAGTTGCTGATTGCTTTGATCATGTCCGGTGTGATATTTGCTGGGTTGATGACCCTGATCGTCAACTTTCTACAGATTGATCGGCGTGAGGCTAAGTTAGATCAGCTACAGCAAGATACCCGTCGGGCCGCAGATTTTATTGCTGATGATCTGCGGGAAGCAATTTATGTGTACGATTTAGCCGTACCTGACCCGGCTGACCCAGATGCACTGGCTCTAAGCGATCTTGCGCCTTACATAACCGCCGGTAGCCAGCCAGTGTTGGCACTGTGGCGACCTGTTCCCATTGACGCTGATGATGAATTGGCAAACATAGAGGACGACAGCACTGTCACTCCCCCTGTGACTTGTAATTCGCGCTATGACCCTGATGCTGATGCGGTTGCAGAGTGCGAGATCCTCAAGGCTCGTCGGGCATCTTATTCACTGGTCATCTATGCTCACCGGCTTAATGTGGACGGTGAACCGTGGCAGGGGCCAGCCCGTATCGAGCGCTATGAACTGCCCAAGTATGTCAATTTAGCAAATGCCGCTGATCCATTTGATATAACCGACGGTTATACTGACCCGACTGACGCTAGGGCTACAGATACCTTTAACCAGCTTGAGAATTGGCCAGCCAGTGCTACCGGCCCGGCTTTAATCCCAACGACGTTAGTTGATCAGATTGGCTTAAATTACACTGTAGAAGATGCAGCCATACCTGAGGCGCAGTTTGTGGACTGTGCTGCGGTTACTGGTGGAGCTGCGGGGCAGTATGCAGCCGTACCTGCTAACGCTACTGAAGATTCTTCGTTTTATGCCTGTGTGCGAGATCCATCTCCAGACCCGACGGCTGCAACTGACCCTAACAACATAGGTGTCAGGGCCAGCCAAGATATTTATTTAGTTGTCCAAGGCGATCCGCGTATTGGTGTTACCGATGGCGCTGGCGGCATCGTTGCTGGTGTTCGCGGCAATATAAGCTCCCTGGATGCGAGTGATTCATATTTGAATGGGGCTAGTGAAGGGAGTCGGTACCCGGAAATAGAAGCCCGTGTGAATGTTGGTGGTGGTGTTAATAGGGATGGTTAAAAAGAGCATGGAACATTTTCGGGTGAAATTAGCCATTTGCTTATTGCGTCGCTCAGTTAATAGCCACGGGCGTCAGCAGGGTTTTACGCTGATTGAACTATTGGTTGTTATTTTGATGGCGGGTATTCTGGCCTCGATTGCTGCTCCTGGTTGGCTGGGATATCTTGACAAACGGCGGGTGGGCACAACCCAAGATAATGTTTTTACCGCTATTCGCTCGGCTCAGCTCAGGGCTCAGGAACGGCGTCAAGGCTATCAGTTTAGTATCCGATCAGATGATGATGGTTTTATTGAGTGGGCTACACACCCCTCTGATATTGATCCGGTGACGACAGTGGGTGTGGTTTGGCGGAAATCCCTTTCTAATACGGTTGAGATTAATACTGAAACAAATTTAGAGAATGACGATGTTCTAGATCCTTTGGAACCTTACTATATTCGATTTGACTATAGAGGGAATGTGGAGATACCTCCTGCTAGTGCGCTGCCACAACAGCTGACGTTTTCTAGTGTAAATACCCAAGGGGATGGACCAGGAGATGATACGGCTCAATCTATTTTTGTTCAGACTATTATTGGTACGCTGCTGAAAGAATAGTTTTTGGATAGAACGTTTTATCCGTACAATTCTGGTTTTGCTCTTGAGGCTATTTGGTTAGTCTGCTGATAGTTAACGACATCAGTGGGCTATGTTCGGAAAATATTTTGTTCGAAGACGCTGTGTAGTGTCTTGTCGTGGCGGCTTCACCCTGTTGGAATCGCTGATTGTGATGTTCATGCTGAGTGTTCTGAGTTCAGCTGTTGTTCCTGGCTGGATAAATTTTCTGGAAGAGTTGCGCGTCTCTGATGCCCAGAGCGAAATTTACTCGGCTATTCGAGAAACCCAAACCAATGCCCAAAACAATAGGCTCAACTGGCAGTTTAGTATTCGTGAAACGTCTACAGGAGAGGTTGAATGGGCTAATCATCCTCAGAACAAGATGCCAATGATTTGGCAATCCCTTGGTTCAGCTGCTATCGATATTGATCTGGCCGATACGACGTTGGACCGCCGCAATGGAGCTTATTACGTACGGTTTAATTTCCAGGGAAAATTAGCATCGCGTACTCGAACCCTTACCCTGACGAGTAGTATGGCACCATCGATTAAACGCTGTGTGGTCATGTCTAACCTGTTGGGGGCGATGCGTCAGGCACAGGAACAACAGACACCGAGTTCCTCTGGGCGATATTGTTATTAAGGTGGTGTTGCTGATCCTTGGGGTGAATTAATCAGCAACGGCATTGGAGTTGATATGCCTGAGTAGGATGAGTGTGCCGACTAGTATTGATAGTATTATCTTTGACCTGGGTGGGGTAATTGTTAATTTGGACTATGGCCTGACGATTTGGGCGTTTAGTCAGTTAGCAGGATATGACATTACCCAGCAGTATAGTCAGCAGAAGCAGGCGGATCTATTCTCTAAATTTGAGGTGGGGAGTATTACCGCAGCTGAATTTCGCCAGGGGCTGATGCAGCTGTTAAGGTTTGAGGCGGGGGCTGATGCAATTGATCAGGCTTGGAACGCGCTGATCCTTGAATTTCCCCCAGAGCGGGTGGAACTGCTGCGGCAGTTGGGTCGGCGTAAACGCATCTTTTTGCTATCAAATATTAACGAGCTACACTTGGCGACGAGCGATCGCAAGTTTGCTGAAGCCATGGGCACTGATATTGGCACCCTGGCCGATCAGTTTGAGCGGGCTTATTATTCGCATTTGGTTTGCGATCGCAAACCAAATGCCAGCATTTTCCAGCGAGTCATTGACGAGAATAATCTGGACCCAGCCAAAACGCTGTTCTTAGACGATACGGCCCACAATTTGGTGGGGGCACAGCAGGTTGGGCTGCAAACGATTCACATTACCCCAGAAAACCCAATCGAAAGCTTGAATTTGCTCGATTTGTAGCGGTTTCAGCCCCTATTGCAACAAGCGAAGCGATACAATACTTAATGGCCCTTTGTCATTGCGAACTCCTATGGTGAGCTATCTAGATTTTGCCCTGTTTGCCCTGTTGGGCATTGGTGCTGGCACCATGGCCGGTATGCTCGGCATTGGCGGCGGCATGATCATTGTGCCTGGGTTGTTTTATCTATTTTCATTAATGGATTTACCCAGCTATAGCCTGATGCATTTGGCGGCAGGCAGCGCCATGTGCATTATGATTTTCACCTCCGCATCGTCTACATTTTCCCATCACTTACGGGGCGATGTTCAGTGGGGGATTTTTGGCCGCATTATTGCAGCCATCGGTGTTGGAGTGGTTTTGGGCAATTTACTCTCTAATCGGTTAGATACCCATTGGTTAGAGGTTATTTTTGGTGCCTTTCTATTAGCGGTGTCCGTTAAAATTTTGCTCGATTGGAAGCCGGCCTTTGAAGAAACGACCACACCGCCCATGTGGATATTCGCCCTGGTTGGTACATTAATTGGCTTTAAGTCGGGGATTTTGGGGATTGGTGGTGGCGCCATTAGCGTCCCGTTTTTGCTTTATTGCGGTTTACCCATGAGTAAGGCTAGCGGCACATCCGCATCCTTTACCCTGCCGATTGCCATCGTGGGTACCCTATCGTTTTTGTTATTTTCCCAGGGCTACACCGATATTTCCTGGGCAACGGGCTATATTTACTGGCCTGCTGTTGCTTTAGTGGCCCCCTTTACCGTCATTGGGGCCCCCATTGGCACAAAACTATCCCATTCGATTTCACCTCAGCAGCTGCGACGAATTTTTGGCTTACTGCTGGTGGTCATCGGTCTCCGCATGTTTGGCGGTGGTATTCAGTTCTTGGCTTAGGAAGGCTGGCTGTGGTGTAGCGACCTGCTAAACGCATTCAGCAGGTCGCCAGAGAAAGTTTGAGTTTGTGTTCTATTGTTCGATTTATGCGTCGAACGCTAACTTCAAAACTCTATCCCTTTCCTAGTGACTACTTTCCTGGTGAGCCACAATCTTTTCCTTGAGTCTTTCAGGTACGGCACTGAGGTGGTCGTACTGCCAACTAAAGAAGCCAACACCCATGCTTAGGGAGCGCAGTTCCAGGATTAGGGTCTGCATTTCAGCCACGGGTAGCTGAGCGGAAACCTCATCCCAACCAGGCCAGTTGGCCTTATTGGTGTATCCCATAACCTGGCCACGACGACCGCTGATCAGGGTGAGTACGTTGGAGGTAAACCGATTGGGGACCGATACGGATAGAGACGCAACCGGTTCTAGCAGTGTAGGTTTGCACTCGGGAAGCCCTGTTTGCATGGCAATGCGAGCGGCCTGCTTAAAGGCCTGGTCAGAACTGTCCACATGGTGATAAGACCCATTTTTGAGGGTGACGGACACGTCCACTACGGGAAAGCCCAGGGGACCCTGTTTGAGAAATTCCCGTACGCCGGTTTCCACACTGGGAATGTATTGCCTGGGCACCACGCCGCCGACAATTTTTTGGTTGAACTTAAATCCTTCTCCTCGAGGTAGGGGATTGATGTCGATATAGATATCGCCAAACTGTCCGTGACCGCCGGTTTGGTGCTTATATCGTCCGCGAATGTCCTCCTTGGCACTGCGAATGGTTTCTTTGTAGGCCACTTGGGGAATGTGGGTCGCCATGGATAGATTGTACTTACGGCGAAGCCAGTCCATGGCAATTTTTAGATGGACATCCCCTTGCCCCCACAAAATGACTTCGTGGGTGTCGCCGTGCTGTTCCCAGTGCAGGGCGGGATCTTCATCGACTAGTTTGTTGAGGGCACCGCTGAGCTTGACTTCGTCTGCCCGTTTTTCGGGGGCAATGGCTAGGGAGTAAACCGCTGGCAGGATGTCTGCTGTCGGTAAGGTTTCGACGGTCTCTGCTGTGCTCAGGGTGGCGCCGGTTTTGGCGTGTTCTAGCCGTGCGATCGCAACCACACTACCCGCCGCCGCCGCACTAAGAGCCTGATGCTGACTACCCATCAAAGAATACAGACCACCCATACGGTCACCACCGAGGCTGGCCCCATCCTTGAGGGTGCCGCGCCATAGCCTGGCTAGGGACAGCTTGCCGCCTTGAGGGCTGTAGTAGGTTTTGAGAATTTGGACCAGGGGCTCACTAGAGCTGAGATCAATCCCACGGCGCTCGGCAGTCACTTGCGGCTCGGGGGTTTCACGAACCAGGGCGTCCAATAATGGCCGCACACCATAGTCCTTAGAGGCTACACCGATAAAGACAGGCACCACCAAGTCTGCGCCCAATTCCATTTTGAGATCCTGGATAATCTCATCTTCCGGTGGATCAATTTCTTCGAGTAGTTCTTCGAGTAAATGATCGTCAAAATCTGCCAGGGTTTCCAGCATTTCTGTCCGGGCTGCTTTTTCCTCTGCGGCCAGTTCGTTGGGGAGTGGGACCGGATCGGCAGCAGCTCCAGCATGGTAATGATAGGCCTGTTCACTGACCAAGTCGATAAACCCTACCAGGTCTTCCCCGGCACCGATGGGATATTGATGGGGGACTAGGGGACGACTCGACACTGATTTTAAGGCGTCTAGTGCTTCTGCAAAGGTGGCCCCGGCTCGGTCCATTTTGTTGAGCCACACCACGTGGGGAATTTCCCACTTATCGAGAAAGTGTAGCAGTGGCGATACGGTTAGCACTCGACTTGGGTCCGGTTCGCACACCACGATGGCGGCGTCTACGCCCATCAATATATGTAGCGGTTCTTGAAGTAGTTCGATGGACCCTGGACAATCTAGGAATGTAAAACGAATGCCGCCGTACTCAGTACAGGCGGCATTCGTTTCGACCGTCATTTGGCGATTACGGGCTTCGGGCGTGTGATCACCAACCGTATTACCCTCAGGAACTGATCCTTTGCGAGAAATGGTATCGGTGACCGAAAGCAGACTCTCAAGCAGAGTGGTTTTACCACTTGAGTATGGACCCACAATCGCCACGTTTCGTAAACGAGAGACAGCGGCTTTTGCCATAGGTTTACCCCTTTTTCTAAAGAGAAGAAGATTGGCTAAGTTCAGATTGGGGGGTAACAGGTTGTAGGGCGTCTGAACTTATGGGGCAGGGGGACGATACCTCTCAACGGGCATTTAGGGCGAAATCTTTGGGTTAAGAAGTCATGGCTCCCTGGGTTATATGGCTAGCCTAGCGCTGCTGTAAACGTCTAGTGACAAGGGATTTGGAAAAGTTCACTAGGTTAAGAAGGGTAAGGTTGGGTTAAGTTTTGAGTTGCACTTAGAAATTAGCCAACGGGGTCTATATCGGTCGGAAACTGGCTGAATTCTCGCCCCTGAGCCACCCTATCGCAATTGATCAATTGCTAACCAATGTATGTTGAGCAGTTGGCGCAAAGCAAAATCGGTTGCTTGGGGCCCCTCCGAGTTCCCCAAACCCCTATGGGCAGGGCGGGATGCCGCCCTACAACCCTCATACTAGGGTATTTCTAATTGCATAGGTTGGAGGTACGGCGAGGTCGATTACATGTATGTCGGACTGCCTTCTACGGAAAATTCAGGTCAATGAAATTGGTTTTTAACGGTTCTTAAGTCTGCCTTAAATGTGTACGAACGTGACCTAAGGAACTCTGGAACTCTGCTTCTTCCAGAGCAACTTTGGCGGTCATTTCATTGATGAGAGATTTTAGATGCTCTTGGGCATCATCGAGTTCTGTGATCAGATGTGCCCAAGCACCGCTGTCAATCATTGACTATTTCCAGTTGTTATTTACGCCGATGAGATTGCCAAACAGCATAATAAAGCCGCTGATTGCAATGATGATGGCTAGAACTACAAAAATGCCGTCGTAGGCTGCAAGGTCTTCCATGGGGCGACAGTCTTTGGTTTTTTCTACTTCTATAGTTTAGAGGGTAGTGCCGAGTTGAGGGCACGCTGACCGTCAAACTTATCGATGATAATGTCGCTATAGCGGGTTGCGATCGCACCCACCGACAGCAAGCATACCTCTAGCTCTGTTGGGTCCATATGCTCTCCACCTAAAATGCGGTTGGCAAAGAAGACCGTGCCCGCATCATCGGTTTGAAACGAGCCAAATCGTATTTTCCGATTTTCGTCTAATAAAAAACGCAGCAGGTCTAGCTCAGGATGGCAACCAATGGCGACGCAGCTGCTGGCTCGCACAATGGCCATTTCTATATCTGGATAGGGATGGGTATCCCACGGCAGGACCTGAAGTTCGATCAGCGTCGTATCTTGGTAAACCAGGTCAAACGAAGGCTGGTCGTCACTGGCGCGCATGGTGGACTTAAACAAGCTACCGCTGAGGTAGTCTTGCAGCCGCCCATAGGTCAGCTCTTGAGCACCGTTGGTGAATTTCATAATGGTTTGATCTTTGACTCTCTTACATGATGAACATGTCGGCGCTGACCTCTGCGATGGCTTCTTGGGTTTTGCTGTGAACGAACGCGTTGGGCGTACTGTCTGACTCTAAGCGACCGTCCACCAGATTGATGATGCGGTCTGCCACATCCAAAATGCGGTTGTCGTGGGTGACCATTAGCACGGTGCAGCCCTCTTGCCGCGATAGATTGTGCAGATAGGTCACCACATCTCGGCCCGACTTTTTATCTAAGGCGGCGGTGGGTTCGTCGGCCAAAATTAGCTGGGGATGGTTGACGAGGGCGCGGGCGATGGCCACCCGCTGTTTTTGTCCCCCGGAAAGAGACTGGGGTTTGTAGTCTACCCGGTCTGCCAACCCTAGGGCGCTGAGCATCGCGACTGCCTGGTCTCGTTTTGAGGAAAAATTACCGGTTAACTCCACCGCCATTTCTACATTTTGGCTGGCGGTTAAGGACTCAAAGAGATTGTGGGCCTGAAAGATAAACCCAATGTTGCGTCGGACATTGACCAGGGCGCGATCGCCTAGACCGACTAATTCTTTGCCAAGGACCCGCAGGCTACCGTCCTGTAGTCGGCGCAGTGCCCCCGCCAGGGTTAGTAGGGTGGTTTTCCCTGAGCCAGAGGGGCCGGTGAGAATTACGATTTGTCCCTTAGGCAGATCCAGGGAAATATCGAATAAGACCTGTTTGCTCAGATCGCCTGCGCCAAAGAAATAGTTGAGATGCTGGATATGGACGGCCAGGTCGTCTCTGGGGGGATCAAACGTGGATTGTGGCTGAGTTTTAACCATGCTGTTAACCTAGCTACTAACCTGGCTTAAAACCAGTGTAAGGGTTCAAAATACGTCTGCTGGATCGGTGGTTTGAACTTTTCGCACTGCGATCGCACCCGACACCAAACACATAATGAAAGTGGCAATCAGCAGGTTCACAATCCGTTCCGGCGTCATTTGAAAAAATAGACCCGTCGCATTTCCGGCGGCTGTGTACAGGAGCTGGCTGACTAAAACACCCGGTATAAATCCCAAGACGGAAATAATCATGGCTTCTTGCATGACCACACCCAACAGGTAGCCGTTTTTGTACCCCATTGCTTTTAGAGTGGCATACTCGGCCCAATGGTCTGCCACATCGGTGTAGAGAATCTGATAGACCAAAATAATCCCCACAAAAAAGCCCATGCTAGTGAGTAGCGAAAACACAAAACCAATGTTGGTATTTTCCTGCCAATAGTTTCGCTCGCGAATGACAAACCCGTTGTCGCCATCGCGGGCCATAACCAGCACATCATTGGGTAAATTTTCCCGCAGGACATTAACCATCCGCTCCACATTGGTGCCTGGTTCCAGCTTCACCACCCCTATATCCACGGTGGCAAAACTGCGTTTGTCTTCCTCCGGTCCCCGATCGGCAAAGTAGCGCAGAAAGTTCTGATCGCTCATTAGCAAGTTGCCATTGCCCGAGGCAAAGTCAGTACCCATGGTAAAGGTGCCCACCAGGCGAATGCGCCGATCGGCCAGCTCGCTGATGATGCCGGGTTCGACAGGCCCCACTTCCACCCGAGATTTGGTATCCATTAGGGCGGTTTCTGGCAGCTTGAGGAGTTGTTGATAGGTCTCAATTTCAGGAATATTGAGCACGGGTTCATCAGGATTGATCGCGATGACTCTTACCCCACGAGATTTACGGGTCTCTGGATTTTTCCAGTTCACCTCGCTGATGTACATGGCGTAGGCGTCTTGCACGCCGTCGAAGGCCCGGGCCTGATACAAACGCCTGCGGGCAAAGGCGCGGGGCACAAACATATTGGTCCTCAGTCGATTAACGATAATGATTTCGCCATTAAATCGGTTGAGCAGCTGTAGCTGACTGTCGTACAGGGCGTTCATAAACCCGTTAAACATAAACATCAGCAGTACGGCAAAACCAACGCCCGCTAAGGAAGTGGCAAAACGCCTGCGGTCGTGGGTAAGGTTGAGCCAGGCGAGGGGAATGCGTTTAATCATGTCTGTGAAAAACCATGGGCCCTTAAAAGATTTCGGCTGGGTCAGCGGTGACGGCTTTGCGCACAGAAATAAGACCCGACAGGCTACACATCAGTAAGGTTAAGACCAGAACAAACAGAACCCGCCCGCCGTTCATGGCTACAGGCAGGGTGCCGGCGGTGGCGGTGGCCGTCAGGTGATAAAGACCGAGCGCAGCTGCAAGACCGGGAACATAGCCCAGGATTGCCAACAAAACGGCTTCTTGCAGCACAATTTTGAACAAGTACTGGGAGCGGTAGCCCATGGCTTTCATGGTGGCGTATTCGGGGAGATGATCGCGAATGTCGGTAAATAAAATTTGATAGACGATTACGGCCCCAACAACAAACGATACGACCACACCCATACTAAAAATAAAGCCGATGGAGGTGGATTCTAGCCAGTAGGCGGAGTCGTGATCGATGATGCCTGCTTTGGTGTAAACGACCACATCGGCCGGCAGTAGCGATCTCATGGTGTCTGCTACTTTTTCGGGGGATGCGTCTGGGGCGAGTTTAACCAGCCCCACATTGACCAGACTTAACGGGCGTGGCTCTAAATATCTGACAAAATTTTGGTCGCTCATGATCAGGGTGCCGTCGGCGGCAAACCCGCCCCCTAGGGCATAGCTGCCGCCAATGGTGGCGCGACGGCGGTCGGCCTCGGTGGTGGTGCCAATGTCCTGGGGGCCAAATTCTGGGCGTGAGAGCCGATCTATAAATACCGTATCGGGCTGACTGAGAATGCGACGGGCCTCACTTCCCTGTAGTTCGGGCATCAAAAATGCGGGGTCATTGGGGTTGATGCCATAAACAAAAATGGCGCGGCTGACGCCGGTTTCTGGGTTGCGCCACAGCAGGTACTCGCTGTAAAGGGGCATTATGCGCCCCACACCGTCTACACCGGCGACCTGGTAAAGGCGCTCTCGCGGAAAGGCGGTGGAGGTACTGATTTCTAAGGTCTCTGGTGAAATTAAGAACAGCTCGGCGTTGAACTGTTCATAAAAGTTGGTGGCGGTGGCAATGAGGGCTCCCATGAAACCCAGGTTCATGAAGATGAGGATGACGGCAAAGGCTACGCCTGCGATCGCAACCCCCAGCCGTGTCCGCTCGTGCATTAGGTTAGACCAAGCCACCGAGATCCTAGCCATGGCTAGCTCTCCCCAGCGTTGATATCGGATTTGATATTGATCAGCACATCTACCTGCAGATTGGTCAGCATGGCCACGGCCTGATCTTGATCCACCGCAATGCGCACTTCCACAATGCGCGCATCGGCATTGGCCGCTGGGTCATCATCCAGCACGTCATTCTTAAAAATCTGTAGCCCGATGGTTTCTACGGTGCCGCTGAGCGACCCCTCAAAGGCGCCATTGCGACTGGTAATGGTGGCTTTTTGCCCCACTTTGACCAGCCCCACATCGGTTTCATAGACCTCAGCTACGACGTACATTTCATCTGTGTTGCCCATGGACAGCAGCCGATTATTAGAGACGGCTTCGCCGGGGCGTACATAGATATCTAAAATTTGACCCGTTGATGGGGCTTTGATGACCGCCCGGTTAAGCAGGGCCTCCGCCAGGGCCAGATTTTGCTGGGCAGAGGCGACGCCGGATTCTACGGCTGCCAGCTGCAAATCCGCTTCGGCCATGGATACCAGGGCAGCGGCATTCTCCAAGTCCGTATCTCGGGTGAGTTCTAGCTGGGTTTTGGTGGCCTTGGCGTTAGCGATATCGCTAATAAGTTCGTCCACCTCTGTTTGCTGACGGTCAAACTCTTGTTGAGTGATGGCTCCCTGGCTTAATAGATTTTCAAATCTGGCCAGATCCATATTTGCCAGGGACAGACTCGCGTCTAGACTGCGAATTTTGGCAGCCTGGGCCTCAATTGCCTGAATCTGAGGCTGATCAATCTGCCCGGCTTTTGTATTGGCTTCGGCAATGCGGGCAGCCCCCAAGTCGCGCTCAGCGGCTAGCGTTTGCTGGGCCTCTGTTAACTGACTAGCCGCATAGTCGCGCTCGGCTTTGCGCACGTCGTACATGTCTAATTCAGCCAGTATTTGCCCGGCCTCTACCTGGGAACCCTCTGCCACTAGCATTCTGGCTAGGACACCAGTTTCGGCGGCGGCGATATCAATAACCTCACTTTTGGGTTCAATCCGTCCCAGGGCGGCCACATCTACCCGCTCTGGGGGCGGTTTAGCGGCTTCTTCGATGGCCGCCTGCCGTGATTGGCGCACTGAGCGTAGTGCCAATAAAGAGGCACTCCCCGCCAATAAGAGCAGCGCCATCCCAATCCAAAAACTTGTCTTTTTGAAGGGGCGTTGAACCGACTGTGGAACCATACAGATCGTTTAGATGCACTAAGTAACAAGGCAATAACTGTGGGGATGTAAAACGCTATGCCAGGCCGTTTCTCTGTTTTTTCTCTATGGCGATGGGGCGAGAGAAAATAGCAGAAGTTTTGCTGACTATTTTAATTCTTCTGATAGAAATCATGGTGGATGAACCTGTTTTGGTTCACGATTGCTCATGAATCGTCTACTAAATTCATTAACGTTACCTCCCAGACAAGGCGCGGTTGCACGTAGCGGAGCAGCTGCTTACGGGCTAGTTCTAGCTGCGCCATCCCCTGCCCATGGCCCCGTTGCCAACGGCTCTGCTGTAGGTAGTCTAGGAGCCACAGCTGGGACTCTGGTTCTAGGGTTTGAGCAATTTGCCGGGCCAGGGCCAGGGCACTGTGTAGGTTAGCGCTGGGCTGGTTGACTTGCTGGAGGAGCTCAGGGGGAATGGTCTGGAGCTGTTGCCAACTTGCGATCGCACTCCCCGGACTCCCCTGGGCCAGATTTAGCAGTTCAGAATGCTTCAAAATTTCCCCATGGCCCAAATTGGTCAGCACTTGAGCCATGTCAGCGGGCCCTAAGCGCCGAAAAGGAATAGTCTGACACCGTGAAATTATGGTGGGTAGAAGTGTCTGCTGGTCGGGGGCAATCAGCACAAGCGTAGCCTTGCCAGGTTCTTCTAAGGTTTTTAAGAGGCCGTTGGCGGCCGCCTCCGCAATCAGATCGGCGGCTTCGATCACCACAACAGCCTGGTTGGCCTCCAATGGAGGACGACTGAGAAAGCGAGCAATGTCTCGAATTTGTTCTAGACGTATCTGGGGGCGTCCGCGCCGCTTAATCCCAGCTTCCTGCGCCTCTGCGACAGTCAGTAGCTTGCCCTGGTGCAGGTAAGTGGGCTCAACCCATAATAAATCGGGGTGGTTTCGAGACCGAATGCGTCGTTTAAGGTTATCCGGCGCCTCGTCGTTACTGTCCAATAGCATGGCTGCAAAGGCCGCCGCCACCAAACCACGACCAATGCCAGCGGGGCCAACAAATAAATAGCCAGGGGCAATGCGCTCACGGATGACGGCTTGCACCAGCAGCTCAACCGCCTGGGCCTGACCCACAACGTGGTCAAAGGTCTGGATTAGCTGCTGCTTTTGCTCCATGGTTACTGGGGACAACTTAGAGGGCATACCACTGCTGTAAATAGGT
>ERZ1740067.1587-NODE-1587-length-15226-cov-5.395623_pt1 | contig 15226 bp, 10 predicted proteins | sample MGYA00581736_ERZ1740067 | MGnify/ENA primary metagenome ERZ1740067 (study PRJEB43018, sample SAMN04849236) | marine metagenome | isolation source: floating plastic debris | place: Pacific Ocean | collected 2008-08-27 | study: EMG produced TPA metagenomics... | reverse complement strand
GGTTTCGTCCTCATCGCTGCCATCATCATATGGTTAAATTGAATCCACGAGCTAAAGCCTTTGTTTGTCGTGCGTGACACGATTGTATCCAAAGCCACCGAAATCGAAAAATCTCAAACGAAGATAAAGCGCGCAGCCAACACGCCTTTGAGGGACCGACAGATCTAGAAAAAGGGGTGCACAGAGTTTTTCTGTAAGACTACGAAAGCAGTACATGCGAAGGCCATCGACTTGAGGTTTCTTTTCGTCTTCTTACGCTTGATGCTTGCGCAGACGGTACGACCCTATCTTTAGCCTTTGGGTGTCCGTCAAGGCAAAGCGAACAACACTCCGTTCGGTAGAACCGAGTTTAAATCGTTTTTCGTCGAAAACCGCGTACACCCCAGCCTTCGCGGGGGCATGCTTTTCGGCGTGATCCTCTAGCTCTCAATGAACTCTAGGCAACCCGCTTCAAACCAATCACAGATTGGTTTGAGCGCAAGCCTTGAGTAGATCTAAAATCTCAGGAATCTTTTCTTGTTGGCGCCGCCCTAAACCGCAAGCCGCGGCAACATCGAAATCGGGCCATACAGAATGAGCAGCGCGCATCACCTCAACGTTCCCCTCTAGGCCATTGCCCTCGTGAACCAGGCCTAGGCAAATCCGCGCTTGATCGTCCGTCGTCAAAGTCTTAATCGGTTCAAAAAAATCGCGCGTCGCATCGCCAGGTACTGGTATGTGAATCAAGTCCGCCGGGCGATTAAGCTGCTCAGCCAACGTGTTCGCGAAGCGTACCGCTGGTGCCACGGTTTCTGTCGGCATGCCTTTGCCATTATAGTCACCGAAGCAAAAGTGATAACACAAATCCACCTCGTCCGGCGTTGCATTTCCGAGTGTCGCGAGGCTTGCAGAGAGCGGCTCGAATAAATTTAGGCCAGCACTATCGCTCGCGTACATCTCAAATGCTGCATCCCACTGAATTGAGATTTCATCAACGGGCAACGCCTGTGCGATGGCTTCGACTTCGGCGATGAGCAGCGTTTCGAAGACAGGAAGCCAAGCAGTAATCTGTTCGTATGCACCCGCAATCATAACGCCAGGGATCGCAGGCGCAGAAGGGATCGCGATCATAAACTTCGCGTCTGCCGGAATATGTCCATCCGACTACGCTTTCTAGAAATTCTCAAAGGACTTTATCGCTGTATCGGCGTACCCCAAAGGCGGGAAAGAAACGTCAGTAGGTGCTACTCCTGATTTTAGTCCGTAAATATGTAGGGGTTGGTCCGGCCGTATTTCGTTTTCCACCGCCGTCACTTTGTCAAAAGATGGGTTATTTTCAAAGATGTGCTTTTGCCAGACGATCCAGTCAGCGCGCTCGCCGGTCTCGCCGTCAGGAATGCGGGGGGCTCGATCACCAAGGTGGCGACCAATCGCTTCAAATACGGCGTCAGTCGACTCCAGGTTTACGCTTCCAATAAAATGAACAATGCGGTTGTGGTTCGACGCCATTTGCACCTCACAATATTTTTAAAATTTCCGAATGCTATATTCCCGGCTTAGACATAAAGACGCGTCGACTTCTCCAACCCACATATCACCCGATTAAATACTTCTGCGGGGCGGGGGTGTTCTGTGATTGTCGGTTCATCTTACTGGCGAGTTCGCGGAGAGCTGAGCGCTCTTGCGTCAGGTCATCATTCCGCGCCTATTTTCCGAAAATCTAAGACGTTGCCCATGGCGACGCTTGAGGATTTTGGCAGCGCGGACGTCGTATTAAGTGAACTCGGCCAAAAGCCAGACGGTTGGCTAGATAGTTGTGAAAATTTATAGTGCTGACGCAAGCCGACGACGCTGGAAAATCGTCGCATTATGAAAACCGCTGGATGATATGACCCAATCGCCACCCGACAATCATCGCGTTATCACTCTACGAGATGCCAAAACGGTAGATGATGAGGCGGCAAACTGGTTGATGATACTCAGCCGGGAGAATGTGTCTGGCCACACCCTAGGAGAATTTGAGGCCTGGCTCCGGCAGAGCGTACGCCACCGGCGCGCCTTTGACCGGCTTTCAGCCTTATGGGATGATTTTGGTGCATTAACAGTTCTTGAAGATCACGCGGCGTCCGTTGCCGAAATGAGTAATCTGTCTAAAGACAAGATTAGTCGGCGTGTTCTAATGGGAGTTGCTGCGTCAGCGGGACTTGCCGTGCTTGGTGGGGCGACATTTTATACACGTTGGTCAGCTGAACAGATTCAGGAAGGTGAATTTAGAACTGCCGTAGGGGAGCAAAAAATTGTGCGCTTGTCTGACGGATCCGTTGTTCATTTAAACACGGACACTGAGTTACTTATTGCCTTTACACCGAGCGCTCGTAACGTAGCCCTTTACAGGGGTGAGGCGCATTTTGAAGTCGCCAAGGACAGCCGTCGTAAGTTCGGTGTTCGCGCTGGTGGAGGCCGCATTGAGGCGGTCGGCACTGCGTTTACTGTTCGCTTGCGGCCCAGTGTTGGTGTTGAGGTGACGGTAGAGGAGGGGCGCGTTGTGCTGGCGCCTGACGCTGTTGATGCTGAACAAAACACCGCTCTCGCGAAAGATGCTCAACACCTGTCGGTTGGCGGCAACGCCATTTACAATGCTGATATCAAAAAAATCGCGCAGCTTAAGCAGGCCGAAGTGACACGTAAGTTGTCTTGGCGCCAGGGGGTTTTGGCCTATGCGGGCGAACCCTTGTCAGACGTTATTGCGGATATCAGTCGCTACACGAATGTTACTATTGAAGTTTCTGACCCATCGCTTCGTGCTCGCCCTATCGGGGGGTATTTTAAGGTCGATGACGTGGACGAGCTGTTTGAGTCTTTGGAATTGAATTTTGGTTTGGTTGTTGACCGTATCAGCGACGATCATGTGCAAATTAGAAAGGCGTCTTAGGGGGCTAAGGTTGATAGCTGGCGTTTCGGGGGAGAGGATTGCAACTTAGTCCACGCGGTTGAGGTAGGTGGAAAGTTGGTCTCATCGCACCAAGCTTCAGGTTATAAAATGACGAATATACTAATTGTCTCCGTTATGTGCGGGTTTGTAACTCCTCAGCGTCGTAGAATATGAGACTGGTGAGAATGTGCGGGCGCGTATCTATCGTTACGCTAACGATGGGGAATAACTGGCCTGTGAAGCAGAGTATAGCAGCCTGCATCAGCCTGGTGTTGTGCATGTTTTTCGGGTCGGGCGTACACGCTCAAAGTGTGATTCCACGGTATGATTTCCGTATCGAGGAAACTGCTTTTGGGCCGGCGATTGCTGAAATAGTGCGTCAGACTGGGCAAAACGTGCTTTTCCCCTACGAGTTAGTCGATGAAGTGGGGCTTAATCCCGTAATTGGGCGGTACACGCTTGATGAGGCGTTGAGCGTTATGTTCCGTGATACGCAGTTCTCCGGCGGTCTCTCGGAAAATGGTGTGATGTTTATCACACGTTCCGATGCAGCAAACGCGAAACGCCGGGAGGTACATGTGGCGGACAACAAGATCAAAAAATCACTATTGGCGGGGGTATCAACCTTCATTGTGGGCGTGTTTTCGCCAAGCGTCGGCGCCGCGCAGGGCGATGACGGTATTCAAAATGATAAGGATGATGTCATTGTCGTTACCGCGCAACGCCGCGAGCAGAGTATCCTAGACGTCCCGTTGTCGCTGTCGGTTTTCTCCGAAGATGCGATTGAGTCCTATCAAATTGAGTCGCTATCTGATTTTGCAAACCTTGCACCGAATCTCGGTTTTGTTGATTTCGGAACACCCGCGGATGTCGAAATTTCTATCAGGGGTGTGACCAATTTTGGTGGTGCTGTGAACTCTGTAGGTGTCTATGTTGACGAGTTTAACGTTTCGCCAGCAACTGAAAGCGACACATACGACAGCAATCTTTACGATATTGAACGCATTGAAGTGCTGCGCGGTCCGCAAGGCACCTCGTTTGGCCGAAACGTCCTTGGTGGTGCCATAAGCATTACGACAAAGAAGCCGTCCGATGAGTTCGAGGGGTACGCCTCCGCAGAATATGGCAGCTACGACACCTATAAGGTGCGAGGCGCAGTGAATGTTCCGCTCAGCGATAAGTTTTTTGTGCGTGTAAATGGTTACTATGAAGACTCCGAAGGCTTTATTGACAATATTGGAACTGGCACGGAAAGTAATTTCTTAGAGCAGTATGGCGGCCGCATTGCAGCCCGCTTTGAGCCGAGTGACGCGTTGACGCTTGATGCATCTATTGCTTACTCAGTCTATGATTCAGGGCTTTATGGGAATAGTCTGCCTGATGGAACCTTTACTGAGTTCTATCAAAGCTTAGCGTTGAATTACGTGGACCCTTCCGTGTTTCCGTTCGTCCCGAACGGTTATGAAACGATCGGATTTTTCCCACAAAACACTGATACAGTGAACGTTAATGGCTCTATCAGTCAAGAACGAGAACTGCTGCTCACGACGGCGCAAGCGCGTTACGATTTTGGGGCGGTGCTCGGGGTTTTAAACGCTGGCTATATCGATAATTCCACCACGCGCGAAGGCGACTTCGATTTCTCTCCCTTAGACCTCGTCAGCCGGACTGGTCCGTTTACACTTGAATCCTATAGTATTGAAGGTCGTCTTCAATCGAATACGGATGCCGCATGGTCCTGGTTAGTTGGTTTCCTTTATGCGGAGGACGAGGAGGAGTTCGAAGGTGTAGGGATTCTTGAAAAAGACTTCACCGATGGATTCGAGGCGTTTTTGCCCTTTGCACTGCCAGATGAAATCGTGAACTTCGATACGACAGACACGCAAAAAACAGAGTCACTCGGTATTTTCGCTGATTTCGACTACCAGGCAACAGACCGGTTGAACCTCTCAGCTGGTATTCGGTATTCAAGAGACGAAGTCACCGAGTCGCGAGAGAATAGGCCAGGGTTCTTTGAGTTAGCTGTGCCGCCTACCCAAATTGGTTCAGGTACGTATGATAATTATAGCTTACGTCTGGCAGGTGTTTATGAGTTAACAGATAGTGTTAACGTATACACACAGATCGGGCGGGGTACGAAGCCGGGTGGTTTCAATCTTGGGGCGACAACTAACCCCAACATCCCGCCGACCTATGACACCGAAGTTCTTTGGAACTACGAAGCTGGTATGAAGGGGGCCCTTTTTGACGGTAAGCTCTCGTTTAACGCAGCGGCCTTTTACATGGATTGGAGCGATCTGCAGATCTTCACTTTTGAGATCGTACCAGGATCAGTCAACCAGGTCGAACTTGCCACCAGAAGTGTTGGTAGCGCTGAGAGCTATGGTGTTGAAGTCGATTTCGTTGCTTCATTGACGGATGAACTTACTATCAATGGTGGGTTTGGCTTTAACGAAACTAAGGTTGGTAGCGGGATTTTGATTCCAGATCAGAATCCAAACTTTGCGGGCGGACCTAACGGTGTTGATGTCTCCGGCAACGATCTACCCCGGTCTTCTCCGCTTATGGCGAATCTGGCTGTAGAGTATAATAGACCGCTTACAGACTCTTTGGATGTTTTCGGCCGAGTTGAAGCAACCTACCGAGACGACTTTTTTACTGATTTGCGGCAGGGTGAAGCCAGTCCGGCGAGTATCGTGACCCCGACAGATCCCGAGATTGACGGTTACGAGACCGTCAACCTTCGCTTGGGGGTCGAGAACGAAGCGGTGCGGTTCGTTCTATTTGCGGAGAACGTGACGCAGGACGTCACGCCGATCGGCGTTATTGGGACCAATCCGAATGCGATGGGTAATCGGATAGGTTTGCTTCCGCGTTATTTCGGTGCGCGACTGACGTACAAGTTTGGGAAGTAGTCTAAGAGCCATCTCTCGCGGGTGAGCTGATCCGCGGTAAAGTTTCGGGGCCAACCTTCCTTACATATGAGGATGGATGGCTCCGACTATACTCTCGACTCACCAGCAAACAATCTGAGATAATCTCATGAGCAATTTCCTCGTCAAACTTCATCTTATATTATTCATATACGTATTAAATTTGGGATGCTCCGAAGAAGCGTCGAAACGAGTTGAAGCCGTTTCGGACTCACGCCCTAATCTCGTGTTGATTGTCGCCGACGATCTGGGATTTGCAGAGATTGGTGCCTTTGGTAGCGAGATTCAAACCCCGAATATTGACCGGCTTGCTGAAACTGGCATGACTTTTTCCCAGTTTTATGTGGCGCCCGGCTGTTCTCCAACCCGCTCCATGCTCTTCTCGGGGGTTGATAACCATATTGCTGGTCTTGGCGTTATGCAGGAGTTTTTAGACTTAGACGGATTGCTTCCACCTGATTTCCAAGCGTTGATCGACCTTCAGCGAGGGCAGCCTGGGTATGAGGGGCATATGAACTTTCGAGTTGCTTCTATCGCTGATTTATTGAGTAGAGCGGGGTATCGCACCCTGATGGCTGGAAAATGGCATTTAGGTCTTGAGAAAAATCAGCGTCCGAATGCTCGCGGTTTTGAGAAATCTTTCGCGTTACTCAATGGTGGTGCTAGCCATTTCTCCGATGGTTGGGTTCTACCAGCGCCGTGGCAACCAGCAATATATACCTACAATGACGAGGAAGTATCGCTTCCAGATGATTTTTACTCGACCATAAGCTACACCGATCATCTTATCGATTGGATTGCCAGTGCAACTCAGGAGACGCCGGACAAACCCTTCTTCGGCTACCTTGCGTTTACCGCACCTCATGATCCCTTGCATGTTCCTGATAAGGATCTTAACCTCTACGCGGGACAATATGATAACGGCTACGAAGAGGTCCGTAATCGCCGCCTATCAGCGTTGCAGAAGCTTGGTTTAATGCCCCAAACCTTCTCTGCCGGTTCTCTTCCGCAATTGCCAAAATGGGATAGCCTTACCGCTCAGCAACAGCGTGAAGAAGCGCGCCGTATGGAGATTTATGCCGCAATGGTGGAGGTGATGGATCGACAAATCGGCCGGTTGATCGAAGCGTTGGAACGGTCAGGCGAGCTTGAAAATACTCTCATTGTTTTCATGTCGGATAATGGCGCCTCTCCAAGTAACTTTGCTGGCTACGGTTTCACGGGAGATGAGTTTGACAATAGTGTTGAGAATTTGTGGCGTAAAGGGTCGTTCACGTCTTACAATATAAACTGGGCGCGGGCCGGGTCTGCCCATCTACGACTCTTTAAAGGGACCACTGCGGAAGGTGGTATTCGGGTACCACTGATCATCACAGGCCCCAACGTTCCGGAGGACACGGTTTCGGATGCTGTTCTTCATGTGACCGACATTACACAGACTTTTTTGGATATTGCCAAGGCGCCGAAGCCCGAAACGCTAGGTCTTCAAGCGATGACCGGCAAATCGATGAAGCCTGTTTTGTTTGAAGGAGCGCGGTCCGTGCGGGATGAAAACGACACCATCGGTTGGGCATTTCTAGGGCAGCGTGCTTTGCGGATGGGGCGTTGGAAAATTTTATGGATGGCTCCGCCTACTGGTACGGGAAAATGGGAATTATACGATATAATAGATGATCCGTCTGAGGCAAATGACCTGGCCCAGGTCAACCCAGAGATTCTCGAAAGATTGATTGTTCGGTGGGATGAGTATGTCGCGACGAATGGCGTTATTGTTTCTGGGCAAACCCAATAAAGCGAGTGTCTTGATGATCTACCTTTGCGGGAGGTGACGTTACCCACTATCTCCCAAGAATGATCCGACATTTCTTTACATTTTTGGCAGCGACAGCGAGCGATTCTACATCATTGATATCATTCTACTTGAGGGCCCGATGGTGACGGAACTACTCTGATCAACAAATTTGCGGGGAGTTGACGAGTTAATAGTTAGAAACTATACTTCCTAATAAAAGGCAGCATACTATCTAATTGCAACCGAGAGGATATGTTGATGCCGCGACCGGTGACTGAAGAACAAAAGCGCGTTTTCGGCGCCGACGGTTGTGTGAAGCTTGGTCGCTTTGTGGAGCCCGAGCATATCGGAAGATTTCTGGCTGGCGCTCGGGTGACGATGAAGTCGGTTGATAATCCCTACAAAGTCATTCCTTCGCTTCATCTTGCTGATGATCGCTTTCGCGATTTTTGCTGGTGGTCCGGTTTTGCGGGTCAGGTTGCAAATCTGTGTGAGGCTAAACAGCTTCCTCTATCTATGACCGAGATTTTTTCTAAGGACTTGGGTGCTGAGGAACCAATCAATTGGCACAATGATACTTCATACTATCCGTTCAAGTCAGGGCTTATCACCACCATCTGGGTGGCTTTGGTCGATATCAGTAAAGAAATGAGTGCGATGCGGCTTGTTGCAGGTTCTTACCGACGACTGCGAATGTTTAAACCGCACCTTCCCAGTATCGCAGCCGATATCAAAGAGAATAAGAGTCCGGCGGGCGGAATGAGGTGCTGGGCGGCGCCTCGTAAGGTGTGTAGCCGGGGCCGTGTTCGCTGTTTGGGGGATGTGTTGGGTATTTTTGCTTAATGTCGAGAATTTTGGAAGCCTTTCTGAAAAACAAGTCCGGCATCAAAAGATCCCTGGCTAAGTTCTCACTTGCGCCCCACGAGGTGGATGAGGTCGTTCAAGAGACCTTCATTAAGGGCTTCGCCGCTGAAATGAAGTCCGAGATACGCGAACCAAAGCGGTTTCTTTATCGGATAGCACGCAACATTGCGATAAGCATTCTGCGTCAAAACAAGACTTCGCCGACTTCCGCGCTGGAGGATTTTGGTGGTGCAGACACTGTGCTAGATGAGTCGCGGCCGAGTGCTGAAGATTGGTTGGATAGTCGACAAAAAATTATGGTGCTGACAGAGGCTGTTGCGCAGTTGCCACCTCGATGTCGTAAGGCTTTTTTACTACGCCGAGTGGAAGGCCTTGCCTTTAAACAAATCGCTGTCCGTATGGGAATTAGCGTCAGTGCAGTAGAAAAGTACGTGAAAACAGCTTTATTGAAGTGCGATACCTATCTGCGTGAACGGGGGTACGAACCGTCCGAGTTCGGCGCAACGCATTTGACCAGGCCAAAAAACCAGGTTATCATCGGGGAAAATAAAGAAAAAACAGTGCGTTAACAAGCCGCCGATAGCGCTCATAAAATCATTGTCGAACTAAAAGCTCGCACATCCATAAACCCAGAAAGTCATCCAGCCGAGTGCCCCAAAGACGGGTGGCAGGTCAAATTCGTCTACACGCCTAAAGCCCTTTGGACCGATATCCGGGGGTGTAGGTTTCGGTTGCTGCGGTCTTCACTGCCTCTACGCCTAGGGGAATGCGTCGGTACTTCTCATTCACAAATAGTTCCATCTGATTTGTATAGTGCTGGCTTTCCTCTCGATTGGAACTACCGAATTGGTGTACACCCCATAGTTCAACCCGACCATCCGGGTACGACTCCCAAAGATAATGAAGACCATCACCTGAGTTCATAACAAGAGCACCTTTGCCGTTGGGAGAGGAATTCACTGCCCTCAGTGTGTCAGGACCGCCGGCAATGCTGAGGTCAACCCCGCCACGCTGGTGCCGATTTACATCGCCCCATAGTGGATCGAGCTTGCCATGATGCTTCATCATGTACGCATAGGCATCGCGATAAGATTGTTCGAGGGGCGGCGGCGTTTGCCCCAGGAAAAAAGCAACGCCTATGGGCTGGTACGTCGCTATCGATAATGCCGTATAGGGATTATCAAGGTTCGTTGCGCCATCCCAGGCTTCAATGACGCTCAGCCCCTTGGCGAGTTGAGGTTCGTTTTCAAAGTTCATCGCAAGAAGTTGTGAGCGTAGCTGAAGGGCGAGGCTATCGGGATGATAAGTGCCATCATGCTTGATGGCGATCAACTCTTCCCGTGAAGTGAAGCCATCCTCATCTTGTGCAAACAATGTTGTGGCGCGTAATGCGCGGTTTGTCATAAGAGTTTCGATACCAAATGTCACTGGAAAGTCTTCAGCTTTTGGATCATCTAGACCAAGAGTGATTTGAAATGGTGAAGAGTTCGCATCCAATACATATCCAGCTGCTGGATCAATCATATGAGGGCGTCGATCGAATGGCTCAAATGCGTCCCAAATGAGATCGCTTCTATCGCCTGGTAAATATTCTTCCCAATCAAGATTCGGTTCGTCTAAGCGTTTTGGCATACGGGCGTTGTAAAAGCGCGCAATTCGGCCCGACGTATCGGATACAAAACGATTGGTCGCCCCAAGGTCGCCCCGCGCCATAATGTCCTCATACTCGCTAACAGATTGTGCTCGCATCATATCAAAGGTTTGATCGATTGCTTTAAGTGATCCTTGTGTCGCATATCGAATGGCGTAGGCGTCACCGCCGGGAGCACGGAGTACAGGGCCATGGTCGCTCCGCTCAATCGGTTGTTTGAGGCGCCAGGCAAAGGGGCCAGGCAAGTCAAAGAGTATCGTGGCGGTACTGGTTTCAAACTCTCTGCTCACACCATCAAGAAGGTAACGATCCTGATCTTCATTCAAAAGTAATTTGTATACATCAATTAAATCTGGACTGTTCACTGTTGCGGCTTGCGCCATATTTTGATTGGCGCCTAGATGTATGAATGGCCCACCGGGGAAGGCGCCCCCTGTGAACTCCCACCCATTATTTGAGATATAATGCGCTTCGTACCAGGCGAGCGGACCTTCAAGAGGCTGATGAGAATTGACGATCAACCTTGTTGCACCATCATCAGAGCGTGTTGGCGCCACTGCAAAAGCATTGGAGCCCATCTCAATCTCCGCTACTGCATCATACCAGACTTGTAGGCTCTGGCCTTCTGAAATAGAGCGTTCAGTGTCTGGGCTGACGATATTAGTAATCGTTCGACTCATTCCAAAGAATAGGGGGCTTGAAAAAGCGGCTAGCGCGGCCACGTCCTGGCCGCTGACGGGGAACAGGTCACGATCATACTCATCGGGGTTAAGAGCGGCAAAATAGTTAAGGCCCGCCGCATACCCATCAAGAAACGCGCGTGTGTCGGGTTTAAGCTGCGTTTCGTAACCCGTTCGAGAAAGAGATATAATATCGAGTGCCTGAATAAGGTAGGCGATCTGTGCTTCACTTTCGGACCGCGCTAGCATGTCGGGGCCGAGCGAAAGACGCAGGCCCTCTTGAATGGTCGCAAAATCATCCTCAGCGTGAGCAAAAGCAAACCCAAAGGCAAGTCCTGGATCGGTGTCACCGGTAATGCGCGGCACACCCCATTCATCACGATAAATGGTTGGCTGATACGCCGCGGCCGCTTCGATAGCAGCCTTGCGGTCGAAGTTCCGTAACGAGAATGCTTCTAACCGTAGGCCCAAAGTGGAAAGGATCGCGATCACAATTGTGCTGAGTATCGCGACCCCTAAAACAAGGTTCCGAGAGATTTTATTCATGCCACCCGCTCCAAGACCTTTTTTGTTGTTCGCTCAACTGTAGCGAAGGACGTTCGTTTGTACTCACGCCTTCGTTATGATCTTTCGTTTTCGCATCGCTTTTCGCCGAAAACCTGAGTAAATCCTAGCCTTTGCGGGGGCATGCTTTTCGGCACGATGCTCTAAAGGATCCGCGTCAGATAGGCTGTACACCCAATCCTGCACCACCTGTGGAGAGATCGCGCTGTGTAACGCGACTTGCCAACGAGGGAACGCTTTTGGGAAAAGCATCCAGCTGATCAAAAGCGTGTGGTGAGCAAAACGCCATAGCTACGCGGCTGCCCGATGATCACTTGTGCCCCAGACAGATAAGTTTCGAGGTTGGTCGTACCAAAACGATACTCTTCATCAAACGCATTTTCGACATAGGCTTGCAATGACCATCTTTCACTGTCGACACCAAGTCGGAACTCCGTGACGTCATAGGCTGGGTTCAGGCGGCGATCATTGAGGGACACATCCTCTCTGGTTTCGTCCACATAGGAATAAGTGCTGCGTACGAACCCGGTGAGATTCTCCGTCAATGGTCGTTCATACTGAACAAGGGCAGAGAATGTGTTTTCCGGTGATAAGGGTACTTGAAAACCAGTGGCGTCTATGTCCTCCCCGTCGAGGGTCCGGGCATTGGCAAAGTCCTTGAAGGTGGCGTCCACATAACCATAGGCGAGTTCTATATCGAGTCCCTCGACCGGGGTGAGTCCAAGCTCCACCTCGACACCATTATGTTCTGACCCTTCAGCATTGAGAATGAACTGGCGTTGGGTGATGAGATCCTGTGCCCGGACCTGCGTATTTTCCCAGTCCATCATAAACGCCGTTATGCCGTACCGGAGCCGTTGATCGGCGGCAGAGCCCTTAATGCCTATCTCGTAATTCCAGAGGCTTTCGGCGTCAAAAGCTGGATCGCCAGGGCTCGTGTTAAACCCGCCTGTCCGATATCCACGTGATGCGACGGCGTAGACTGTATTCCTGTCGTTAATTTCGTAGGTAGCCGCAATCCGCGGCGAGAAATCGTCAAAGGAGACTTCTTGCTCTGGTGTGGACTGGCGTGGGGCGAACCCAACCATCAAGGGAAGTTCCCTGCGTTCGCCCCTAATTTCATCATTGGAATAACGTCCGCCTAGGGATATATTTAGCCGATCCGTTACATCGTAAGAATATTCAGCAAAGAATGCATAAGACTTCGTTTCGACTTCGAATTCAACATTCTCAAAGAACCCGGCTGAGGTATCAACGCCTGGCGTAAAGAAGGCAAAGCCGGGCAGGTCGCCGGGTGCTGGCGCTTGGGGGTCGAGACCGAACAAGGCGCCGCCGAGGAACGAGAATGCCAAATTATAGTTGTCGAGTAGGGGGTTTTGCGTTTGTTGAATAGAGTTTTGATACGTAAAGAAATCATCTTCAGCGTAAATCGCGCCAACCATCCAATTGTGTCGGTCGCCGGAGCCGCTTAACCGGCCTTCAAAAGAGAGTGCGGACACATCTTCGTCGCGACGAATAGTGAAAGCCGGAAGGTTTGTATAATCACCTTCTCCCTCTGATCGGAATTCATTGTCAATGTATCCGCCGATAACGGTGAGGTTGATATCGTTTTTAAAGTCGTAGGACGCTCGCCCTATGAGGGTCAGTGTTTCATTTTCGCTAGGAAGGCCGATGTCGGTGGAAATATCTTCTGTATTGTCCGGGTAGAACGGGACATCAGCAACAGGAATGGTTCCTTCCGGCGTGAAAATCTGAAGAAGTTCAACCGATTCACTCAAAAATCCGCTTGGGATCAGGCTTGGCAAGTCTTGTTTATTGCTGGTGTAAAAGACCGAACCGCTGAGGGTGAGTTGATCGGTTGGTTCTGCAAGGATTGTGAAACGCCCGCCGAAATTTTCTTCGCCATTGTTTGGGCCTGAGCCCTGATTGTCCAGAAAGCCGCCATTTTCGTCATAATAGACAAGGCCCCTTACCGCGACGGTATCACTGAGCGGAACTGAACCGGCTGCGCGTACCCGATAAAAATCGAAAGACCCCGCCTCAACAGACAGCTCCCCCTCAGCCTGTTCGAGATTGGGTTGCTTTGAGGTAATACTCAGAGCACCAGCAACAACATTCCGTCCAAAGAATGTAGACTGTGGCCCACGGAGGATCTCAATTTGTTGCGTGTCGAATAGTTGCGGGTCGGCGGTGCGTGTGGAGATGTTCGGGGCAATGTTAAACTCATCGACAAATATGCCGGTTAGGTTTGCCGACCCGGATGTCGAAATCGGGGAGATGCCGCGAATAGAGATACGTGTCTGGGACCGCGTACCCCGATTGACGAAGCTAACGTTGGGCGTGCGAAGGGCATAATCAGCAAATTCATCAATGTTCGCTCGTTCAAGCTCTGACTCTCCAAATACGGTCAATGATATAGGAACGTCTTCGAGCGCTTGGGCGCGTTTTTGCGCTGTCACGACAATAACGTCGCCATCGGGTGATGCTGCGGTCTGAGCGCTTGCGGCGCCGACGTGTAACGCTGCTAAACTAGCGCCGCTAAGAAGGGCGGTGCAAAGGCTGGCTGCAAGACATTTTGGTTTCATTGACGTTCATCCCCTTCAACGGTGGTTTTATGAGGCGGCGCTTGACCCTCAAATAGGAGAACAAACCACCTTGGCTTTTAACTGACCAGGGGTCATTATGGGCCGACTTCACCGCGATGCAAGCCTATTCGCTGAACTTTGATGACGACGCGCAAGGAGAGCCATATGAGCCGACGACATGAACCGCTACCCGATGGTCTCAGCTATGCAGAGTTCTTCAATTACTATTTGAGGGAACATCGCAAGCGGACAACACGTCATATTCATTACATCGGAACTGTTCTGGGCACGAGCATGATCCCGCTGGCCCTCATTTATGGCGCATGGTGGTTAATCCCGGTGGGGGTTTTCATTGGCTATGGCCATGCGTGGGTCAGCCATTTTTTCGTCGAAAAGAATAAGCCCGCGGCATTCAAGTACCCGGTATGGTCCTACTTAAGCGACTACCGCATGCTTTGGTTGTGGGCGTCGGGTAGGCTGAATAACGCCCTTATCGGTGCAGGCATCGATCCGAAATCAGGTCAATTGCTGACCAGCGATATGGCCAACACGTAAATACCGATTTCGAAAATGCCCTCGCAACTCACGCCTTTTTCGCCTCGCTTACTACAACTAGGGACAGAAAGCGATGTTATCGCGGGAGCGGCCTCACTGGGGGGGCATCCGGCACGTGAATTGGGGATGTGATCGATAGAAATTACCTGACCCAGGGTCAGTGAGAAACGGTAAGGGGCTTTTCTGGCGGGTAAGTTTGGGCTATCGGCGGATTATGAATGCAACTGCGAAACAAGCGACAAAGACGCCAGCTCGCCCTCGAAGCCGGGCTCGGTCAACTCTAGCAAAACAAGCGCGCGCTGACCTTATACTTGTTGCGGCCGAAAAACTGTTCTTGAGCGACACGTCGCAGCTGCCGACGGTGCTTGATATCGCCAAGCAAGCCAATATCGCTAAAGGAACTGTCTATCTATATTTTCAGACTAAAGAAGAGCTATTCCTCAATGTCCTGCATCATCATCTAGGGGAATGGGCTGAAGAAGTTGCGGCCGCGTTGAAGCTGATGGACAACCCTCTAACATCGGATAGCGTCATTGAGGCTTATCTTCGTTATCCGCTCAAAAAACCCGTGGTGATGAAGCTGGCTTCTCTCTCCCCCATGGCGCTAGAGGCGAGGATCCCGCGTGAGGCGCTGATTAAATTCAAGCTCGCACAGATCGACAGTCTGAAACATTTAGGGGAGTTGGTGGCC